>Ga0307476_10001420_pt1 | contig 14654 bp, 11 predicted proteins | sample atmos_gasesECM2C_2_FD_203314 | JGI IMG/M metagenome (GOLD analysis project Ga0307476, IMG submission 203314) | Hardwood forest soil microbial communities from Morgan-Monroe State Forest, Indiana, United States - atmos_gasesECM2C_05 | ecosystem: Environmental > Terrestrial > Soil > Temperate... | reverse complement strand
AGTCGCGAAATTCGTGAGCTTGCCGATACTCGGAAGCGCGGAAGCCAGCGCCAGCTGAATCGCGGAATAGCCGATGCACGCCATTCCCACCGCGAAAATGACCGCCGCATTCGCCCGTATCACTTCGCGCGTACTTGTTCTCCGTGCTGAACGCCAGTGCTCATACAGGTCGAGCGCAATGAATCCTCCCTGCACATAGAGCAACAGCCAGATGAATGTCCGGGCGTTTGACATAAGACTCTAGCTCACCGGGCGCAGCACTTCCTCCGAACTCAGTTCTGGCGCGAGGCTGCGCAGCTTGATGCTGAACTCCCTCCACAAGAACCACAGATTCGCCAATGCTTGTACCCAGATCGATCCCGCAGAAATAATCCAGATCTCCTGCAGCGTGAGTCGACGCGCCAGCAATAAGACCGGTACTGCGAATGCGAACAGGCGAATCACTGAACTCAGAAACGGCGGCCGCGTGTTTCCCAGTCCTTGAAAAACGCTGGTGCAGGCAAAGATTAATCCTGTCGCTAAAAATGTCAGTGAGATCAATCGCAAATATCCGGCCGCAACCGCCACCACATCGTCTTGCTTCGAGAAAAGACTCACGAGAGAAAGCGCTTTCGCCTGGCACAGAGCGGTCAGCAACAGCATCACGACCGATCCCAAGCCGCACGCGGCCCAGAAACTCTCGCGGATTCGTGCGGCATGCTTTGCTGAAAAGTTCTGCCCAACGATCGGAGCGTTGGCCATCCCCACCGCAACCGCAGGCAGAATCAGCGATTGCATGATGCGGGCGCCGATAGCGAATCCGCCCTGGGCGGCAGCGCCAAAGTGACGAATCGCGGCGTAGACGATGATCAAGTAGATACCGAGGATTCCGAGTTCCGCTCCAGCCGGCAGCCCAATCTGAAACACTTCGCGCCACAAATTGAAAGCGGGTCGCATCGCAGAGATGTCGAAGGCAAGATATTTTTCCTGTACGACGAAATAGCCGAACATTCCAGCCACGCCCAGTAGGAGCGCGAAGAATGTCGCCATGGCCGCGCCCTGCACTCCAAACGGATGTCCCGTTCCCCATCCAAAAATAAGGATGGGCGCCAGCACAAGGTTAACGAACACGGTCAGCACCAGCACCAAGACGGTAGGCTTCACCACTCCCGCGCCGCGCAATGCAGCCCCCGTCGAGATCAGCGGAAATTGCAGAAACAGGGCGGGGATGAACCAAGCCAGATAGATCGTTCCGAGGCGCACCGTTTCCGGACTTGCCGCCAGGGCCGCGCAATAGGCATGTCGCAGCAAAAGGCCCAGCAGGCACAGGGCCCCGCCGCCGGCAATAGACATAACGAAAGACTGGTTGAATACCAGGCGCGCTCGTTCCTGATTCTTCACGCCGGTCGCATGCGAAATGAGCGTGGTGGTGCCCACACCCATCATCTGTGTGAGGGCCAGCGTCAGCGCCATCAAGTTGGCCGCGAGACCCACGGCGGCTACAGACTCCTTGCCGAGACGTCCGACCCAGTACATGTCAGCGAGCAAGTAGAGCGCTTGTCCCAGCATGCTGGCCATGAGGAACGCGGACATTCGCAGCAGGTTCCCCACTACCGAACCTTGGGTCAGATCTTTCAAATACAATCCTCCGTGCCGCGCAGTCGCCGGGCCGGACACTATGAAGCTTTGGCACGCACTCGCGAACCTTAATCTGGTAGTGCTCGCCGCTGACCATCTGACCACCGGTCTAGCGGGAGTGCTATTTCCAAAGCGCGCGGCTGGCCTCTATCAACGTTTGTTCGGAGCGCGCTTTCCGGCGGACTCTCCGCTGATCGCCATTCTGCGACCGTGGGGCGCGCTCGGCGTATTTGCCGGATTGACAGGCCTGCTCCCTGTGTACGACCCTGTTCACTACCGCGCGGTTCTTTTTGCTTTGTTATTCCTTGTAGTGCTCCGAATTTTCATTCGTCTCAATTACGATTCTGCGACGCTCCAATTCTTCGGGCTGTCCCGCGCACGAAACTATTTCCACCTGTACCTCGTGACCCAATGCGCAGCCATCATCGCGTTGCAACTGGTGTGGTGGTGAGGAGCTCACGCGCATGATGGCACGCTTGCAGGCACGCACCGCTCTTTGGTTCTTTGTTCTGTGTTCTTTGTTCCGTCGAACCGCTGCGCCGCCTTCACACGAACCAGGACGGGGTACTTTGGTCGCAGCGTGATCTTTGGGTCGAGCACAAGTCTGGTTTCAGGCAATAGCTCGACATCCCAACGCCGCAGGATCGTGCCTAACGCCAGCACTCCTTCCATCAATGCGAATCCTTCTCCGATGCAGCGGCGTGGGCCGATCCCAAACGGAAAGTACGCAGGCTGACGCTCTTTGCCCTTCCCCAGAAACCGGTCGGGATGGAATGAGTCAGGTTCGGCGAAAAAGCGCGCGTCGCGATGAAGCAGATATTGACTCGCAAACAGAATAGAATTTCGCGGCGCAGTATACGGGCCAACTGAACAAGATTGCTTGAGAGCCCTGCCGAGAATCCAAACTGGAGGATACAAACGCATCGACTCCAGAAATACACAACGAGTAAAGGCCAGGTGTTCGTAGTCTGCCGCTTGCAGATCTCTTACCCCAGCGACCCAATCAAGCTCAGCCCTAATTTTGTTGGCCTGCTCCGGATGTTGCGCAAGAAGAAAGAGCGTGCAAGTCAGCGCGTTGGCAATGGTCTCATGCCCTGCCAACAGGATCGTCAGGCACTCATCGCGAACCTGGCGGATCGCCTGTTCGCGATTTCCCTCGATGAGCTGATGCTGAATCAGCATCGACAGAAGATCGTTGCCATCTGTTGGCGAGCACATCCGGTCTTCGATCAATCCATAAATCAGGCGATCGAATCGCTCGCTTACTCGCTTCAGCCGCCGCATTCCAGGCAAGGGCAACCGCATGAGATGCTGCGCAAAGGGCACGAAGACCAGGTCGACCAGCGACATCAATTCCGTGACCGCGTCAGCGATCTCTCCTGCGTCTTCTTCGATTCTTTGATTGAAGAGCGTCTTGCCGAGGATGTCCAGCGTGAGTCGCATCATCTCTTTGCGCAGGTCGATGGTTTCGCCGTCACGCCGACCGCTGCACGCCTTGCTCGCATATTCGCCCATGACCTGTGCGTGATGCGCAATACGTTCGCGATGAAACGCCGGCTGGATCAGTCGGCGCTGCGTAGCGTGCAGTGGCTCTTCGCTGGTAAGTAGTCCGTCCCCCATCACCGCGCGGCCTCGCTGCATCACCGGCCCGCGAACCTGTTTGGAAGCATGGACGACGAGAAACTCCTGCACCAGGTCAGGATGATTCAAGAGAAATGCATGTCTCCAACCCAGACGGAAGTGGACGACGTCCCCGTAGCTCGCGGCCAGCCCTTGCAAATACGTGAGCGGACTTCGGCGGAACGCGATCGCTTCGCCAATACCGAGCCCCAAACGCGGGCCGGGGGCCTGTTGCAATGACTTCACGCTCGCGCTCCCTTCCATTCTTTGCCCAGAATGAATCGTCGCCATATGCACAGCCACAGCGAGCGTTCGTTCAACGCGGAACTCAGTTGCGGCGTAATCACGCGTTCATGAATGATCCGCAGCTTGCTCCAGTGAGCCGTGGGGAACATGTGGTGGGCCGTGTGATAGCCATTGTTCAACAACAACCAGTTCGCGAAGCGGCCGGTAATGTTGCGGGAGTGGTTGATCGGGGATTCGAAGTCGCAATCCTGGTGCTGCAGCAGATTAATGGTGACCAGAAACCACTGCCCAAACAGCCACGGCCCAAGACAATAAGTCAAAGTGGCGCGCCAATCTAGCAAGAGCAGCAGTAAGATCGACCCATAAGTAACGATGCGTTCGGCAATGGCTTGCCGGTACAGGCTCGGTCTCGCCTGGCGCCAGTCGTCGAGGTCAGCCGGCTTGTTGCGATACATTGCTGCGACTGAGGCAAAAAAGAATGCGACAAAATTCAGCAGATTCGAACGGTAGCGCACCAGCGAACAACGGACAAAATCGGCATCAGTATTGTTTTTCCCATGATGCATTACGTTGTGCGAGGTGATAATGCCCGAACAAGGATGGGCCGTCAGAACACTGAGCCACAGCTCGAAGGCCCGGTTCCATGCTGGACGGCGGAAGGTCGGCGAGTGCATGTGATTGTGTTTTACGACCAGAGCTACCACCGCCAGAACGTACGTCAGAATCGCAAAACCCGCGCCGCGAGCGATGTTCAGCCACTGCACCGCCAGCAACGCGTTAAACGCTCCAAGAAACATCAGCGTGCGAAAGTCCGCCGCGTAGCGGAGCGGCCACAAAATTCGGCCTCGCCCGGAAATCGGTCTGGAAATCCTCATCAGAAAGTCGACGCCTCCAGATAGGGCACGCGTCCATCGAGTTCGCGAACCAGGTCCTCGCCATCTTCAAAAGTTACGCAGAACAACCGTGCGGAAAATGGCGTCAGGGAATAGTCGCGTAGCGCGGGCAAGAGTGGATCTCGCTCGTGCAAAGCGACAATTGCGTACAAATATCCAGCGCCATCTGCGGCGTTGTATGCGCTCCGCAGCAGGGCTCGAAAGACTTGCAGATCGTCGCCGTCTATGCCAATAAAACCCAGATAGAAATAAGGAACTTCCTGTCCGACTCTCGGATACCGCGGCGCTCTCGTGAGCGGACGTGCCAGGTTTGCGAGTGGGACCATCCATCGCAGGCGCGAGCCATAACCAGCGATACGAGTCTGTTTGAAAGAACTCTGATCCCAGCAGCCGACGACGCCGACTACACTACTGCCGCGCAGAGCTACGTGGAAATCCTCAATCCGAAAATGTCTCCATCGATTGCGAAACATCTCCACGGTGTGGATCGGCGCGAACTGGCGGCGGGAATTGTTGCGATTGAGACATCCCACAATCTCGGGCAGCAGATCTTCGGAGCCTCGAACAATTTCGCAGCCGGCGCGAATCGCAGGCCGGACGCGACGAATATTGATGCCCGGCGAACGAATTATCCCCTGGTCGTAATACCGCGGAAGCCCGGCGCGTCCGCTGGCGATGGTTGTAAGCGCGGCATGATTTTCGCTAAAGATCACGGTCGTGTAGAGGCGCGTTCGACAATCCTCGTGTATCTGGCGCAGAAACCGATATCCGCGGGCGATCAACGCGCCGCCGCGATACTGCTGCTCCAGTCGCAGATCGGCTAGATAACCGAGCCGTGTCGCTTCGCCAGTGACGAAGGCGGGAGCAACGGAGCGAGTGCCGAGTCCGATGATTTTCCCAGTCTTGCGATCTCGCCCGACACACGTCTGAAAGAAGTCTCCGCGAATTCGGCAGGAATCGAAAAAGCTGGGCTCGCGCTCGAAGGTCACGCTGATCTGTCCGGGAACCGGACTGTTTCGCAATAATTCCCGTAGTTCGCGGTCATCGGCGGCAGTCGCGAGCGCGATCTCTATTCGCGATGTAAGCGGCCGGGATTGAAGTACCGGTAGAACCGGAGCGATCACGCGCAAACCTCCGTCATGCCGGCTTGCATGTAAGCTCCGCGGAAGACATGTTCCCATCCCAAGCGCCTGTCGAGTGCTGTCATCTTGACGCTTCCGGCCCGTTGTCCCAATGCTGCGCAGTGATTGACGTAGGAATCCCGCGCATCCCGGTTGATACGAAAGATTCGCAGTTCGCCGAGCTGCCCGATTCGTCGGCAATATGCGTAGTGCGGATTCGCCTGCAGCTTCTGGTCGAGCCGCAAAGCAAGATCCAACTGGCAATCGCCGCTTTCGAGGAAGAGCGTGTAATGCGGAGTACCGGCAGCGGAAGGCGCCAGCATCGCGAAACTTGCAATTCGGCAACACTCGAACTCGGCTAGCGTGTTCGCCACAAATACGGCGTTCAGCTTTTCACCGCGAAGATCGCTGACGCAGTCTTCCTTGCCCACGAATTCAAGCAACGGCGTTCTCTCTGCGAAGCCCAACACGCGAACTCGATCGCCCAGTCGATATCGCCAGAGCCCGCCCCCGGTCGTTAAGACCACCGAGTATTCGCGGCCTTCGTCCAATTCCGCGACCAGCCGGCATTCCCCGGAATGCTCATCGAAGAACTCAAGAAAATGCGAGGTGACGGCCGCGACTGGTGCGTGGTATTTCTCGATCGGAATCGAGACGACTCCCTCGGTCGCCAGCAAGCCTTTCCCTTGAATGACCACGCCAGGAAATCTCTGCTCGACTTCACTCTTCATCGGGGCAGAAGCTGCCGACGTCCAGCAACTGATGAGTGCCAGCTGGGGCCACAGACCTTTCGCTTCGATCTGCTCGCGCCGCAACATGGCTCGCAAATTTTCCGCCTGGCGAGCATCTCGTCTAAGTAAGCGTGCGAGCTTCGGAGAAATCCGGCTCACGACATCGGCGTTTCCCTTGTGCAGGTCGCGCACGAGCCGCTCGCCGTGCTGCTGCAGCCGGTCGAGAAGAATCAACAAGAAACTTGGACTCCAAACAGAAATGAAAGCCAGAGAACGAGCTTGCAGCAAAAACCGCAACGTGAGATAGATGCAGTCTTCCAGGTCCGGCACTCGCGCCAAGCCGGACGGCACCGCCATAATTTTGCCGAGAATCCATTGCTGGACTGGCCCGAAGTATTCGGCGTCGCTCTCGAACCCAACGGGAATACCGCCGCCCGTCACTTCCCTCTCCCGCGACAGCGGTGTCACCACCCAATACGCGCAACCTCGTGAAACGCGAGGGAACGCATAGTGCATGTCCGTAATCCACGGCGCCAAGGCCGATTGAAATTGCCTCCGCAGAGTCTGCGTGTAGGGAATGTATTTGGCGGCACTCGCCGATCCGCTGCTTTTTTCAAATGCCAGCACAGGCTCGCTCGTCAGGACGTCGCGTTCTCCTGATTGAACGCGCTCGATCCATGGCGTCAGTTCGTCATACGTCGCGAGCGGCACGCGGTCTCGGTATTCGCGAACACCGCCGATCGATTCGAATCCATATTGCCTCCCGAACGCGCTCTCCCGGTTCTTCTTCAAAAGGTCGATCAGAAGTCCTCGCTGCACTTCCTCCGGATTGGCCACGGCTGAGTGAAACTGGTGCGCGCCCCGTCGAAATCCCGCCAGGGGCAAGCTGTTCAGCGCACGATAAAACAACGGGTTGCGCATCAGTCGGCTCCTTGATGCAACGCCTGTGCCGCTTGTGCCTGGCCCAGAATGCGCCCGGCAAAGAGCTTCATGTTCGACGGCGAGATTTCAGCGAGACAGGCAAGTTCATGTCCGGTCGCGTAACCGGGGTTGCGTTTCAGGAAAAACTGCACGTGAGGATCGCGCAACCGACGCGCTGGTATTTCCGCGAGATGAGGTTTGAGCTGCCCTTGCGACTGAGGAAATTCGACCAGACCGCTTTCCGGGCAGTAGTGACCGGGGAACTTCGCGGCTGCCAGGGTCTCGATCAACCTCTGTTCGAAAGCAGGCGTTGCCGCCTCGCAGTTTGGATAAAACGATTCGAAGAACAGAGGCAGATACAGATACGTCCGGTAGCCCTTTGAAATCAGAAACCAATAAAGCGGAACGTCCGGCTCTTCCCAGTACACCGAACTCACGTATCGGCACCAGCAGCGGCCCAACTCCTGTTCGCCCCAGTAAGCCCGGTCGACGATTGTGTCGCCCGAGAAAATGGCGCGAACGGCAGTGCCTCCCACGGTCACGCGAAAAACTTTTTGTGTTGAAAATCCGCAAATTGTATGTTCGGCATTTCGCAGCATCAGCACACAATTTTTTTCAGAGAGGTCTATCAAAAACTGTTCCCGCGAAACGCAATCGTAGTGGCGCGCGAAGATTTCATACATGGCGCCAGCATCAGCTGGCGCGATCTCGCCGACGGAAACGATGCGGCTCTGAATGCCCGGTTCTCTCATGCGTGTTCCATCTCTTGCCAAAGCAAATCTGCTAAAAGCAGATCGTGATCTCCCGCTCCTGGTTTGTTGTCTCTGCCGCCGGCTCCGACCGCTCCGCACGTCGCCGCATCGATTGAATCTTCAGTCCGAGCAGATCCGTTTCCACATGGCAGAACTGCGGACCGCCGAAGCGGCGAAGCTGCTCGCTCTGCATAGCTAGAACGTCTACATCCTGACGGATGATCTTGCGACAAACCGGTTCGAGCAAAAGCCGCACCAGCGGCGCGATCCGGCCGAAACCGAAAGTGATCACCGTGTAGACGTCCGTCTCGTATTCGTTCAACGGCGTGCATTGCGACGTGATGATGAAATGCCGGTCCGGGCCGAAATCGTAGTCAACCCGGCTGATATTCGGCATCAGGAACCGGTCGGTGTGACGGAGTTCCCGGCCATTCGGAAAGAACAACCTCGACACCAGGCTCTTCGTGATGGGCTCGCCGCGGAATTCCACATCAACAGATTCGCTCGTCGACCGCACCATCGCCGACAGTTCGCGCGTGTCATGATTCCGAAACCATCCTCCGTGGACATAGACCGTGTGTGGGCAGTCGAGAAAATTCTCCAGGCATGCTTCTACGGACGCACGAAAGCGCGTCCGCATACGGAAGCTGGTCCAGCCCTGTTCGCCGTAGTGAGGGAACCGGAATGGCGCTGTTTCAGGAATCGATTCGCCCGGGTACACCCACACATATCCATCGTGCTCACGCACCGGATACGCCCGCACGCCGTGATTCGGCAGCCTCTGAGTCGAGCCCAGAGACGGAATCTGCACGCAACGGCCAGCGCCATTAAACGTCCACCCATGGTAGGGACACGTTACGCAACCTGACGACACGGTACCCATAGAAAGAGGCATGTTGCGGTGCGAGCAGCGATCTTCAAGCGCAGCGACCTGTCCGTCGCCGGTTCGGAACAGCACCATCGGGTCACCGAACGGCGCTGCCGCGACAGGTTTGCGTTTTAACTTGCGCGACTCCGCGGCGATATACCAGTAGTCCTTCAATCCCATAAAATCACCTCTTCGCCAACTCCGCGGCCGCTCGATACCGAATCGTGTGGTACTGATCCAGCGCTAGATCGTGATAGATCTGTGTCTCCGCGCCATACCAGTGCACCTCAATTTCCACCGGCCCCTCGTAGTCGCCCAGCCCCAACAACAGCCGTCGATCATTCTGCGCGGAAAATCCGTTCGCGATCTGCACTTCGCGCATCTGGCGCATCTTCCGGCCATTTCGTAAATAGGTCACAAAAACCTGGGTGCCAACCGCCTCGCGGCTGATCTTCTGCCCGTCGCCCTGCATCGCCAAACCAATCCAGTGATGAACGCGGCCGTCGGCGCGATCCTGTTCGTGCAGAGTGCTTCGGTAGAGCGATAGGCGTCCGAACTGGTGCGTGATGGCCACATCCAGGACGCCCTCATTGTTGAAATCGGCGAGCGCTACGCCGCGAGAGTTCCCTAGCTGAGTCAGCCCGACCTGCGGTGCGACGTCCACAAACTGCATGCTGGTCTCATCACCGCGCGAAAGGTAGACGCGGTTCGCCTGGTGACCAAAAATCTCGTAGCCCCGCAGGTCGGGCCAGCGATCCACATAAGAGTGCACGTTCGGCGGCGCCAGCATTACTTTCTCGGCCGCGTACCAATAACTCCTCGACTTGGGGAATCGACGGTCAAGGCTGTCGTCGACCATGCCGTTGACCTGCACCACATCTTGCCACCCGTCGAGATTCAGGTCTCCCATGGCAGCGCCCCACCCGAAGCCGCCTTCATTCAGCAGGCCTCGGCTGGTCGCCTCGTCGCGAAAATCCGGAACAAAAGAATTGTTGCGATAAGTCTTCCAAAGCAGACTGCCCTCGGCCTGCAAAGGAACATGCACGTTCGAAACGTAGATGTCGAGTTGACCGCGATTGTCCAGGTCGCCAATCGAAGCGTTCATCCCTTTGTAAGTATCTTTGCCGATGCTGCCGAACATTTTTCCCTGCACGTGAACAAAGCGCGTGCCGTGGTCATTCAAATAAAGATCGTCGGGACCGAAGTCGTTCGCACAATAAAGATCGGTATAGCCGTCGCCATTCAAGTCGCCGGTCGCCACGGCCAGAGTGAAGTGGGTTTGCGGCATGCCCATCGCGGCCATGTCCATCTTTTCAAAATGGCCAGCGCCCGCATTGTGAAAGAGCACATTGGGTCCGCCGTTCTGCGCGTTGCTCCAACTCTCGTGCATGAAGTGGAACATGCGGCGGTCGCCCGCGTATTGCGGCTGCGGAAGATTGAAGATGTCCAGGCGAGTCGGCGTGGGGTAGTCCTTTAAATAAGGAGCAAAACTATTGCCGACCAGCAGATCGAGTTTGCCGTCGCGATCATAGTCGAAGAAGGTGGCGGCAACGGAAGTGCTGTAGTCGCCGATGCCGGCTTCGTTCGTGACATCGACAAATTCCGCCTTGCCGGTAACCGGCAGCATGTTCTTCAGCAGCCGATTCCTGCCATACGCGAAAGTCAATAACAGAGACTGCGCTCCACTGTTGTCGTAGTCGACAAAGATCGCGCCGCTGGCAAAGCCGTATTTTTCAGGATGCAGATTGATCTCTCGCAGAACCGGAATATCGACTCGTTCAAAATGAAAATTTCCCAGGTTGCGATAAAGAGCGTTGCGATCTTCGGGGCGTTTCAGCGGATTCGTGAGAAAAATATCCGGCAAACCGTCGTTATCGAAATCGCCGATCGCGATGGCGTCGCCGATCGACATCAGCCACTTGGCGAAATGCTGTACTCGTGGGTCGATGCGGGTCATCACGTCGCTCATCTGGGAATCGATTCCAGAAACCGACGGCGGCACCTCCACCAATTCAAAGCCCGGATTGTTGATGGTTAACCGTGGATGGATGACCTGCGCATACGCGAAGTATCCAGCGGCGCCGATGGCTCCGCAGACCGCTACACGCCCTGCGAGTTGCAAGTCGAAAGCCTGTTTCAGATGTGCGCCGCGTTCTTTCCAGTAGGCACTAAGATGGAGCCAAACAAAGCGTGCAGTGGCGACAACAAAAAGGGCGTAGAACAACGTGCTGAGCGATTCGAGGGTGTGAAACCAAAGATCGATCACTACAACCGCAAAGCTCCAGCCGACTTGTTGCCACTTGCCTGCAGGTGAAGTCTTCGGATCGGTCATCATGTAGAAAGTGAACAAATAAAAGCGCGCCGAAGTCAGCGTGCCCAGCATGAGAGTCTCCATCGGCAGATGATCGCGAAGGATATAAGCCCGCAGCAAGGTTTGCAGCGCGTAGAAGCAAAGAAAGGAAACGATGAGCGCAGTCCGGCCAATTCGAAACAGAAACAACGCGCAGGCTGCCGTAATCATGAAAGCCACCAGCGCCCACGAACCGCCCCACTGATAAGCCGGAGCCGATGAGTACAGCCCGTGACCCAGGACCAGCGCGCACACTAGCCCGAACAGCGATGGATTGAAAATGTGCCGTCCGCGAAACGTCACCACATACTTGGAGACGATGGTGAAGAACACCGGCAGAAAGAGCAGGTAATAATTATGCGAATAATTCAGCAGCAGGCCGATCGACATCATGCTGATGTAGGCGCTCAACGGCACCAGCCGTTCGCGATTACAGAATGTCCAGTGCAACGCCATGTCCAGAAGACATCCGGCAGCGACCGTCAGCAGGATCTGCATCGGTGTGCGATTGAAGCCCAACACCGTGCATCCTAGAATCGCGTAGGCTGTGAGAATGCAGGCAAAAGGTAAGCGCGGATCTTTCTTGCGTGGAACGATCCACACCGCTGGGCGCAGGGAGGTAGCCGTGGGAACCACCGCTCCGATCCCAGTCGCGACGCTCATATTCTTAACGTTTCCGCGAAACGGTGTCGTCACCATACCAACTCTCCCTGCGAAGGATAAGTGCCATCCTTGGCTCTACGGTTCCGGTCGCGCTAACATATCGGAGGGTTCTTCAGACGAATGCAGAGTAGCGCGGGCTGCCCCGGCGCGGATGTGTTCTTAGGACACTTTCGCGAGTGTCACACGAGTCTCGCGATCGCTCGAAGGACAGCGCGGATGCGGGGATTAATGGCAAGAATTTGCCGCTAGCGCGTGAGCCCCAGAGGGCCAGCGATGCATCTACGAAGCATGCCAACCTCATCACAATTCAAATTAGCCGAGGTCGTCGCGATTCTCACTCGCACTCCCGCAGCCTTGGATGCTCTGTTGCGCGGCCTGCCCGACACTTGGGTGCATGGCAGCGAAGGTCGCAGTAAGGACGGAAAAGATACCTGGAGCGCGTTCGACATCGTGGGCCATCTGATTCACGGGGAGCGCACCGACTGGATGCCGCGCGCGCGGATCATCTTGGAGAATGGAGAGGCGAGGCCTTTCGATCCCTTCGACCGCCTGGCGCAGTTCAAAGAGAGTCAAGGCAAGTCGCTCGCGCAACTTTTGGACGAGTTCGCCCGCCTGCGAGGAGAGAGCCTGGCTGCGCTGCAGGCGTTCAATTTACAGCCCGAAGACTTGACTCGCCGCGGCAAACATCCAGCCCTGGGAGTAGTGACTCTATCGGAACTGCTAGCGACATGGGCCGTTCACGACCTCACTCATCTGCATCAACTCTCACGCGTAATGGCCCATCAGTATCGCGACGCAGTCGGTCCGTGGAGCGCTTACCTGGGCGTGCTGAAGTGCGCTGGCCATAGCTCGTAGTCAACCGAATCAGCCGGGTCAGCCATTCACAGCCGGCGTTGACACCCCTGGATCCCATTTGTCCGTTTCCGGACAGCCGATTCCATAAGCGCACACGCCGCCTCTTTTCTGCTAATCGGATACCTTCCCTTTGCGCCTTGCAATGAACAGCTTGTATGAACGGGGAGTTTGGCTCCCGGTATGCAATCGATTCACACATGGACGCTGTAGCAATGCGGGAAAAACGGCCAGTGACGCTCTGCGAAAGGGGCCGTGTGCTGATTGCCGACGATCAGAAGCACGTTCTGGACGCTCTACGAATGCTGTTGAGCGGCGGCGGTTTCGCGACGGAGACCGTCACGCATCCCGCCCGCGTGTTGCAGGCCTTGGAGACAAGATCGTTCGACGCCGTCCTCATGGATCTCAACTACACGCGCGATACCACCGCGGGTGGAGAAGGCCTGGATCTGCTGTCAGAAATTCATTCTATGGACAGCCTGCTTCCAGTGGTGGTGATGACCGGTTGGAGCACCGTGGGCTTGGCCGTCGAAGCAATGAGGCGGGGCGCTTCGGATTTCATCCAGAAGCCCTGGGAGAATCAGGAGCTTCTGCAAAAGTTGCAAGATCAAATTTCGCGGGCACGAACCCAGCGGCGCGCGCAACGTCTGCGCGAGGAAGAACGCCGGGCGGCCCGCGAGATTCAGGATAGCTTGCTGCCCAGGAAATTACCCGCCGTGCCCGGCTACGAACTTGCTGCCATGACGCAGCCTTTGAGGTTCGTGGGCGGCGACTACTACAGCGTCGTTCGCATCAGCGAGCGGCACACTGTGTTTTGCATTGCCGATGTAGCGGGCAAGGGCATGCCCGCGGCCCTACTCATGTCAAGCTTGCAGGCAGCGCTGAAACCGCTGATCTGGCAACGGCTGGCGCCGCGCGAACTGTGTCACCGGCTCAATCGCATCCTGTGTGATCTGACGCCAGTGGGAAAGTTCATTTCATTTTTTTATGCTGTGCTCGACAGCGTAGACAATCGGCTGACCTATTGCAACGCGGGGCACAACCCGCCATTGTTAATCCGGGCGGACGGCACATCCACAGAGCTAAACGCCGAAGGAGCGGTCCTGGGACAGTTCCCCCAGTGGCTCTATGAACAAAGCGAAGTGCAGATGACACGTGGTGACAAATTGCTGCTCTTCACCGACGGATTGGTAGAAGCCTGCAATGCGAATGAGGAACCATTCGGGGAATACAACCTGATCCGCATCGCGCGCGAAAATTCGAGTGCAAGCGCCGGGGACTTAATGGGACTATTGATGCGGGCGGCATCGCAACATGCTGGCGACCATTTTCAGGATGACGCCAGCCTCATTGTCTTGAAGGTAACTGCAGGAGCAATTTAGATCTGGATGGAGGGGCCAAATGTTCACCTGGTTTCAGGACCTTCGGTATGCTCTACGCCAGTTGCGCAAGTCTCCTGGGTTTACCATCGCCGCGGTTTTGACGCTGGCCATGGCGATCGGGGCAAACGCCGTCGTATTCGGTGTCATCAACGGGTTGATCCTCCGCCCACTGAATGTGCCTCAAGCGCAGAGCCTCTATGCCATCGAGCGCGCCAGCGACAAGGATATGGCTCAGTCCTATCCCGACTATCTCGATCTGCGCGAGCGCAACCGAAGCTTCGATGATCTGGCTGCCTTCAGCGTCCCTCAGATAGCGCTGGACACAGGCGAAAGTCCATCTCTTGTCTGGGGGATGGAGGCGAGCGGGAATTACTTCGACGCATTACGCATTCAGCCGTATCTCGGCCGTTTTTTCCACTCCTCCGATGAGCATGGTCCGAACAGCGCTCCGTATATGGTACTCAGCTACGCCTATTGGCACAGCCATTTTCACGACGATCGGGGGGTGGTCGGCCGGATTGTTCAGGTCAACAAACATCCTTTCACTATTCTCGGCGTAACCCCGCCTGAATTTCGCGGGACGATCGTGTTCATCTCCCCCAATTTTTTTGTCCCGCTAGTGAACCACGAGCAGGTGG
>Ga0307476_10001418_pt1 | contig 14666 bp, 14 predicted proteins | sample atmos_gasesECM2C_2_FD_203314 | JGI IMG/M metagenome (GOLD analysis project Ga0307476, IMG submission 203314) | Hardwood forest soil microbial communities from Morgan-Monroe State Forest, Indiana, United States - atmos_gasesECM2C_05 | ecosystem: Environmental > Terrestrial > Soil > Temperate... | reverse complement strand
TGAGCCGCGCCAGCACGACCGCAGCAATCGCCGCGCAAGCCGACTGCGCCAGAAACGTGCCCGCGAACAGATAAGGCGGCCACGCGTCCTGGGTGAAAATGACGAGCTGCGAGCCGATGACGGCGGCGAAGATGCCGCCGGCCAGCACCCAGGCGACAGCCTTGGGCCGGAATTGCGGGCTCGCGGTATCGGTGGCGGCGAAGCGATAGGATTGATGCGCCGCCGCGTAGAGACCGCCGCACAGAGTGCCGACCAGCAACAGCCAGAACGAGCCGTGCAGCACCGCCGCGCATGAGATCAGACCGGACAGCACGCCGAACGCCGAACCGGTCTGCACGGCAAAACGCCGGCCGTAAGCCTTGGCCAGCATGCCGACCGGAATCGTGCCCATCCACATGCCCGCGACCATGACGCTGATCGGCAGCGTCGCCAGCCCCGGATCGGGCGCCAGCATCGAACCGATGATGCCGGTGGTCGCCACGATCACGGTATTGTTGCCGCCGGCCAGCGCCTGCGCCACGCCCAGGATCACGGCATTGCGCGCGGCAAGCCGGTCATCGATGAAGTCGAGCATGGGTTCGGCGATGACCGCCATGGCAAATTCCCGGTGGAGTCGCCCCTTCTAGCGGCCGAAGTGATGCGGCGCTACTGCGGAGGGCGCAGGTCAGAAGTGCAGCGCCCCGTTGTGTCGGATCACCACCGAGCGGGCGTCCTGCGGCGTCAGCGCGCCGAGCTGACCGAGCGCGGCCTGCGTCTCCTCCATGAGAATGTCGATGACGTGGGTGGCGCCCTCCTCGCCGAGCGCGCCGAGGCCCCACAAGAAGGCCTTGCCTGCAAAGGCCGCGGCAGCACCGAGCGCATAGGCGCGCACCACATCGGTGCCGCTGCGAATGCCGGAGTCGTACAGCACGGTGGCGCGCTTGCCGACCTGCTTGACGATCGCCGGCAGCACGTCGATCGGCGCCGGCAGCGCCTCGATTTGCCGGCCGCCGTGATTTGAAACAAACAGGCCGTCGACGCCGAGCGACACCGCCGTCTCGGCATCCTGCGGATGCATGATGCCCTTGACGATCAGCGTGCCTTTCCAGCGGTCGCGATATTTGGCGACCTCGTCCCAGGTGAAGGCGCCGCCCATCTCACGCCGCGCGAACGCGACCATGTCGTTGATTGAGGCGTTGTCGCCGGCATAAGCGCGCAGATTTGAGAACCGCGGAATGCCGTTCTGCCACAGCGCCCGGGTCCAGGCCGGCGACATCAGCATCTGCAGCATCATCTTCAAATCGGGATTGAAGGCGCCGCCGAGGCCGACCACCACTTCGCGGGCGCGTGTGGTGCGCACCGGCACATCGAGCGTGAGCACCAGCGCATGACAGCCGGCGGCCTGGGCGCGGCGCACCAGATCGAAGCCGATGGCGTGATCGTTCCTGGCGGCACGATAGAGCTGGAACCAGAACACGTCGGGCGCGAGCTCGGCAATGCGTTCGATGGTCGAGCAGCCGACCGTGCCGAGCGTATAGGGAATGCGCGCGCGCTGCGCGGCGCGGGCGAGATATTCGTCGGCGCCCGGCCATACGATCGCGGGCCCGCCCATGGGCGCAACGCCGATCGGGGCGGCATAGCGGCGGCCGAACAGCTCGACCTCGCACGGCGGCAGCGACGGCATCACGCCATAGCGCGGCACCAGTTCCACCGCATCGAGCCCCGCCCAATTGCGTTTGATGCCGGCATCGTCCTTGCCGGAACCGCCGTCGGAATATTCAAAGGAAAAATGCGGCAGCCGGCGTTGCGCGCCGCGGCGCAGATAGTCGATGGTCGGATAATGCCGGTAAAGCTCGGCGTAGCGCGGATTGGCGTTCTTGCCGACGTAGGGTTTGGGCGCGGCCGTCTGCGGTGCGGCGATCGCCGTCGTATCGTGCATGGGCGTTTCTCCGGCGTACACTATAGCTCCTTCATCGCTTACCCGAGCAAGCGATGCGTCGGGCTCAGTTATGCAACGTGGCGGCGTCTCGTTTGCGTTTGGATGTCCTTTCGGTGCCGCTCAACCCACCTGCGTAGCACCTCGTCGATCCGCGTCTGCCAACCCGGTCCGGTCGCCCGAAAATGTCCCAACACAAGAGGCGACAACCGGATATGAATATGAACTTTCGCATCGGCCTTCTTCGGCCGGCCGCGCGCGCGCGTTACCGTTCCCTGCGCAGGATTCACGATCCTTCCGCCCAGCGCGACCTCGGCCCGGTCGAACTGCTCCTGGCTCCATTCCGGCGCGTCGTCCGGGTCAACCCAGCCGCGTCGCGTAGCGCGCTTTTTCACGGGCATTGCATTTCCTCATTGAGATGACGTGGCGATCCGCGCCACGCGGTGTCCACACCACCATCACCAAGCCTCCGATCGAGTAACCCATAGGTCTGGAAACGTGGCTCGCCATAATCCATTCGGTCGTCCAACAGCGTGAGGGTCGCTCCAGAAAACACCGTTTCAGCGTGCGCAAAATCCAGACCTCGCTCAGCCAGCGTCTTCTGTCGCTTCCTGGGATCGTAGGTAATTCCCACCGAATTTATATGCCCACGGAAAATAAATTGGTCAAGGATTTCTGGTCCTTTCTGCGACCTCGGAGCCGTCAGAAATGGCTGTACGACGGCCGCGCAAAACTGAGCGTCTTACCCTCGTGGAGGAAGCGGGCGCCCTCCCCGGCCGTCATGCGGCCGATTTCGGTCACCGCGACGCCGGCCTGGCGCGCTGCCGCGCGGAGCACGGAAAGCTTGTCCGGCGCCAGCGTCAAAACGATCTCGTAATCATCGCCACCGCTCAGCGCCGTTTCCATCATCGCTGGATCGGCAGCGATCGCGGCGCGGACCGCATCGGACAGCGGCACGCGCGCGACGTCGATTTCGGCGGCGACGCCAGAGGCGCGGCACAGCTTGGCGAGATCGCCGGCGAGACCGTCGGACACATCGATTGCCGCCGCAGCGTTTTGCAGGACCGCTTCGGCCAACGCGTTGCGCGGCTCAGGCAAGAGATAACGCTGCTTGAGATGTGCGCTCATGGCTTCCGCCAATCGCCACCTCTTGGCCAGACTTTCGTCCCGCCGCAGCAGCACGCCGAGAGCGGCGTCGCCGATGGCGCCGGTCACGACGATGTGGTCGCCCGGCTTTGCGGTCGAGCGCCGCACCATTTTGCCGTGCGGCACCGCGCCGAAGGCGGCGATCGAGACCGACGTCGGGCCGGGCGTGCGGTCGGTATCGCCGCCGAGCAACGGACAGCCGTAGCGCTCGGCATCCTCGCCAAGGCCGCCGGCAAAGGCCGCGAGCCACGCTTCGTCGATCGCGGCCGGCAATGCGAGCGACAACAGAAAGCCGATCGGGGTTGCGCCTTTGGCGGCGAGATCGGACAGATTCATCCGCAGCGCCTTACGGCCAATATTTTCCGGCCGGTCGTCGGGAAAGGCGTGCACGCCTGCAATGACGCCGTCGGTGGTCAGCACGAGATCGCATCCGGGCGGCGGCGCAATGACGGCGGCATCGTCGACCAGGCCCAGCGCGCCGGGATGCTTGGCCAGCGGCCGAAAATAGCGCGCGATCAGGCGGTCCTCGGCGGATTCTGACGAGTTTGGCATCGCGTGACGCAACCCTTTCGCAACTCGGCTGTCCTGCTCTTCGTTCGACGCTAGGCGCGGTCGAATTCAGCCGCGCGCAATTGGTGCGCAAGCTGGTCGAGCACGGCATTGACCATGCCGGTCTCCTCGTCGTCGACAAAAGCGCCGGCGACGTCGACATATTCCGACATTACCACTCTGGCCGGCACGTCGGCGCGGCAGGCGAGCTCGTAGGCGCCGGCGCGAAGCACCGCGCGCAGCACCGCCTCGATGCGCTTGAGCGGCCAGCCGCGGCTCAGCGCCGCGTCGATCTGCGGGTCGAGCTTGCCTTGCTCGCGCACCACGCCGCCGACGATGTCGCGAAAATACGCGGCCTCCGCCGGCCGGTATTGCGCGCCCTCGACCTCGCTGCCGAGCCAATGGCTTTCGAATTCGGCCATGATCTCGTTCAGCCCGGTACCGGCAAGATCCATCTGATACAGCGCCTGCACGGCGGCGAGCCGCGCCGCGCCGCGCTTGTTGGCCTTGCGCGCCTCGTTGGGTCCGGCGTCCGCCATCTCAGCGCTTCCCGAACCGCTGCTTGATGCCGATCAGCGCCAGCGCGGCGCGCGCCGCATCGCCGCCTTTGTCTTGCTCCTCAATGCGGGCGCGCTCCCAGGCCTGGGCCTCGGTGTCGACGGTGATGATGCCGTTGCCGATGGCAAAGGCTTTCGCGATCGAAAGCTCCATCAGGCCGCGTGCCGATTGATGCGACACGATCTCGAAATGGATGGTATCGCCGCGGATGACGCAGCCGAGCGCGACAGCGCCATCATAAGGCCGGCGCCCCCACTGCGCACTGTCGATGGCGATGGCAATCGCCCCCGGTATTTCCAACGAGCCCGGCACGCTGATGCGGTCGACCTCGGCGCCGGCATCCTGCAGCGCCTTCATGGCGCCAGCCAAAAGCGCGTCGGCGATCTCGTCGTAATAGCGCGCCTCGACGATGAGGATGCGCGCGCCCTTGCGCGCGCCCTCGCCACGCTTGCCTCGCCGCGGCCCGGCCATTGCCTGCTCCTGTTCGGCCGTGGTCGTACCAAGCCGGCAGCGCGCGAACAAGCGCGGCCAAAACCGTTAACGCGCGCGCGGCATGGACTCCAGGAGCCGCGCCGCATAGCGCGCCATCTGGTCGACTTCGATATTGAGCCGCGCGCCGGGGCGCAGCGCGCCGAGCGTCGTGACCTGCAAGGTGTGCGGGATGATCAGGACGGAAAATGTGTCGCCTTCGACCTTATTGACGGTGAGCGACACGCCGTCGAGCGCGATCGAGCCCTTGGGAGCGATGAAGCGGGCAAGCTCGGCCGGCACGCGCAATGTCAATTCCGCGCTGTCGAGAAAATCATCGCGCGCGATGAGCTCAGCGATGCCGTCGACATGGCCGCTGACCATGTGGCCGCCGAGCTCGTCACCGAGCCGAAGCGACCGTTCGAGGTTGAGCTTGGTGCCGCGGTGCCAGGTTGCGGCGGTGGTCATGCGCAAGGTCTCGGCGGCGGCGTCGACGGCAAAGGAGGATCGATTGCCGGTTCGGCCGCGCCCGACCACCGTGAGACAGATGCCCGAGCAGGCGATCGAGGCGCCGATATCGATGGTGTCGGGGTCATAGCCGCAGGCAATGTTGAGGCGGCGCAGCCCTTCGGCTTTTTCATCAACATCAAGAACCTCGCCTAAGTCACTGACGATACCGGTAAACATCGAATTACTCGCGTGCATAAGTGATTTGAAGATCGGTCCCCACCGGCTCGCTGCTGACCTGCTTCAGTCTCCGAGTCAGCGCCTCCATCGCGTCTGTTGCAAGCGCATCGACCCCATCCGGGCCGACGATTTTCGGCGAGTAGAACAGCACCGCTTCATCGACCAGATCGGCGGCGATGAAGGCGGCAGCGAGTGTCGGTCCGCCTTCGACCATCAGCCGGGTGATGCCCTTTGCGGCCAGAAACTCCAGCCCGTCCTTGAGGTCGAGGCGCCCGGTGCTTTGCGGCGACCGCAGGACCTCAACGCCGAGCGGCAGCAAGACAGATTCGGATTGTTCGGGAGCGGCAACGCCGGTGAGCGCCCACACCGGCGTCTCGTAAGCGCTCCGAACCAGCCGCGATTGGACCGGCAGGCGCAGCATGCTGTCGGCCACGACCCGCACCGGCGAATCCTTCGCCATGCCGGGCAAGCGGCACGTCAGCATCGGATCGTCCGCCAGCACGGTGCCGATGCCGACCATGATGGCATCGCTGTGCGCGCGCAGCAGATGAACGCGCTCGCGCACCGCCTCCCCGGTGATGGCGACGAGCTTGCGCCCGGCCGCACCGGCTTTGCCGTCGGCGGAGATCGCAAGCTTGAGCATCACGTGGGGGCGGCCGTCGCGCATGCGCCGGATATGACCGGCATGATCGCGACGTGCCGCCTCGGCGCCGACGCCGACTTCGACCGCGATGCCCGCCGCACGCAGCCGCCCATGGCCTTGGCCGGCGACCTCGGGATTGGGATCTTCGAGCGCCGACACCACGCGCGCAATGCCCGCGGCGATCACGGCGTCGGCGCAAGGCGGCGACTTGCCGTGATGCGAGCAGGGCTCCAGCGTGACGTAGAGCGTCGCGCCGCGCGCCGCCTCGCCGGCTCGGCGTAATGCCTCGACCTCGCCATGGGGCCGGCCCCCGGGCTGGGTCCAGCCGCGGCCGATAATGACGCCATTCTTGACGATCACCGCGCCCACGGCCGGGTTGGGCCAAGTCCGGCCCATTCCGCGCCGGCCCAGCGACAGCGCCAGCGCCATGAAGCGCCGATCGGCACTCACTTGCGCGCGATCTCCGCGGCCTCGTCCCCCGACAGTTCGGCCAGCGCGGTTTCGAAATCCTTGGCCTCGCGGAAATTGCGGTAGACCGAGGCGAAGCGCACATAGGCGACGTCGTCGAGCTCGCGCAGGTGCGCCATCACGGTTTCGCCGATCGCTTCGGATGAGACCTCGCTTTCGCCCATGCTTTCGAGCTCGCGGACGATCTTCGACACCATCTGATCGATGCGCTCGGGATCGACCGGGCGCTTGCGGCAGGCGATCTGCATCGAGCGCAACAGCTTGTCGCGGTCGAACGGTACGCGCCGGCCGTTGCGCTTGATGACGATCAATTCGCGCAACTGCACCCGCTCGAAGGTGGTGAAGCGGAAATTGCAGGTCAGGCAGACGCGGCGGCGGCGGATGACGGAGGAATCCTCGGTCGGCCGCGAGTCCTTCACCTGGGTATCGAGGCTTCCGCAACTCGGACAACGCATCCCTTACCCCTCGTAGATCGGAAACCGGCCGACCAGGCGGCGGACCTTTTCGCGCACGCTGGCCTCGGCTTGCGCGTCCTGCTCGGTGCCCTTCTGCGACAGCGCGTCGAGCACCTCGGCGATCAGGTCGCCGATCTGGCGGAACTCGGCGATGCCAAAACCGCGGGTGGTGCCGGCCGGCGTTCCGAGCCGCACGCCGGACGTGACGGTGGGCTTTTCCGGGTCGTAGGGAATGCCGTTCTTGTTGCAGGTGATGTGGGCGCGCTCAAGCGTCGCCTCGGCCACTTTGCCGGTCAGGCGCTTTTTGCGCAGATCGACCAGCATGAGGTGGGTGTCGGTGCCGCCGGAGACGATATCGAGGCCGCGGGTTTTCAGCGTTTCGGCAAGTGCCTTCGCGTTCTCCACCACGTTCTTCGCGTAAAGTCTGAAGGAGGGCCGCAGCGCCTCGCCGAACGCCACCGCCTTGGCGGCGATGACATGCATCAGCGGCCCGCCCTGCATGCCCGGGAACACCGCGGAATTGAGCTTTTTCGCCAGCTCCTCGTCGTTGGTCAGAATGGCGCCGCCGCGCGGCCCGCGCAGCGTCTTGTGGGTCGTCGTCGTGACCACGTGGGCGTGGGGGAACGGGCTCGGATGGGCGCCGCCGGCGACGAGGCCGGCGAAATGCGCCATGTCGACCATCAGATAGGCGCCGACCTCGTCGGCAATCTCGCGGAAGCGGCGGAAGTCGATGATGCGCGGATAGGCCGAGCCGCCGGCGATGATCACCTTGGGCCGATGCTCTTTGGCGAGCCGTTCGACCTCCTCCATGTCGATGAGGTGATCGTCGCGGCGCACGCCGTAGGGCACGACCTTGAACCAGCGCCCCGACAGATTGACCGGCGAGCCGTGAGTGAGATGGCCGCCGGCGGCAAGATTCAGCCCCATGAAAGTGTCGCCGGGCTGCATCAGCGCCATGAACACTTCGGCATTGGCGGAGGCGCCGGAGTGCGGCTGCACATTGGCGAAGGAACAGCCGAACAGCCGGGTCACCCGCTCGATCGCCACCCGCTCGGCGATATCGACGAACTGGCAGCCGCCGTAATAGCGCTTGCCCGGCAAACCTTCGGCGTACTTGTTGGTCAGCACGGACCCTTGCGCTTCGAGCACGGCGCGGCTGACGATGTTTTCCGATGCGATCAGCTCGATCTCGTCGCGCTGGCGGCCGAGCTCGAGCGCAATGGCATCGGCGATCTCGGGATCGCTGTCGGCCAGCGAGGCGGAAAACAAGCCTTCGTCCGTCGCTTTCGCATAAGTTACCGACATGCCAATGGCCTCACGAACTTGCCTCACGAAAATTGGTCGCTGTCCGCAGGTGATACACCCCGCGCCGGGATCATACCAGCCGATCGGCGCAAGGCATGGGATATTTCAGCGGATAACGCCGCTACATTTAGGGATTGAGGGCCGGACTTAAAGTCCGCGCCGGCTCAGGCAAACCCGTAAAGCGCCCGCGCATTGCCGGAATAGATTTGCTTGCGGCGCTCGTCGCCGAGGCTCGCCGGCACGACCACGAACGGGTCGTCGAAATCCCAGTGCGGATAATCGGACGAGAACAGGATGCGGTCAAAACCGATCGCCGCCATGATGTCGACGAGGTGCGCCGGGTTTTCCGGCTCCTCCATCGGCTGGGTGGTGACCCAGAAATGGTCGTGCAGGTATTCCGACGGCGCCCGCGTCAGATGCGGCAGGCCTGAGCGCATGCGTTTCCAGTTGCGGTCGAGGCGGTGGCCGAGCGAGGGCATCCAGCCGAAGCCGCCTTCGATGAACACCATCTTCAATTGCGGGAAGGCCTCGAACACGCCCTCCATGATCAGGCTGGTGACCTGGGCCTGGCAGGCATTGGAATGCTCGGTCATTTCCTCGATGTAGAACGACGGCCAGCCGGTATTGCTGGCGGCGCGGCCGCTATAGCCGAAAACGTGCACGCCGACCGGCAGGCCGGCCTCGCAGGCCGCTTCATAGATCGGCCAATAGCGGCGGCGGCCCATCAACTCGCTGGTGCGCGTGAGCATCAGCACATGGGCGAAGCGCCGGTCGCCTGAGCGGCGGCGGATTTCCTGGCGCGAGGCTTCCGGGTCCTCGTAGGGCACGACCAGCGAGCACTTGAGCCGCGGATCGAGCGCGTTCCAGTGATTGATCTGGAACTCGTTGCAGGCAAACGCCAGCGCGGCTGAGTATTCGTCGTTCTGCTCGCCCTGCCCCGACGGCGACAGCGGATTCATCACGCCATATTCGATGCCGTAAAAATCGAGGTGCTGCCGGCGCATGAACTCGTAATTGCTGGCCGGCAGCCCGCCATCCGGCGGCCAGGAGTCGCGGCGCGACGCCTGCGGCTGCGCCTTCGGATAGGGAAAGCCTTTGACATAGCCGTGATGCGAGCGGGCGCCGTAAGTCTGCGCGTAATCCCACCAGCGATTGCTCAGATAAGGCCGATAATCCTCGACCGAGGCTTTGGGATGAATGTCGCAATCGATGATCTGCAGCTTGGTCTTGGCGCTGCGGTCGATTTTTTGGCGGGTTTCGATATTCACGGCGCTTCCTCCGTCGGGAGGTTTGACTCATTCGAGTTCGATATTACGAGCTTTGGCGATCCGCCGCCAGCGCCAGCTCAAACGGTAATCACCCGGTCGAGGTAAAGTTTCCAGTTGCCGCGCGGCGGCGTGTGGCCTGACAGCCAGGTGCCGGTCACTTTGCCTTCCCATTCCAGCGGCAGCACCATGCCGCGCAGAAAGCGCGCCGCCATCTGCCGCGAGCTCCAGGCGACGACCGTGTCCGAGCCGGTCTCCCACCACGCCTCGCCCGGCGCCAGGTCGCGATGCGACTCGGCGTCCTGCTGGACGTTGAAGGTGCCCTCCAGCAGGCAGCGGATTCCCGGGCCAGGATGCTGATGACGATCGGCGATGCGGCCGGCCGCGCTGACGATCTGGTCGAGGCGGAACAGCCACCGCGTGCCTTCGGGCATGGCCAGGCTGGTGATGACCCGCGACATGCGCAGGCTCGACAGCACGCCCTCCCCGTCGTGGAGCAGCGGCGCCGCGTTCGGTGGCGCCAGTTCCCAGCGCCAGATCTGGCTCCACTCGCCGGCCGATTTCAGCGCGACGGTGCTGTCGCAATAAATCGCCGTATCGGCGCCCAGCAGTTGGCCGTTTATTTCGGCGTGGCCGTGGCGCACGTAGAGCAAACGATGGGCGGCCGCCAAAGACGAGGCAGTCGATCCGCTGGCGCCGACCTGGTCGTGATAAAAGTTCAGGGCAAACGGCATGGCGCCGGTCTCAACGCGACGGCTTCTTCCAGATGCCGCGCTTTTGCATGAGCGCCACTTGCTTGTCGATCACGTCGGTCTTGTACTGCGCGTGTTTCGGCGGGATTTTCTTCAAGTAGCGGTTCTTCGGATAGATCGGCTTCTCGTAAATAATCTGCGCCAGCTCGGCGCGGATGTCTTTCATCCAGTTGGTCACCTGCGCCGACTCGCGGTGGTGGCGCAGCGCCTCGATATTGATGACGCCGGCCACGAAGGTCGAGCCGTTGGTGTCGCGCTGCTTGCCGACCAGTTGGCCTCGGTAATCGACGATCATCGACTGGCCGCCGCCGGCATCGATGCCGAAATGGTGGCCCTCGGGCGTGAGATGATAGCTGCCGATATTCGGCGCCACGATATACATGTTGTTCTCGAGCGCGCGGGCGCGATTGGAAATCTCGAACACGTCGTTCTCGGTGAACGGCGCCGGCATCGAGGCGCGATAGACCACCTCGGCGCCGTTCATGGCCAACCCGCGGCCGTTCTCCGGATAATTGCCCTCCATCGCCATCATGATGCCCAGCCGGCCGATCTTGGTGTCGGCGACCGGCCAGAACGCGTCCAGCGTGCGGCCGTATTTTTCGATCCACCAGTCGTAAACGTCATGCGGCGACACCGAGCGCTCGACCGGCAGCAGCGCGGAGATCTTGTAGTGCTGCAAGATGATCTTGCCGTCCGGATCGACGATAAAGCCGATATTGAAGAAGCGGTCCTTCCAGTCCTTATGGCGCGCCTTGGCCTGCGCCATGATGAAGACGTTCCATTCGCGGGCGAGCTTGCCGATCTCGTCGGTCTCGGGGCCGGGAATGTCGATGCAGCAGGTCTTCGCATAGTCGGCATGATCGACGTCGAGCACCTCGTCGTTGAAGCCCATCAGCGCGCCTTCGGGAATGGCGAGAAGCCGCACTGGGATGTCGAGATTGGAGAGCCAGAACGCCGCCTTGGTCAGGCTCTTGAGATGCTCAATATTGTGCTTGATGTCGTCGCGCCGGCGGATGCCGTAGAAGGTCGGAATGAGGCCGACGGCGTTGTATGGCTCGATCATCTTGTCTCCCCCTCTCGATCAATTCATCGGCATTGTCATCATCCGCGAAAGCGGATGATCCAGTAATCACGAAACAATGCAGCTGGCTTCCGAGCAGCCACGTCGCGCCGGTGAGTACTGGATGCCCGCTTTCGCGGGCATGACAATCCGCTACGCCGCGACGCTGGGCAGGCCGGCGAGCGCCATGGCGAGCTCGCCTTCGTCGTACTCCTGGTCGACCAGCTTGCCTTCGAAGTAGGCGATATAGGCGCCCATGTCGAAATGGCCGTGGCCGGACATGTTGAACAGGATGACTTCGGACTTTCCTTCCTTCTTGCAGCGCAGCGCCTCGTCGATGGCGCAGCGCACCGCATGCGTCGCCTCCGGCGCCGGCACGATGCCCTCGCAGCGGGCGAACTGCACGCCGGCGTCGAAACAGGTCTTTTGGTGATAAGCGCGCGCCTCGATCAAGCCGAGATCGTGGATATGCGAAATCATCGGCGCCATGCCGTGATAGCGCAAGCCGCCGGCATGGAAGCCTGGCGGAATGAAGGTCGAGCCGAGGGTGTGCATCTTCACCAGCGGGGTGAGGTGCGCGGTGTCGCCGAAATCGTAGGCGTATTTGCCGCGGGTCAGCGTCGGACAGGCGGCAGGCTCGACGGCGATGATGCGGCGCTTGCGGCCGCCACGCAGTTGCAGGCCGAGGAACGGAAACACCAGGCCGGCGAAATTCGAGCCGCCGCCGGTGCAGCCGATCAATACGTCGGGGTCGTCGCCGGCCATTTCGAACTGCTTGATCGCTTCCTGGCCGTTCACCGTCTGGTGCAGCAGCACGTGGTTGAGCACGGAGCCGAGCGAATATTTCACCGCCGGATCCTTGGCCGCCATCTCGACAGCCTCGGAAATGGCGATGCCGAGCGAGCCCGGACTATTCGGCGTTTTGGCAAGGATAGCCCGGCCGGAATCGGTCTCGCTCGACGGCGAGGCGATACAGCGCGCGCCATAGGTTTCCATCAGCGCGCGGCGATAGGGCTTTTGATCGTAGGAGACGCGGACCTGGAATACGGTCACTTCCATCCCGAACAGCGAGCCGGCAAAGGCCAGCGACGAGCCCCACTGGCCGGCGCCGGTTTCGGTGGAGAGCCGCTTGACGCCCTGCTCCTTGTTGTACCAGGCCTGCGGCACCGCGGTGTTCGGCTTGTGCGAGCCGGCCGGCGAGACGCCTTCATATTTGTAATAAATCTTGGCCGGCGTGCCGAGCGCCTGCTCGAGTCGCTGCGCGCGCATCAGCGGCGACGGCCGCCACATGCGGTAGACGTCGCGGATCGGCTCGGGGATGTCGATGGTGCGCTCCGCCGACACCTCTTGCAGAATGAGCGCCATGGGAAACAGCGGCTCGAGATCGGCAGGGCCGATCGGCTGCTTGGTGCCGGGATGCAACACCGGCGGCAGCGGTTTTGGCAGATCGGCCGCGAGATTGTACCAAGCTTTCGGAATGTCCTTTTCGTCGAGAATGAATTTGACCTGATCGCCCACGCTGTCCTCCCACGCTACAAGCATCGTCGCGCGAGTGTAGCGTGGATTGTGGGGAAGCGAAATCCAGCAGCGGCGTTCGTGCCGGCCGGCCGTCACCTACAATTTCGTCGTCGCCGGGATCGCCGGCGCGCCAAGACCATCGCGGCTGTAAATATCGTCGCGGAATTGCACGATGCCGTCGGAGGCCGACCAGCCGGTGACGTAGACCCAGTGCAAGGGTATAGGCTTGGTCAGATTGACGTTGACCTGATCCCCCGACTTGATCGCCTGCTCGACCTTGTCGGCGGTCCAGCCCTTGGTGCCGTCGAGCAGCCAGACCACCAGCGCCTGGACATTCTGCACGCGGCAACAGCCCGATGAATCGTAGCGGAAATCCTCGCCGAACAGATTCTTCAGCGGCGTGTCGTGCATGTAGACGCCGTATTGGCTCGGAAAGTTGATGCGGATGCGGCCGAGCGAGTTGTGGTCGCCCGGATCCTCGCGAAAGGTGTAATGCACCGCGTCGTCCGAATACCAGTTGATTTCGGAGGGCTGCACCTCTTTGTGGTTCGGATCGAAGATGCGGATGTGGTTGTCCGTCAGGTAGTCGGGCTTGTCCTGCATGATCGGGATCAGATCTTTCCGCACGATCGACACCGGCACGGTCCAGAACGGATTGAAGTTGACCTGCACGATCTTGCTGTTGATGTCGGGCGACGGCCGATCGACCTTGCCGACCACGGCCGTATGCCGCGACACCGCGACGTCATTCTCGATAGCCTCGACGCGAGCGGCCGGAATGTTGACCACCACGTAGCGCGGGCCGAGATTCGTGGTCAGTGTCTTGAGCCGCGCGATATTGACCTTGAGCTGATCGCGCCGTATCGCCGCCGGCACATTGAGCGCCGCGAGCGTCGAGGCGCGCAGCACGCCATCGACGGTGACGCCGTGGCGCGCCTGAAAACGCCGTATCGCAGCTTCGACGTAAGAGTCGTAGGTGTCGTTTGCCGCAGCGACCGCATTGGGATCGATGTCGCCTGACAGCGACAGCCGTTGCCGCAGATCAACCACGCTCGGATGGCGGTTGCCGACCCGCAACTCATCGACATGAGGCACCGTCGGCCAGCCGCCGCGGGCGACGATCTCGTCGTAGGCCGCGATCGCTTTCTGGGTGAACTGCTCGGTCGCCGGCGACAGCATCGGCGCCGTGGCTTTCGGCATGTGGACGGTGCGCGAGGCCTGGTCGAAATCCTGGCCGAACTGGCCGGCACGGCCGTCGTCCATGAGCGCGTCGAGCGGGTCGTCGGCGAAGGCGCGGCTCGCAACACCGCTCAGCGCCGCCGCGCCGGCGCATTGTGCCAGAAAGCGGCGTCGATCGACGCTGCCGAAGCGGCTGCGACTAAGCGATTTGGCCTTGATCATGGAACGGTCCATTGGGCAGCACGCCTTTAGCATGTCGCCGACCCGCCCCCAAGGTTCTCGGCTACGGCCCGTGGCCGGCAAATTTATGGCCGAGGCAAGCGCCGGATATAACGAAAAAAAAGACCCCGGCAGCGACGCCGGGGTTTTGAGTTACGCCAGTACGACGGAAACTCTGGCGGATTTGCCGCTCTTGATGAGAGCCCGTGATTAGAGCCGATAGAGAATCTGGTCGGTCCAGAACCGCTCGAGCCGGTGCAGCGCCTTGTTGAGCACCGAGAACTCGTCGGCATTGATGCCGCCGACCTGCTCCACGGTGCGCACGTGCTTCTGGTAGAGCGCGTCGACGGCATCGCGCACGTCGCGGCCCTTGTCGGTGAGCTTGATGCGCACCGAGCGCCGGTCGACGCGCGAGCGCTGGTGATCGAGGAAGCCCATCTCGACCAGCTTCTTGAGATTGTAGGAGACGTTGGAGCCGA
>Ga0307476_10001417_pt1 | contig 14672 bp, 11 predicted proteins | sample atmos_gasesECM2C_2_FD_203314 | JGI IMG/M metagenome (GOLD analysis project Ga0307476, IMG submission 203314) | Hardwood forest soil microbial communities from Morgan-Monroe State Forest, Indiana, United States - atmos_gasesECM2C_05 | ecosystem: Environmental > Terrestrial > Soil > Temperate... | reverse complement strand
GTAGCTGCGCCGCTGCAGACGTTCGTGGTACCCGCCCCTTCGCAAAGAACGCGAAGGAACGGGGCACCCACCGTGTTTCTGACGCCACCGAGTTCAAAGGCCGGGCCACCCGCCCAGGAGTCGGGGTCAGGAGCTGGCCAGCCCGCTGTTGAGCCGGCCGGGCGCCGACGCTACTTTGCCGCGTTTAGACGCGCTTCCAGAGCCTTCACTTCGGCATTCAAGCCTTCGGGAAGATGGGTGCCGAAGAGGGCGAAGTGCTCTTTGATCAGTGGCACTTCAGCCCGCCAGCCTGGGATATCGACACTGAGCAGGGCTTCCACGTTGGCGGCGGGCAGATCCAAGCCGCTGGTATCGAGATCGGCGACCTCAGGAATCCGTCCGATGGGAGTGTCTTTGGCGTGGACTTTACCGTCGCAACGCTCGAAGATCCACTTCAACACACGGCTGTTTTCGCCGTAGCCCGGCCACAGGAACTTGCCCTTATCCTTATCCTGGCGAAACCAGTTGACGTAGAACAGCTTGGGCAGTTTCGACGGGCTGCCAAGCGTTCCCATCTTGAGCCAGTGGGCAAAGTAGTCTCCCATGTGGTAGCCGCAAAACGGAAGCATGGCCATGGGATCGCGGCGGAGTTGTCCCACTTTTCCGGTGGTGGCGGCGGTGGTTTCGCTGCTGACGGTTGCACCCAGGAACGTCCCATGCTGCCAGTTGAAAGCTTCGGTGACCAGGGGAACAACGCCGGCACGCCTTCCACCGAAGAGGATGGCATCGATCGGGACGCCGTTCGGATCCTCCCACTCCGGGGCAATCACAGGACACTGGGTGGCCGGCACGGTAAAGCGCGCGTTGGGATGCGCCGCTTTGCGTCCTGATTCGGGCGTCCATGGCCGGCGCAGCCAGTCGACCAACTTCGATGGCTTATGGTCGGTCATGCCTTCCCACCACACATCTCCATCGAGAGTCATCGCGCAATTTGTAAAGATCGAATTCCTGGTAAGACTGAGCATGGCGTTGGCGTTGGATTTCATGCTGGTACCGGGCGCCACTCCGAAGAAGCCGAACTCGGGGTTGATGGCGTGAAGCCGGCCATCGGCGCCGAATTTCATCCAGGCAATGTCATCGCCGATGGTTTCGACCTTCCAGCCGGGAATCGTCGGAATCAGCATCGACAAGTTGGTCTTACCGCAGGCCGAGGGAAAAGCCCCGGTCATGTATTTCACCTGGCCTGAAGGATTGATCAACTTCAGGATCAACATGTGCTCGGCCATCCAGCCCTCGTCGCGAGCCTGCACGGATGCGATTCGCAAGGCGTGGCACTTCTTGCCCAGCAACGCGTTGCCACCGTAACCGGAACCGAACGACCAGATCTCACGCGTCTCGGGAAAATGGCATATCCATTTATTCTCTGCGTTGCAGGGCCAAGTCGAGTTCGGCTGATTAGGCCCAAGAGGCGCGCCGACCGAGTGCAGCCCGCGCACGAATTCTCCATCACTTCCCAGAACGTCCAGCACGTGGCTTCCAACGCGCGACATGACGTGCATGCTGACCACAACGTAGGGCGAGTCGGTGATTTCCACTCCGATGTTTGAGATGGGCGACCCGATCGGTCCCATGCTGTAGGGAACCACGTACAGAGTGCGGCCCACCATGGAACCGGCGAACAAACCTGCCAGCTTCTGTTTCATCTTCGCCGGATCCTCCCAGTTGTTGGTGGGACCGGCGTCTTCTTTGGTTCTTGAGCAAATGAAAGTCTGATCTTCAACCCGGGCCACATCCGCAGGATCTGATCGCACCAGGTAACTGTCGGGCCGCTTGGTTGGATCCAGCGGGATCGCGGTACCGTTCAGAACTAAAAGCCGCAGCAGCGAACGATATTCTTCGGGCGATCCATCGCACCAATGAACGCGGTCGGGTTTGCACATCTGGGCAATTTCTTCGACCCATTGCTCGAGCCTGGAATGCCGGGGTTTACCTGCGGCTGTCTCAACTTCTATCGTCGTAGTAGCCATGATGATGAATATGTCTCCGGTAAAACGAAGCGCAGATCGCGGCGGCGGCGCTGAATATGGCCGGCTCGTCCGCAGCGGTGTAAGGCGCGGCAGGGTGATGACTTTCATGCCAAACACAGCCCTTCTATTCTCTCTCACTTGTGGACATTATTCCAGCTAATGATCTTCCATGCGCCGAAGGGCGCTAAAGGTGGGTCCGAATCCGGGCCGAAATTAAATGCGGACTGAATGAATTTGGTGGAGCTAGTCGGCTCGCTTAATTGAGCGCCCGGCGCCCGCTCGCTACCGCTGTATCCCTCAAACCCTTTGGAGGAAGGCAGTGCCGATTTTAGGTCAGCAGGAGGCGGCGACAGCTAAACCTAGCTTGAGTTTCAGAGGCCAGTGCAGTCGAGTGGGGCAGAAACCGTAGAAGCCGGTTCGCAAGAAGAGGGTCACCACGTAGGGGTTTCTGATTTCTGCTTGGGACGGCTTGGAATGCGAAGGGGATCGTGCCTGACGGAGGGGGCCGTGCAACGCTTAGCGTCGGGGGGGAACCTTTGACGCTTAAAGGGTTGGCGTTTGCTAGCGAGCGTTGATAATCGCTAGCGTATTGAAACGGTGGCTCTTACGGAAACAAATGTTAGCGAACACTGGCGTTCGCTAGCTCATTGAGATTGTTTCAGGCGAAACCTAGGATCACGTACTTCACAGAAGGTAGTCGACGGGGGACCACAGTCTGCCCATCCGGAAGCATAACCATCGGAGTTCGAGTGACTGCTCCTGGCCGTTTCCTTGATCCTTGGGATCGACCGCCTCCCGTCTTCGTAGAAGGACATGTTCCAAAGGACATGTCCCGCCGGAGGTCGTCGATGTAACGCCTTCGGTTTCGTTAAACGGACACTGGGAAGTGGGGATGTCCTTTCACATCGGGCGCTGGCCTTTGGTGTCAGCAGCTATGGACCTTGGAAATCTACTCGGCCCTCGCTCCGGAGCCCAGACTCAGTAGGTATCACCCGAATCGATAACGGCAAATTTACCCGTTGTCGCCTTCAGGATCGATTATGAATAGACACTTTCAGGCGCGTCGTACCGTCACGGGTCTCTGGACAGGTAACCTGGGGCTGGCTCTTCTGTGCCTCGCGACCATGGCTGGTTGCCAAGGATTCAGTTCCGGCATTTCCGCGACGGGCGGGGGAAGTGGTCAACTCGCGGTCAATCCGACAAGCGAGAATGCTGGAAGCGTGGCGGTGGGAAGCAGCGGAACGGTCTCAGGAACTCTTAACGCCAGCGGAGCGAACGTAACGGTCACGGCCGCCAGCACGAACAACTCACAGTTTACGATTGGCGGATTGTCGGTTCCGACCACCATTCCGGCGGGACAAAGCGTACCTTTTACCGTGACCTTCAGCCCGCAAGTGGCAGGTGCAGTTGGCGCAACCCTGACTTTCAGCAGCGATGCCCAGTCTTCTATCACAACGGCTGCGGCAACAGGAACGGGCAGTCCGGCACCCACTCACACGGTCAGCCTGTCATGGACTGGCAGCACATCGCCAAATATCTCGGGATACAACATCTACCGGGCAATCTATTCAAGCTCGTGCGGGGCGTATTCGAAGATCAACGGATCGACGTTGGATACTGCCACGACCTATTCGGACGCCTCGGTAACCGACGGAACAAACTACTGCTACGCAACCACCGCAGTGAATTCCAGCAATGAAGAGAGTGTCTACTCGAACATCGTGGCCGATGTTCAGATTCCGGCTCCGTAGGCGGGTATTCCTCTGGGGGTCGCGCGTGCAATCGCGCTACGCTCGAATGGACTGGTGTCGCCGAAGTACGTTGGCGACCGCTTTCTATTCCGAAAGCTTAACTCGGGAGACTATCACCGGTCGGAAGAAGGAATCGGGAACGCTATCCTGCTCGTAACGTTCCCGATCAAGCGGATGAACTTATCGCACGCGCTGGTGACTGTAAACGGTCGCTGACTCGTTCCAATTGGACAGGGTTTGATGATGCTTTAGACCCTGCGGAACTTGTAAACAAAACGGCCAACCGGCACGAGGCCGGCAAAGAGCATAGCCAGCATGCCAGGCTCAGGAACAGTGGCCCCTCCGTTCGACACATACCCTGTGCTAGGGGCGCAATTGGTGCCGCTCGCATCGCAGAAGTGTATGGCCCACTCACCGCCCCCGGCATTTGCCGTTTCCAACTGTGCCACCGTGGCCCCAGTAACCGTGAAGCTGATATTGCTAGCACTCGTAGCAAAGCAGACCTTTGGATCGCAGATCGACATGAGATTGTAGCTGAACTTTCCGAATCCATCGGCGCTGCCACCGGTTCCAAGGCTGAAGTCGCTGCCAATACCCGTACCGTCAACCGTCAAATTAGTGACGGTCAACCCTGACGGACCGTTGAAGTTGACATCATTTCCGTCCTCGATTTTCAGCGAAAATCCCGATTGAGCTTGGACGCTGACGAGGACATTCGAGCCGCTTTGCGTCAGGGTGACAACCGCAATGGTAGTTCCTGGCGGTATTGCGGGATTACAAGTACTTCCGCAGTTGTTGTTGACAGTCAGATCTATTGTGTCTGCGAGCGCGAAAGGGCTGGCCATCAGGCACGTGATTAGCAGACACCCGAGCCAAAAGACGAAGTTTTTCATAATCACTCTCCTTGGAGTGGGTCGGCCTAAAAGCGAAGCCAACGGGTTGCGTATTGTTGATACCTCTTTTGTGCACCCGTCTAGCGTCACACTCTAACGTAAAGCGTATCGCTGTCAAGACTGATAATTTTTGCAACCGGTTGCAAACCGCTGCGACATTCCTAATGTGACCTAACACTCTGCTGTGTCCGTCACTTAGAGCTGACTGGCAGCCTCTGTTTCTACGAGGCATTGCTGATTTCAGTCGATCTGCTGGAGAGTCTCTCGGGCGCGCACCGCATCCGAGTCGGGCAATTTCAATTTCAGCGCTGCCTTGAGCTGCGATCTGGCGTTTTCCTTGTCACCTTGAGCGAGTTCGGCCATGCCAAGATGGTAATGGTAGATGGCATGGTCCGGGACCTTTCGGATGCACTCCTGCAATAAGGGCAGCGCGCCCCGGTAATTTCCTTTCAGGTAATAGATCCAAGCAAGGGTGTCGTCGACGCTCGGCAGGGCTGGAAATTGCTGCTTGGCATTCTGCGCCAAACCCAAGGCTACATTTAAATCGGCTCCTTGAAGCACGTACACCCAGGCAAGATTGGCGTTGGCTAAACCGGAGTGCGGGTCAGTGGCGAGGGCAGATTCGTAGTATTTGCGCGCGGTGTTCGAATCATTCTTATCGAGGTAGAGATTTCCGAGGAGGACCAAAATGGGGACGAACTTCGGGTTAGAGGCAAGGAACTTTTGGTACTGATCGATTGCCTTGTCTTTGTCACCTTGCGCTTGATAGAGATTACCCAATTCGATGTGGGCCCGATCCAGCTTAGGATCGAGTGCAAGGGCTCGTTGTAACTCGGTCTCGGCATCGCTGAGCTGCTTGCCGCTGACATAAAGCCATCCCATAATGAAATGCGCATTTGCGTCCTTGGGAGAATTAACCAAGTACTGTTTCGTCAGTGCGATTGCTTCTGGCCTTCGGTTTCGCGACACCAGGAATTGTGTCTGACTATCCAGCGCGGGCGTGTAATGAGGATTTATCCGCAGGGCTGCTTCAAATTCTTTCTCGGCCACCGAGTCCTTGTTCTCGCCTGTGTAAGCCACTGCCGTCTCAACATAGGGCAAGGGATCAGTTGGAACCAGCGACTTTGCTGTCGAAAACTGGTCTCGAGCAGCGGGAAACTGTTTAGCAGCCAGTAAAACCCGGCCGAGCAGCAGGTGAGAGGCTGCATCGTTAGGGAGCAACTGGACCAGTCGCCGGGCGTGACCCTCGGCAGGCTGCACGGCCTGCTGTGTCAAATAAGACTCGGTCAGAGCTTGTAGAGCGTCGGTCATGTCGGGAGAAATTTTCAACGCTTCCTGAAATTCGGGTTGAGCCTGGCTTTCGTCCCCATGCCGCCGGTATGCCATGCCCAAGAAATAGCGAACTTGCGCGATCTTAGGGTCATCGGCGACCACGCCACGGAGCTCGGCAATCGCATCTTCGAATTTTCCCCTGCTCAGAAGGATTCTTCCCGACTGTGTTCGTGCGGCGGCATCCTTTGGACTCTGTCGCAAGACTTCGCGGTTGAGGCTTGCGGCCTCATCGATTCGATTCCCCGCAAGATAGGCGTCGACAGCCCGAATCTTAAGGTTCACATCTTTGGGAAAGCGCTTTATACCCCGCTGGTACTGCTCTAAGGCATTGCTTGGATCATTGTGCCGGAGATAGAAGTCGCCTATCGCCAACCCTACATCGGCAGAGTTCGGTAGTCGTCCCGCCAAACGCTCCAGTAATGTCCGAGCAGTGTCTTTGTCTCGTTCTTCGTAGAGCACGCTGGCACAGAGGAGGTAAAGTTCCTTGGCATCCGGGTTCTGGCCGATGCCCTGCCGGAGCGCCTGCTCAGTTTTCTGGAGTTGTGATTGCAGATGATACAGATTGGCCAGGTTGACGTACGCTGCAACAAACTTTGGATCGAGCGCGATCGCTTGTCGCAGTGAGCCTTCCGCCATTGAGTATCTGTGTACAGCAATTTCTGCCAACCCCAGATTCATGTGAGCTGACGCATTGTTTGGGTCCAGTTCTGCGCTCTTAGTGAAGGCAGCGATTGCGTCCGGATATGAATGGCGGGCAATCCACGATTCTCCTATTAACTGGAACGCGAGTGCGTTTTGCGGATTTAGCTCCAAGGATTCTTTGGCTATCTTCTCGGCCTTTTCGTACTGCCCGACAGCAACATAGAGCTGGGCCATCTGCAATCGGGCATCGAGATTTCGTGGATCGAGTTCGACCGCGGCCTCAAAATTGCGCAAGGCGTTTATAACATCGTGCTCCTCGACATAAGCCTGAGCCAGCCGCTGACGGGCTTTCGCCGAGCCTGGGTCCTTGCTCACGGCATTCAGGAACTCTATTCTCGCCGAGTCGTACTGGCCCTTCTGCATGTAGCGTTCGCCGCTCGCAAGATACGACTGGGCGCTGTGCTTGCACCCCGAAAGGAGAACAAGCGACAGAGCAATTGCACCGGTGACAAATAATCGAATGAAAAAAGATTTTGAATTCATCTGAACCTCGTCGCGAACATACTCATGTTCCCGAATGCAGGGGCTTGTGAGCAGCATCGTTCTTGTCTTCCGATTTGCGTAGAGCGCTGAAAATTGGAATCAACATAACCAAACTCAGTAGGTAAAAAAGAATCCCACCGGAGGTGTGAAGCCATCCATGTAGAAATCCACGATTTACAAATATTGAGAGCAAAGAGACCGCGGTGATGCGTACGCCGTTTTTCAGTATTAGGATCGGCACTATCGAGAGTAGCAATAGAGCCTTCCTCCAACCCGAGCGCAAAGTAAACTCGCCCACCAGCAGCGCCGTGAGTAAGAGAGCCAAACTCGATCGAATACCGCTGCATTGCTTCGCCACTTCGATGTCAAGGCTCGGTAGCTGCAGTATGAATCCTTGCTTGAACACGGCTACGCCGGACAATCTCAGCAGCCAATAAGCCACCGTTGCAGAGCCAACTTGAAGAAGAAAAATGATTTCTTCTACCACTCTTTCTGGAATTGGAACGAGCAACAGTAGAAACAATAAGGGGAAGCGGCCAAGCGCGAACGCGTGTGTGCCATAACAGAAAACAAATCCCGCGATCCAAATTACGACGATTGCCAGAATAACGACAGAAAGCTCATTCTCCCGGACAGCCGCATAAGAAGCGGTTTTCGCTAACCACAAAAGGATCGTTCCGATTAGAAACAACAACCCTCCTGCGAGCAGCCCGGCTCTCGCGGCTGAAACAAGTCTGTCTCGTTTCAAGTAGATGAGGTATGCGCTAGTCGGAAGCACGAGAATGATGTGGGAAGCGTAATCGTGGGTCAGGGAGAAGCCGATCAGCCTTTTTAGGGGCATCCAAAATACCGCGATGGAGCAAACAAAAAAGAGGGCGAAGCCGAGATGTCGTCGAGACAATTCTGGCTGTTGATCGACAGCAGAGAATCGTTTCACCACGGCCGTTGCGTCTTTCGTATCCGCGCCAATTTTAGCGTGTACTTGCATGTATCTTTTCGGGCCAATCATCTCAGGCAAATCTAATGCTGGTGGATTGGCCTATTGGCCGATGCTGGGGATAGTCCTCTTGAGACCTATTCATGTGGATTCCAAGAACTCAAACTAGTGGTTATGAGACTCCCCCAGTCCATTTCCCGGCCCTTTTCTATTCATGTCTTTTCAATCGTCGTCATCACCCTACTTATTGCATTCCTGGCCATGCCTGCAGCGGCCGCTACGCAACTGACGGCCGCTCCTGCAAGCGTTTCCTTTGGCCAAGTAGCGGTAGGAGCGAGTGCCACGCAGGCACTTGTGCTAACCAACACGCACTCCGGACACATAAAGCTCTCGGCTTTCCAGATAACGGGCAGCGGGTTCTCATTGAGTGGGCCGGCGTTGCCGTTGATGCTAAGTTCAGGCCAGAGTATTACATTGAATCTTACCTTCGCCCCACAAACAGCGGGCATCAGCGGAGGCAGCGTCTTCGTTAGCGGCCCGGGACTAGCCATACCTCTGACAGGCACGGGAACCGCTTCAAGCCAGTTAATCCTCAGCCCGGCGTCAGTGAACTTCGGCGACGTGCCTGTAGGGACGACACAGACTCAACCCATCACCCTGGGTGCGTCTGGTGCGAGTGTCACGGTTTCTTCTGAGAGCAGCAGTAATTCTCAATTTGTCCTGGCTGGAGCTTCACTCCCATTCACGATTCCAGCGGGCCAGAGTATGTCATTTACTGTGACCTTCACCCCAACCGTCAGCGGGACTATTTCCAGTTCTCTCGCGTTTGCCAGTGACGCTTCCAACTCGCCGGCATTGCTGCCGCTGACTGGCATTGGGACCGTGACGCTGCACAGCGTAAACCTCTGGTGGAATGCCAGCACAGGTGTCGCAGGTTACAACGTTTACCGCAGCAGCAGCGCGAATGGCACATACGCCAAGATTAACTCCGCTCTTGAAGCGAACACTGCGTACACTGACAGCACCGTCGTTTCCGGTCAGACCTATTACTATGAAGCCACGGCGATGAACTCCAGTGGGCAGGAAAGCGTCCTCTCCACGCCGCCGGTGGCGGCGACTATTCCGTAAGCCGCGATCAAGCCACCCTAGTGGTTTCGAGACGCCACAGCGTCGATCCGGCTCACCTCAGAATCTGCGTTTCCTTGGAGTGACTTCCCCAAACTGTCTAAGGTTCCAAGCCATTGAGGTGGCACCTAAGGGCCATTCTCCATGGCTCGCATTCCCGTTAGTACTACTATCAGTGGCCAATCGCGGCCCCCACTAACGTCATGCTTAGAATCACGCTCCGTGCCATTTTTAGACTCAAACCACCCATTTTGCTTGCTCTTCTGAGTCTGAGCGGCCCGGCGCTGGCGCAACAAGAAGTCTCGCTTGCACTACTTCAACCGGAGTCAACGGTCCCTGTGCCGATCTCAACCTCGATCCAACCCACAACCATACCGAACTCCCCCAGCCATCGATTTTGGGATCGCGAGAACAGCGTTTTGTTCGCGACAAGTGCTGCCTTCAGCACTGCCGACTTCTTCGTAACCCGAAAGAACTTGCATAACGGCGGCCAGGAACTGAACCCTGTGACACGACTGTTCGCCGGCAGTACAACTGCCTTGGTTGCGAACTTTGCCGGTGAAACCGCCGGAGTAGTTGGGCTCAGTTACTTCTTCCACAAAACAGGACATCACAAACTCGAGCGCTTCGTCTCTATGCTGAATATCGGGTCCTCTGCCGCGGCAGTGACTTTTGATCTAGCACATCGATAACTCTTCACCCCGTTCCCGAACCTCGACCACCGGTTCTCATCGTAAAACTTGCCTTACTGTAGTGGTAGCGAGAGCTTGTCGTCCCGATCGCATGTCTAATGATCCGAGGCCAAGAGTCCCGCTTTCTGGTCGCCCCGCCGTCCAATCCAAAGAAAAACAAATATGATCGCTAGAGCGAGCAGAAAATAGATGATCCCCCCCTCGCGGTGGAGTTTTCCAGTCAGGTAACTGGGATCGATGCGAGTTCCCGCCATTGCAAGGACAAATATCCGGAGCCCATTCTTAGCGACCGACAGTGGTAACGCTACTGCAGTCACCAACAGCTTTCTCCAAGGTGACCGCAAGAGGACCTGCGCCAAAACCATGGTTGTGACTAACAACATCATGCTCGATCGAATACTGCTGCACTCTGGCGCAACCTCGAGGGTCAAGCCTGGAATCGTGAGCAGCATCCCTGCTTGCGCCACTGGTACTCCGAAGGCGGAGAGAAGCAAATGGGCCCATGCGGCAGAGCCTTGCTGGAGCAGCCTCACGATCGGATTCAATATAAATTCAGGAAGTGGAACGATCCAAAATAGGAAGCATAGAGGAAAAAGTGAACGCTTAAAGGCGCGCGTGCCGAAACAGACAATAAAAGCGCCAATCCACCACACCACAAGCCCTAGGATGTTCACCGAAAGCTGCTCATCGGGATGCGGGGCGAGAAAAGGCGCTCTTGCAAAAACTGTGATCGCGGCAGCCAAAGCCAGCAAAACTAATCCGTAATTCATAGTGGATCCGTTAGAGCCTTCGGGTGATCTCCAATCCAAAAAGATCAACGCCAAGGTGACAGGAAGAATGAGCAATATATGAGTGTATTGGTCGTCACGCAGTGCCAGGGCAAAAGAAGCCATCAGCGGACGAAACCAGATCGCAAAAGAAATCGCCCCTAGCATGGAAAGGAGAAGGAGCGGCATTCGTTCCGAAATCGATTCTCGATTCAAAGCACCGCGCACAGTGTAAGAGTGTGTGGCCAAGCGACGCCCCCGTGAAGTCTGCGAGCCGGCGAAATCAAAACAATCAGCCAACCGATGTCTTCTAATTGAGGTTGGCACTTGGAAACTATTTCTAGCGGCAGAGCGGCGCCGGCCGTTCTGAAGAAGTATTCGCCTTGCGATCCGGAATTACCGCTGGCGCCACGTTCGAGGGATCGCTGTGAGTTTCGGTTGCGCTAATCGACATCACCTCGTAATCGTAGTGCTTGCCGTTCTCCACCCAGTCATCCGTGCATCGGGTTTGAAGAAAAGGGCGAACATTGATCAGCTCGAATGGCTGACCTTCACTCTTTCGTCGATAAATACAATAGCCGACAGCATCAGGATGCTTGGCATCAGAAGCGCTGGCCGTCCAGGAAAGAATCACTCTGTGCTCAGTTTTTCTTGCTGGCGACGCTACCATCGGCAAATCGAACGTTGGGCATGATAAAACCTTGGCGACTGCACCACTTGCAGAAGAATGGTTGGGCGCTGTTGCGTTGTCTAAAAGCGCGCTTTGATTGGCGGTACTTTGACCCGTCGCAAAGGGGATTTGCGGCAGCCCGCCTCTCAAAACAAGAACCAAACAAAGAAAACTGCGCTGTTTTAGCCGCCTTACGCAAAACGCAGATCCTCTGGTCGCCTTCATGGCCTTGAATCGTCTGACAGCCAATCATTATTCTCTTGTATTAAACGGCGAGGGCTTCCGCAGCCTTCTCTCGAAACAAATACCGCACTTGCTCTCCCTCTAGGACGGCGTAGGCAATGCAGGCCTCCTCATTGCCCTCCCCATCAATCTCCCACGTGTTACCTCGAGCTACAAGCCTCATCTGGCTTCTCTTTCTCCACCATCGATCAACTTGGCTTGGAAGCGGCATCCATAGACTCGCCTGCGAGCGCACCTCCGCAAGATATTCGAGCAATTCTATGTAGACTCCGCGCGCCTTGGATGGGAGCACATAATCTGGATGAATATTGAAACTTAACAGCCCGTTTTCCTCGAGAATCAGCTGGACCTGCTTTTTCCATAATTCGATCGAATAATCTCCGAGAATATGGAACAAGGAATAATCCTGGATCGTCGTCAGCGGAAGTTCAAGAATCTCGCCGATGAAATACGGCATCACCGTGCAACATCCGCCAGGCTGGGGATCCAAGTGGCCGATGTTGGGGACTGACATGTCGTAGGCGAAATTCAAATCGTCATACCAGTTGAGGTTCCGATACAGAACTCCAGATCTGAAGCCCAGAGCGCCGAATTTCCGCCCGTACTTGTTGATTTGTTTTGCCCGGTGGACAAACTCGCTCCGTTTTCGATAGAGATGGCCATCATGGTTAAGGTCGTGTACATTAAGTTCGCACCCCCTCGCACGAATCTGATTCAACAGACTTTCAGGAGCGCAGTACCGTCCTTCCGGAATGATCTGAAAAGCGGATTTCACACTATACGAATCTTCGATGTCCATCATTGACGGGATGAAGTCGAGACCGGATGAGGTCTCGACATCGTGCGTCATGAGCGCGCAACCGGAGTAGCCATTGGGCCAAAACCAAATGAAGGGGATTCGTTCAACCCCTTTCGCCTGCATCGACAACGCCAAAAGCCTTCTGAGGATTTTCTCAACGCTGCGATCGACCGGCCATTGCGGAAAGGGCCTACGACGCCAACCGCCTAACGCAAGTTGTTGGACAAACTTTCGCACAAAAATGGGCAAGTAAGGGCGGAGTGAGTAGTACGAATCTTTCACCGTCGCCTTTAGTCGCCTATTCCATTTGCCCGACCCGTGTCCGTTGACGTAGCGTTCCAGACGAAGGTCGTCAACAATGTCGGTCGGATCAAAGGTTAAACTGGGTCTGGAGTTCGAGACCTCCACGTCTTGCATCGCATCACGAAGCTCGCCAGAGGCAGAGTCGGCGCACGCATCGGACGATAACCGGCCATAAGCGATTGCATCTGAACCAAATCGAAAATAACCGGCCTGACTTGAAGGCTTCCCCTGCAGACAAAACTCTCCGTAAATTTCAGGACAACGATAGTAGTCGAGGAAGGGTTTATTCATCAGACTGTTCGAGGGCTGCGCTAACCGATGTATCGGTAGAAAAGATTGCCGGCAAGCTTCAAGCAAGGATTCGGCATATGCGAAAAAGCCCTTCGCAGCACGCGAACCTTCCAATCGTTCACCGTCGGCCGGGATAGATGTCGTTCGATTCTGAGATATTCCAGCCTAGAGCCCGCTGCTCCCAGGTGCTCCTTGAAGGCTACAAGCCCTGTGTTATCAACCTCCGACCGACCCAAGTCGAATTCCTCGACTCCCGAAGCCTTGGCCTCTTGAATCGTCTTCCAAAAAAGGAACGGCATCCCTCCGAGGTTGTGGTACTTCGCGTCGGAACAGCCGTACTTGTAGACCAGGGAGTTCTTGAAAGACAGCGTCAGAATACTAGCGATCGGTTGGCTTGAGTTGGAAACAACGCTAATGGCCAGCCGGTCGCCAAGACAATCTGCCAGATTCCGAAACCATGCCAAGGGTTGCGGCGGAAGCTGATGCCGGCGGCGGGTGAGCAAGAGTAAATGGTAGAACTTGGCCAGAAGTGATTCTGATCGCCCAGCTTCGTACTCTAAATGCTCTCGCTCCGCGCGATGGATTTTTCGCTGCACGCAGCTCTTGTGGAAGTTGTGAAATATGGTGTCCAGGCTTGGCCGGAGATCCAGCGTATGAAAGAAGAATTCTTCACCCTTGGCAAAAGATAGTTGGATTTCCTGGCTGTTTTTCCGCGCCGTAAGCGGCCTTAGCTCAAGGTACTTCCATTTCTCATGCTTCTGATTTTGCTTCAAAGCGCCAAGCAGGAATTGCAAATTCTCCTCACTATCCACCAACGGCTGGCAATGATCAGAGAACGGGACAGATACCATCCGGCAGCCTCTCAACCAGTCCTTCAGGCGACAAAATACAATTCCGTTCTGTAACTCTTCGCCAGGTGAAGCGCTGGTAAAAACGGTCGGCTCATAACCATAGGTGCGCCGCAGCGCTTCGAGCCAGCCCGGCGTATGAAAAACGGAGGAGGCAGGATGGTTTTGCAAGAACACCGGCCAGCGAGAATCCTGAAGCGGATTAAGAGTATAAATGGACATCACTTGTTTTGAGTCAAGCAGTGAAGAGTTCGAGCGCGAAGGGCTACAGATGACACATCAAACAGCTGCAGGTACCTTACCCACGGCCGCCGCGTTCGTGCCGGGAACTGAGCCGATTCCCTCAAACGAGCTGAGCACTGACTCTTTGACGTGAGGCATGGTTTGGGCGAGCTCCTGCCTGACCTGAACTCTGTGCTCGAACGCCCGATCGATAACAGTGAAGATCTCTTCCTCGTTCATTTCTCGAAGGTCGACGACATTCGCCTCGATCCCAATGGTCTGCATGACTCCTACAAATTTGTCGCTATAAGCCATCGGGACTACCGGAACACTTTGTGAAGCGGCGGCGATACAGGCGTGCATTCGGGAGCCAATGAAGAAATCACACGCGCCGATGATGTGCTTGATTTCACTCTGATCGTAGCTTCCGCGAACCCAGCCGATCTTGCCGGGATACTTATCCCTCAGAGCTTCATAGAGCTGGGCGCAAACTTTGTCATCACTCTCATTACCCCACCCGAATACATGGGGCACGAGCAGCACATTGGCTTTTTTTTGCTCGATCAGGAAATCGATAAGGTCGTATACCAGCTTCGGGTATTCCACCT
>Ga0307476_10001416_pt1 | contig 14673 bp, 13 predicted proteins | sample atmos_gasesECM2C_2_FD_203314 | JGI IMG/M metagenome (GOLD analysis project Ga0307476, IMG submission 203314) | Hardwood forest soil microbial communities from Morgan-Monroe State Forest, Indiana, United States - atmos_gasesECM2C_05 | ecosystem: Environmental > Terrestrial > Soil > Temperate... | reverse complement strand
GGCGGACGCAAAGGCGTCGAGGAACTGCTGCGTATCATCGCCGATCCGAGCGACAAACGAGTGTCCGGTGTTGTGCGTGCATGCCTTGCCGCGCTGGGCAGCCAATTGCTCAGCCTCAAAAAACAGATCTTAGATTTTGATCGAATGATCATGGCATGGCACCGCTCCGATCCAACGAGCAAGCGCCTCAATTGCATTCCTGGCGTCGGTCCGCTGCTGGCCACCGCGCTGGTCGCAAATGTCGCCGATCCTAAGGTCTTCCGATCAGGTCGCAACTTCTCGGCCTGGATCGGCCTGGTACCCAAACAGCATTCGAGCGGGGGGCGGGCCAAGCTCGGCAGTATCAGCAAACAGGGGGATCGCTATCTGCGAAGCCTGTTCGTGGCCGGGGCGCTCGCCGTCATCCGCTATGCCAAGCTCCATGGGACCAAGTATCGACCTTGGGTCGCAGCCTTGCTGGCACGACGGCCGACAAAGGTCGCCGCCATTGCACTGGCCAACAAGCTCGCCCGAATGGCCTGGGCAATGATGGCCAGGGGCGAACGATACAACTATCCGGCCGGACTGAGGGTCTGACGAGATCGCGCCGAATACGCGGCGTGATGTGAAGGTTGCGAGGGCGAACAGCACGTAATGCAGAGCCGGTCGATCCGGCGATCAGGACAACCCATTTGGGCCATCGCATTCTTGAATGCGGGTTTTTCACCGGGACCTGATCCGCGGAGAGCATTATGGCCAGCGGTCATGTGAACCGCATCCAAAGGCCGAACACATGGCTGCACCGACCAAGCCTGCGACGTGAAGATTCTCCTTGCCAACTCGGAGCCGTCCACACATGGCCCATCGCGTCATTTCGCGGCGGTGCAGCAAACGGTCGCTAATGGGGATATAGCGACCGCGTCGACTTGCAAGAAAATTGCATTTTCCTCGCAGGTTTTCCAAAAGCATTCTGATCGCCGGCTCGCTGCGCGGCAGTGCGACGGAATATTGCATAATCTGACATTATGCGAACTGATACATTGGAGGACGTGCTGAAGAAGCCCGGCATCGATACGGGACTTTTCTTTTGGCAATCTAGCAGTTACAACACTCGCGTTTATAACCGGAGATTCTTATGAAAAATGGAAAAAAGAGACGCGCCTGGACATCCGTGCAGGTTCGCGAACTGAAGACAATGGCGCGCAAGAAAGCGCCCGCTGCGAAAATTGCCAAGAAGCTAAAACGATCTGAAGGCGCAACGCGACAAAAAGCGTTCAGTATTGGATTGTCGCTCGACTCGCGCGCTTGACCGACAGAAGACCAAAGATTCGCCGTTCTAGATTGCAATTGCGAAGCCCCGCCACTCACGTGCGCGGGGCTTCGCGTTTAAGACCCCCGCTTCCTCAACCGTGAGCTAAATTACCGGCGCGGCACTGTCTGCGTCGACCGGTTGAGAGCGCCCTCGAAAGCAGACATTCGCCAAAAGCAGTCCGAATTGCCATTGGGTATCAACTTAGACCGCCAGCGCGAGCTCCGGTCCCTTATTACGCACATTGCCGACGCGCTTATCGACCGGCCAAATCTTCAAGTCGGCATCTGGGCATGGCTTGAGCATCGCCAGCAGTTCATCATTGGTCGCAGGCTCTTCTCCCAGCCACCTCGCCCAATCCTTCTCCGCCAGAATGACTGGCATCCGATTGTGTAGCTCGCCCATCACGCCGTTTGAGTCCGTGGTAAGAATAGTGCAACTCTGAATTTCGTTCCCAGTTACTGCCCATCCCTCGTTGCTCAGGATAAAACCTCTCGCCGCCGAACTTTTGTAGGAATTTATTTGCGTCCGTGGGACTCTGAAAACAATAAACTTGGAACCATTCCCGATCGTGGAACCCGGCATGACCTCGAGAGCAAAGCGTCAGGTTCTTACAGAACTCGTGAATTTCTTCGTAGCCGCCACTTTCACAGCGACGGGCCGGCAGAACGATCTGGTGCGGCCAGCCGATCAATTGCTGCCGGCGACAGTTCGCCCTTCCGACGCATTCCCAAACCGCCGCTTGAATGCCGAGACATCCGCTAACGTGCGAAAGCAATACCTGACAGTGTTTTCCGAGAGATCGACGTACACGTCCCACTCGAAATCGCACCCTTCTAGCCAGTCCAGGATGTCCATGGCGGCGTCGTCGAACGACAGCGCCACCTGATAGGGATAGTCGCGATTGATTTCGAGAACGACACTCATCTCATATCGGCAGTGAGAACGAACAGGGAACGAGAGTCAATGGGGCGAGGGATAGCGGGGTTGTGGGACCAGGGCACAAGATGTGGCTCGGCAATACGTTCAGCGCCGCGGATTAGGACCTGGGTAAGCCGGGGCGGGCATCGTGGGAGAGCACCAAGTCCGCCAGGTCTAGAATGATTGACAGAAGATTTCAGGAATTCGTCGGCAACATAATCGCCAAGGGCCAAATGACCTTTGGTGATGTCCGTCGCCTACAGCGCGGCTGTTTGCCAACGGGGATCTCGAGCTGCGAAGAATTGGAGATCCTGATCTCGCTTAACTCCAAGATCGCTCGAGCCGACAAAACTTGGGCGCAGTGGCTCGTCCCTGCCGTTGTAGACTTCGTCGCGACTAGTCAAGGATGCGAGCCTCCGATCGAGGAGCCCGCAGGCAAATGGGTCGACAGCCTGCTTGCCGCATCCTCCACAAACTTGGGTCGAAGAATCGCCCGACACATTCGTCGCGAGTTGGCGCGGCTACGAGCAATCGAATCAACAAACGCGATACAGCATCATCTAGAACGCGCGCGGGGTTGCAATGTCCGGCATTCATCTCAGTCCGGAGTGCCTGAAAATGATTTCACGACTGTTTGGTCCGAAATGATCCTGGGGACGAGCCACCGTGCCGTTCTGCAGCTGACGGCAAAAGGTATAAGCTTGGCCGCTTAACTTCAGTGAGTCGTACATGTCCACCCCAGTTCCGCTTTCGCCGCAGATTCGGCGTGATTGAGAAGGCGTGATTGAGAACAAGAGTAGAGCTGTTGTGCATCACGCGACAGCTTGCCCATATCATACACCGCTTCCGGTTTACGCGTCCTGCCTGTTCCACCGCGGATAGACGCGACGGAAGTAGGTCAACATGTCTTCGCCGCAGACGACCGACTCGAACGTGCCACGCGATCCATCCATCGTAAAGATCAACTCGGTTTGCCCGGCAGCGGGACACGAGATCCTGCAGACTTTCAAGTCTCAACACCGAAAGGAGTGCCCATACACATGCGATTTACCGCTGCGCGCCAGTGATGCTACATTTTGAAGCCAAGATTTCGGAGAATGCCAACATGACCATGCCAGCAGCCCGACGGGTCTATCCGCAGCGCGCAGCAGAGAGCGCCTAAGCTCGATGTCTTATCGGATCGAGCGCCGAGATTTTCTGCGCATCGCAGCGGGTGCTACTGCAAAGGGCGCAGCGGCGATAGCGGCTCCCGGCGTCGCCCGTGCCGAATCCTATCCTGCGCGCCCCGTGCGCGTGAGTCTGGGGTTTGCAGCCGGCGGCTCGTCCGACGTCATCGGACGCATGATGTGCCAATGGCTCTCAGAACGACTGGGTCAGCCGTTCGTGTTTGACAACCGGCCGGGCGCGGGAAGCAACATTGCCACTGAGTTCGTGGCGCGAGAGAACGCCGACGGCTACACCTTGTTATTGTGCACGTCGGCGAACGCCATCAACGCCACGCTCTACGAACACCTGAATTTCAATTTCATCGGCGATTTCGTGCCGGTGGCGGGCGTCTTCCGCGTCCCCAATGTGTTCGAGGTGCACCCGTCGGTACCCGCCAGCACCGTCCCAGAATTCATCACTTACGCGAAGGCCAACCCCGGGAGGCTCAATTACGCCTCGGGTGGCATCGGCGCAACGCAACACATGTCCGCGGAGCTATTTAAGTCCATGACGGGCGTGGAAATGCGGCATGTCCCCTATCGCGGTTCGGCGCCGGCGCTGGTCGATCTGCTCAGCGGCCAGGTGCAGGTAATGTTCGACCTGTTGCCGGCTTCGATCGGATACATCCGTGCCGGCAAACTGCGCGCCTTGGCCGTCACCACGGCGCAGCGTGCCGATGCGCTGGGGAACCTGCCGACCATCGGCGACTTCGTTCCGGGCTATGAAGCCAGTACCTGGAACGGCGTGGTCGCGCCTAGAAACACGCCCACCGAGATCGTCGACTTTCTGAACAAACAGATCAATGCGGGACTGAACGATCCGACGATGAAGGCACGCCTGGCCGACCTCGGCGCCACGACGCTGCCGGGCTCACCGGCCGATCTCGGCAAGCTGATCGCAGCCGAGACCGAGAAGTGGGCCAAGGTGATCAAGTTTGCGGGCATCAAGGCCGAATAGTCAGTCCTTGCCTTGGAAGCGGTGCAGCTTGCCGGGTGCGAACAGTTCCACGGGCGCGACCAGCCGTTGCGACAGACCCTGCTCAACGGAGCCACACTAACGTAGCATTGTGCCCAAGCCGTGTGCAGACTCCGATCCGGCCACTCGACTTTGAGACGTTGCCGACCTAGGGCTGGGAGAAGCCGTTGTCACAATCCGAAATAATCCATCTCGCTGCCGATCTGTCATTTCTGCATACCGACTACCTTTGGCGTATGCCGGGATCGTGGATCGGATACCCATATTACGGCACGTCGGAATTCTACGAGGACATCGCCCGCATCGCAGCGCGCGGCGTCATGGACATGCTGTTCTTCGGCGACACCGGCGGAACGTCGGAGGATTTCGGCGGCAACCACGAGGCCGTAGTCCGCTACGGCGCCAAGTGGCCGCGGCACGACATGACCCCGATGATTCCCCTGATGGCGAAAGCGGCTTCCGGCGTTGGCTTTGCGCTGACGCTGTCGACCACCTACCATCATCCGTTTCATTGCGCGCGCTTGTTCAACGCCCTGGATCACGTCACCCGCGGCCGCATCGCCTGGAATGCCGTGACATCTGCCTACAAGAACGAAGCGGCCAACTACGGTTTCGACGTCATGATGGATCACGACGAGCGGTACGTACGCGCCCGAGAATTCCTCGACGTCTCATGCAAGCTGTGGAACAGCGTCGAACCGGATGCACTCGTGCTAGACCGGGACCGGGGCGTGTATGCCGATCCAAAAAAGGTGCACCGCGTCGATCATCGCGGGCGATATTTCAACGTCCGCGGGCCGCTGCCGGCGCTGCCGTCGCCGCAGCGTCGGCCCGTCATTATCCAAGCCGGCCTGTCGGGACCAGGTATGAACCTTGCCGCGACCTATGCTGAGCTGCAGTTCAGCACCCGGCGCACGCTCACCAGCATGCAGCAGCACCGTCAAGCGCTCGACACGGCATTGGCAGAAGTCGGACGCAAACCGCGCGACGTCGGCATCCTGTGGTCAATCCGCATCCAGGTGGCGGAATCCGACGCTGATGCGGCCGAGAAGGAGCAGCGCTATCTCGAATCCATCCCACCGGAGGCTGGACTCGTGGAAATGTCGGCCCAATACGGCGTCGATTTCTCGGCCGCAAAACCTGGCATGCGGCTTTCGGATTTTGCCGATGAAGTTCGCGCACAAAAAGGCAACCTCGGCAGCTTCGACGAACTGCTCAAGACCGTCGATCCTAAGCAGTCGCTCCAAGAATTCGCGCGGCGTTTTTTAGTCGATCGCATTCTCGTAGCATCCGGAACGCCGAAAACTATTGTGGATAAGCTGGAAGAGTTGCATTTTGGCACCGGCGCAAACGGCGGGTTCATCCTCGGCCGCGGCTATTCAGCCACTGACAACATCCGCGAGTTCGTCGAATATGTCGTGCCAGAGCTGCAGCGCCGCGGTTTATCAAAAAAGGAGTACGCCGGCCCGACGCTACGCGAGAATCTCAACGCCTGACCGACTTTCGCGGGGGATCGTCCGTTGGGTCCCGATCGCGGGCAGGCGCGTCCCGCCCATTGTTTGCGCGTCCGTGCAAAAGGAATGCAATTGACGACGTGCAAGCGATGCTGATTACTATCGGGTGGAAGCGCTTGGGGATGCCTCTCGAAGGCGCAACCGATGCGGGAGAATTGAAATCAGCATCGTGCGTTGGATGGACCCTATGACAAAACAGAATATTTCAATGCGACGACTGGTCGGTTCTTTGCTGGTGGTGCTTTCGGTTGCTCTCGGCGACCTGTCTGGCAGCGACCACGCGTTTGCTCAGACCAAAGTCGTGGTGCGCACCGATTTCAAGTTCAATGGCTACGTTTCGCCGCTGGCACTGGCGATCGACAAGGGGTTCTACAAAGCAAATGGCCTCGACGTATCCATCGAGCTGGGCCAGGGATCAGCCACGACAGTACAGACGGTCGCCTCAGGCGTTGACACCTTCGGGCTTGCGGATTCGGCGACCGCTGTGTTGGGCATTTCGGCGCAGAACGTCCCAATCAAGATTGTCTCGGTTTACAACCAGACTGGCACCATGGGCCTAATTTATCGTGCGGATTCCGGCTGGAACGGGGATCTGCACGCTCTCAAGGGTAAGGTGGTGATATCGAGTGCAGGGTCAGCGGACGCCAAATTGCTCGAACCAACGCTCGCTGCCGCCCAGATGACGCCCGACGACCTGCAGTTTCAGCTTGTGGATTTCAACGCCCGCGTTCCCCTCTTCCTGCAGACGCCGAATTCCTTTTTGACCGGCTTTCAGACCGGCGATTATCTGCGGGTGCGCGCCCGGATGCCCGACGCCAAATACGTGCCGTATGCCAAATATGGCCTTGTCGTATACGGTATAGGGCTGATTGTGCGCGATGAAACAATCTCGACGTCTCCGGATCTTGTCAAAAAATTCGCGGCGGTGACCCGCCAAGGGTGGGAACTCGCAGCTAAGGACCCCGAAAGCGCGATTGCGGCAAGCCTCAAGCTTTATCCCGATCTCAGCCCCGATCTACTGCGCGAGGGATTGAAGATCTCGCTCGAAGAGCAGCTTCATACCCCCGCTACCGCCGGACACCCGATCGGCTGGACCGACGAGGGCGGTTGGATAAAGATGTTGGAGGTGCTCAAGAAGTATAGCGGAATCACCGCGAAGGCACCGTCCGCCTACTACACCAACCGCTTCGTTGAATAGACGGCGGCCTCGCCGCCCGGCCTGGCTCATGAGTCCCACTCCGGATGTCACAACGGCCGCGCCCGTCGTAATGCTCCGCCACGTCTCCAAGCGCTTTCGCTCGCGCAGCGTTGATGTTAATGCTGTTGAGGACGTGTCGCTAACAATTCTGCCGGGCGAATTCGTTTCAATCGTCGGACCTAGCGGCTGCGGCAAGAGCACGCTCCTCAATATGGTCGCCGGCTTGCTGCCGGCCACAGATGGCGCGATCGAAGTCGCCGGCAAACCGGTCACCGGCCCTCGACACGATCTTGGAATCGTATTTCAACAGCATTTGCTGCTACCATGGCGGACAATACTCAACAACGTGTTGCTCCAGATCGAAGTGAGGAGGCTCGACCGGGCGGCTTATGTGGATCGCGCGTCTGCCCTGCTTACTAGCGTCGGGCTTGGCGACTTCGCTGACCGCTTTCCCGACGAGTTGTCGGGCGGGATGAACCAGCGCGCAGCAATTGTTCGCGCCCTCATCCACGATCCAGGCATTTTGTTCATGGACGAGCCATTTGGTGCGCTTGATGCAATCACGCGCGATCAGATGGGGTTGGATTTCCATAAGCTCTCGCGAGCAGAGGGCAAGACTGTCCTGTTCATAACCCACTCGATTAGCGAGGCTGTATTTCTGTCGAACCGGGTTGTTGTCATGTCGCAACGGCCGGGGCGCATCGTCGAAATCGTGCCGGTCGATCTACCGCCCGACCGGCATTTCGAACTCCGCGACGAGACGGAGTTTGCTCGCCACACCCGCCACGTCCGTCGATTATTCGAGAAACTTGGCGTGTTGAAGGACTGACGTTTGCGATGTCCGATATTCGGTCGACGACGAAACTTGCCAATCTTATCGACCGCTTCGCGGCGCTGGCCGCACTGCTCGGGCTGGTGATTCTCTGGGAATTTGTGGTCGATGTCGCGCGAATTCCGGTCTACGTACTGCCGGCACCTAGCGTCATCTGGGATGCGGCGATCAAGCATTGGCAGCCATTGGCTCTGCATTCATGGGTCACACTCCTTGAAACGTTCGCGGGTTTCGGGCTCAGCGTTGTGATCGGGCTGCCGCTTGCGTTCCTGATCGTTTATTCGCGCTTCTTTGACCGTGCTATCTACCCGCTGCTGGTCGCGTCCCAGGCAGTCCCAAAGGTCGCCCTGGCCCCTATCCTACTTGTCGCGCTTGGCTATGGTATTATGCCGAAAATAATCGTCGGCTTTCTGATCGCCTTTTTCCCGGTAGTCGTTAATACCGTCACCGGATTAGCTTCGGTCGATCGAGACACGTTGAATTTACTGCGCTCCATGGGTGCGTCGAAAGTCGACGTTTTCACTAAAGTTCGCTTTCCCCACGCCGTGCCCAGTATGATAGCTGGTTTCAAGGTTGCAATCGCGCTTGCAGTGGTCGGCGCCGTGGTTGGCGAATTTGTCGGCAGTCGTACCGGTCTCGGCTACTACATGCTGCTCGCCACAGGCAATTTCGACACGCCCCTCGTATTCGCCTGTGTGGTCGTCCTGACTCTTATGGGGATCGTGCTGTTTTATGGGGTCGGGCTCCTTGAAATAGTCTTGGCTCGCTTCAACAGGACCGCGCGCCTGGCAAGCGATGTTGGCACCTTCGGCTCGTTCGGCACATAGCGCAGCGCAGTGGCGCATTCGAAGTAGCACCGTATCAGGCTATCAGCGCTATTATTTGCTACCCGCAGCGAGCCGATCCTGTTGGTTGCGCAACCGACTTTGCGGACGGATATCGTCAAGCAGCCATCTACGTTGGACGGTAGGCGGCCTAACCACGCTTTTGTCTTGCGGCAGGGGCGAGAAAACGCGAATATTCGTGCCGGTTAGGGGTTCATCCGGAGAATCCCAGACGCAAAAGAGAATTAGGAAGGCCGCTCATGTCCCTCCCCACCCATGATTCCGTTTCCGCCAAAACTTCCGCCAAGCGATCGCCGGCCGGTCAGGCACCTTTCGATGTCGTGCCGCTGACGAAACACATCGGCGCGGAGATTCGCGGCATCGATTTGCGTGAACAGCCCGATGCGGAGACGGTGCGGGCGATCTATCAGGCCTGGCTCGACCACATCGTGCTGATCTTTCCGGACCAGCAGTTGTCGCAGGAGGACTTGATCCGCGCTACCGGATTTTTCGGCCAGATCGGCAAGTTGTCGCGGCCGCCGAAATATTTTCCGAAGGGATATTCCAAGCTCCTGCCCGGGATCATGATGATCTCGAACATTCGCGAGAACGGTGAGCCCATCGGCGCGCTGCCGGACGGCGAAATGATGTTCCACCACGACATGATCCACGCCGAAGTACCGAGCAAGGCGACGCTGCTTTATTCGTTAGAAATTCCGTCAACCGGCGGCAACACGCTGTTCGGCAGTGGCTACGCCGCCTACGACACCCTCGATCCGGCGATCCGCAACCGGCTAGAGGGCAAGAAGGCACTGCATCACTACAATTATGGCACAACTATCAAGGGCGGTAAGATGGGCACCGATGCCTTCGCCGAATGCGTGCATCCGGTGTTCCGCACCCACGAGGACACTGGCAAGAAGGCGGTCTACGTCAACCGACTGATGACGGTGAAAGTGCTCGACATGCCGGAGAATGAGAGTGAGCGGCTGCTCGGCACGGTGTACGATCACGCCGAGAAACGCGAATTCGTCTACGAGCATGTCTGGCGCGTCGGTGACCTGTTGCTGTGGGACAACCGCTGCTCCTCCCACGCGCGCACCGATTTTCCCACGACCCAGCGGCGTTTGATGTTGCGCACTACAGTCGAAGGCAACGTGCGGCCATATTGACGCGGCATCGGGGGGCGAGGGGAGAACAGGCAGGCGCCTCGACTGCATCGCTCTCACCAAGGCTCGTGGTCTCATGCAAATCCATCACCGCTTTTGCCGAATGTTGGAGAGGGGAAAAAAGTCCGATTAAAATGCTTTCAGATGACAGCATACGCGAGGCTGGTTGAAGGGCGCCGCGTACAGATTCAATGTCGAGGATTGCAATGAGCGAGACACGCTCAAGACTCGCTTGCATTGTCGCGGCAATCGTCTTAGGCGGCATCGTCCCAAGCACCGCAGCCGAGACCTATCCGACGCGGCCGATCAGGCTGGTCGTCGGCTTTCTCGCGGGAGGGCCGACCGATGTCCCGGCGCGGTTCATCGCCGATCGATTGAGTTCGCAGCTCGGTCAGAAGGTGTTTGTCGAGAATAAGCCGGGCGCAGGCGGCATGATCGCTCTCAACGACGTTCTTTCGCAGCCGCGCGACGGTTACAATCTTCTGTTTTGTACCTATTTCGATGCGATCAATACGCTTCTGTACAAAAACGTATCGTACAAGCTCAGCGATATCGCTCCGGTAACGCTTGCGTCGAAATATTATTACCTGATGGCACTCGCCAAATCGGTTCCTGTCGACACATTTGATGAATTCATCCGCTACGCCAAGGCGCATCCGGAGGGAATTCTTTACGGCACAGTAGGCGCCGGATCGACGCAGGAGCTTGTCGCGCACGAACTCGAAAAAATGGCCGACATCAAAATGACCAAGGTGCCGTTCAAGGGCTCCAATGAGATCACGCAAGAAATGCTGGCAGGACGCATCCATTTCCAGGTCGGGCCGCCGATTTCGATCGGCCCCTTTTATGAGAGCGGCGAGTTAAAGGTGCTGGCGGTGACGAGCCCTCAGCGGCTAGAAAGCTTTCCGCAGATTCCGACCTTGACCGAACGCGGTTTCGCGTTGACGCCTTTCGGTTGGCTCGGAGTATGCGCCGGCGCGGGCACGCCGAAGCCTATTATTGATCTCCTCAACCGCCATATCGTGTCGATCATTCAGTCGGACGAATACCGGACGTTCATGGAAAAAGCTGGCAATATCCCGATCGCGACGACGCCGGAGGAATTCGGCCGGGTCCTGAACCAGACGGTCCGGGATGCCGCACCCTATATCCACGAATTCAAGATGCAGATCGAATAAAGTTAAGAGCATTCGCCAAAGGCCGTTTGGGACATTGACATGCAAAGTACCGAGGTATCGCCGATCAACGTCACAGTCGTTGGCGGCGGCATAGGCGGCCTCACTGCAGCGCTGACGCTGCTCCAGCGCGGCATCGATGTCAATGTGTGCGAACAATCGGCCGTGCTCAAGGAGGTTGGAGCTGGCGTCCAGCTTGGCTCCAACGGGACCCGCGTATTGTATGCGCTTGGCCTGCAGGATGCCCTGGCCGGCGTTCAGGTCATCCCATCTGCGCGCGAGATACGTCACTGGCGCACCGGCGAGACCTGGAACTGGTTCGATCTCGGCGCGACGTCGGCTAAGCGTTACGGCACCCCGCACGTCATGCTTCATCGCGGTGACCTCCTCAGCATACTGGCGGAGGCCGTCCAGCGTCTGAAGCCTGATGCGATTGCGCTTGGCAGGAGGTGTGTCGGAATCAGCCAGACTGCTGAGTACGCGGAGGCGAGCTTTGCAGACGGCCACATGGCGAGGTCTGCATTCATCATTGGCGCCGACGGCATCCACTCCCAGGTCCGTGCCCATCTATTCGGCGCTGGCCAAGCCGAGTTCACGGGTTGCGTGGCGTGGCGTGGTCTAGTGCCGATGGACCGGCTGCCGGCGCATCTTGCGCGGATGGTCGGGACGAACTGGCTCGGACCGCGCGGCCATGTGCTGCACTACCCGGTCCGCCGCGGCGAACTCATGAACTTCATTAGCCTTGTCGAACGCGACGACTGGCAAGTGGAATCCTGGACCGTCGAAGGCACCAAAGGCGAACTCGCCAACGACTTCCGCGGCTGGCACCAGGACGTTCAAACCCTCATTGACGACATCGACACCCCGTACAAATGGGCGCTGATGGTGCGCGGCCCGATGGAGCGCTGGACGGAAGGACGCATCACCTTGCTCGGCGATGCCTGCCATCCAACCCTGCCATTCCTTGGTCAGGGCGCGGTCATGGCGATCGAAGATGCTTACGTGGTCGCAGCCTGCTTGTCGAAATATGCCAAAGAGCCGATGGCAGCGCTCGGCCGCTACCAGGACATCAGGCGGGATCGTACTGCCGCCGTCGTACGCAAGGCGCATGAGAACCGCAGGCAGGCGTTCAGCCCTGAGCTTGCCGACGAAGATGCAGTTGCGATTTCTGTAGCCCGCGAGTGGCAACAGGTGCGTCTTCGCGAGCGCATGGATTGGCTTTACGCCTACGACGCCACCGCAGTCCAAATTTAAGGTATCGTATGAGGTGTTCTAGGCTGCTTATCCCGTTCATTTTGCTGTTTGCGCCGTTAGGCGCCTATGCCATGACGGGCGACAAAGCGGAATTCCAAAAACTTGCCGATGACGTTTATGCGTTTGTCGGCAAGTTGAATGACGCCAATGCCATGGCGATCGTGACCACGCAGGGCGTCGTGGTCGTGGACACCGGCAACAATCCGCCCGAGACGCGTATTCTGCAAAAATTCATTCAATCGGTGACGACGCAGCCGATCCGATACGTCGTCATTACTCAAAATCACGGCGACCATACCGGCGGCACGCCCCTGTTCTCGCCGCCCGCGACCGTCATCGTCCAGGACAAGGTCGCCAAGGACTGGGCCGCCATGAAAGATTATCAGATCAAATCCTGGCAGAAGCGCTTTCCCGAGCGGGCCGAGGCGCTCAAGGGCGTCAGCCCGCTTGAAACCGTTGTCAGCTTTTCTGATCGCATGACGCTTCACATCGGCGGCAAGACGATAGAACTCATCTATATCGATGACCAATACAATCCCGGCGATGTTGCCGTGTGGTTGCCCGACAGCGGGATCATGCACGCCGGCTTCGTCGGCTATATCGGCCGCCATCCCGACATCCGGCCCGACTACAGCCATGGAACAACCTCGGACATGCTCGAGCAACTGGAATTCTTGAGCGCACTCAACCCGAAAATCGTCGTTCCAGCACACGGTCTGGTGGGTGACGTGACAGCTCTGCACGGGCTGACCGACTATCTGCTACTGGCAAGGCAGAAAGTCGGCACAATGATGCAACAGGGACTGCCGCTCGAAGTAATCGAAAAGCAATTCGACATGCACGAGTACAAGGACTGGGACCGCGGCGCGCATTTATCCGCGACGGCGGCGACGATCTATCGCGAGCTTAAAGGTGAAGGTCCGGAAATCGCGCCATACAAGGAGCGCACGGCACACGTGACCATCACGAAGATCGCCGAGGAAGGCCGTTTCCTCACCGTTACGACCGACAACGGCAATGAAATGCATCTGCGAGCCGCCGGCGATGTCGATTTCGAAGGCATCAAAGACAGGTCCGAACTCGCGCTCGGCATGAAGCTCAAAGTCATCTATCTCGAGCCAGCCGCAGGCAGCGCCCCGCTTGGCTTCGACATTACCGAACTCGAACTCGAACGGGACTGAGGCTAAACGTGCTCCTGATCGCCGACGAGGTGATTGAGTGATCCCTTTTGCAGCGCGGCAATTGGCGGTTCCGAAGTGTCACTCGGGGTCACCAGCGACAGATTATTAGGTCTTTACAAATGCGTTGGTGGGAGGCGCCGGCAGTCCGGGCCCCAATTTGACAACCAAACTCAAATGGCACACGTCTCTAATCAATATTCACTGGTGCGCGGACGCTGCTTGCGCAGGTTGAGTGCACGCCTTTGGAGATCTTAACCGTTTGTTTTTGCCGCAGAAGGCCCTGTGCCGCGGCGACTTTTTGTTGGCGAACGCCAATTCGTATAATAGCCCTTATGGAATCTGATCTTCGCTCAATGCGTGGCGATCTGCGCGGCGCGCGACGATTGACGTGCAGCCAATGTCGGGGATCGTCGTTGCTACCTAAACAACGCCCACTTCCCGCTTCAAACCGGCCAATAATTCCAGGAATCACCCCATCGAAAAGTTCGTTAGAAACGAAGTCTTACACGTGCGGTTCGCATGGTGACAAAGTGTGGCTCATGCCCATATCGAATTTGGAAGCGCATTCGACGCCGTGCGCACCGGGAGAGATCTGCGTCATGATCACGTTCCCGTCATCCAATAATTGTGCTTACATCAAGGGCTTGGTCGTGACGGTCGACGCCGGGCTGTCGGCCGACCACGACTTTTTTACATAGACGAGCGAGGACGGCCATGCCGCATCTAACAACCGACGATGGCGTCAAGCTCTATTACGAAGAGGTCGGCAATGGCATTCCGATCGTCTTCGTTCACGAATTTGCCGGCGACTTTCGATCCTATGAATTGCAGTTGCGCTATTTCGGTCAACGCTACCGCTGTATCGCCTTTAATGCACGCGGCTATCCCCCGTCGGATGTACCCGGGGACGGCGAGCGCTTTTCGCAAGACCGCGCCCGCGATGACGTCCGCGCGGTGCTCGATGCGCTCAAAATCGACAAGGCGCATATCGTCGGCTTATCGATGGGTGGATTTGCGGCTCTGCACTTCGGTTTCACCTATCCCGACCGCACACGTTCGATAGTGGTCGCCGGTTGCGGCTATGGCGCGGCGCCGGATAAGCGGGCCCAATTCGCGGAAGAGGCGGAGGCGGTTGC
>Ga0307476_10001415_pt1 | contig 14679 bp, 11 predicted proteins | sample atmos_gasesECM2C_2_FD_203314 | JGI IMG/M metagenome (GOLD analysis project Ga0307476, IMG submission 203314) | Hardwood forest soil microbial communities from Morgan-Monroe State Forest, Indiana, United States - atmos_gasesECM2C_05 | ecosystem: Environmental > Terrestrial > Soil > Temperate... | reverse complement strand
CTGGATCGCTCATGTAGCGCAGATCCGCAATAAGAGCCAGATCGATTTCCAAATCGATCCGCCGCCCGACCTGGTGCTGGAAATCGACCTCTCGCGCAGCTCCATCAACCGCATAGCCATCTATGGCGTCATGGGCGTGCCCGAGGTCTGGCGCTACCACAAGAACAAACTATCCTTTCTGGCGCGGCAACCGGACGGCCGCTACGCCACCGTCGCACAAAGTCTGTCCTTGCCGCCCCTAACCCCGGCCGATCTGACGCCGTTCCTGGCGATGCGCGCTAGCGACGATGAAAACACCGTCATCCGGCAGTTCCGTGCATGGATTAAGAAGACGTTTCTTGCTGGTGGTGCGACGCCGCCCACACCGTGACGGCAGCCTTGCGGCGGCGGCCGATGGACGACGAGCGTGAATAATTGCCATCCTGATTGCATCCGAAATTCCATTGCAATTGCGTCACCGTGGAGGTAGCCTATTTCCCGTGAGCTGTTCCCTATCCACGGGCTGTTCCGATGGCGCCGGCGTCCGCCAATCCCTGTCCAAAATGCGGCCGAACGCAACCGTCGGCCGACTGCCCGCGGTGCGGCGTTCGCGGCGCCGCCTTGTGCACCACTGCTGAGGTCGCATGTTCCCGCTGCGGCAAAACCAGCCCCGCCTCCAACCGCTTCTGCATCGCCTGCGGCAAAGGACTCCCGGTTGGCGCTCGCCGGCGCCGCCGAAGCTGGTGGACGGCGGCGACGATGATCGCTGTTTCGGTGTTGCTGATCGCGGCGACAGTAGCGCTGCTATTCTGGTTCCATAGGCCGAGTCAGCCGGCGGGCCAATCCCGTTTGATCGTAATCGCGGAGGACCCGGAGCGCTGGCGCCTCGTCGTGGAAAGTCAGGGAACTCCCGCCCATTCCGCTGATACGTGGGACCTGCGCCTGCCGGCCGGGCGGTGCGTGATCCGCGTTTTTCCCGCCGAGGCGCGCGGGGGCGATCCGGAGTCCATCGCCCTAACCCTCGAACCCGGCCGGGTTCATGTTTGCGCCCTCGGCGGCGTGCCGGTGCACGTGGACGCCGTCGTCGGCGACCGCGTCGGGTCGTCCCAGCGCGGGGTCGCCGGGACGGGGCCGCTGTGCTGGGGCAGCGGTGGAAGCATCCAGGTCGGAGACCGGCAGGCGTCGCACGGCGATTATCTCGGCCTGGACGCCGAGGTCCAGGTTTATGCCGACCCCGGTTCGCTCCGTGCGGACGCGGATTCGGCGCTCTTGACGACGAACCCCTACGACGAGCCGCTGCGCTGCTCCGTGGACGACGGCGACGCCCGCTGGGAGTTCACGCTGGCGGGCTCGGCGGTTCGCGTCACGCCCTGCCAAGCGGGCCGGGCGACCACCGTGGAAACGCGCCTGGGCATGGACGGGCCGGTCGTCGACACGGCCTCTGTGACGCCGCTCGGTGGCCTGAGCCTCTTCACCATCGGCGGATCGACGTGCTACGTCTGGGAGGGCGACTGGCCGTTCGATGCCAAAAACGATCCGGATCGTATCCTTCCCGATCGTCTGCTTTCGTTGACTGGCGACTCCGACGTGGTGATCCGCCTGGCCGATCCGCAGCGGCGCGACGGGCCGGACGACCACACCCTCCTGTGGAAGCGGCATCCGCGTAAGGGCGAGGCCGGGCTGACCGTCGCGGTCAGCGGCCCCTTGCTGGCGCCGACGCCGGCGCCGCTCGGCGAGCTGACGACGCATCCGGATGTGCGGGCGTCGCAGCTGCCGATTCCAGACGGCCTGCGCGACCAGGTCGTGACGTCGGCGGCGGTCGTTGGCCAGGGCGTGGTAGCCGTCGCCGACGGCGCCGTGTACGATTGGGCCGACGGCCGCCGGCTGGACGACGGCGGACCGCCGGTTGCGTCCATCGCGTTTTCCTCCAGCGGCCTGTTCCTGGTCACGCGCCAGGGGCGAAGCGCGGCGATCCACAATGGACGCCTCATCGCCGACCGAAGCTTGGTCGATCCGACGCTCCAGGCGTGGGCGGCGCCCGGGGCGGACGTCGTGTATCTTTACGGCGGCAAGGCCGCCGGCGGCCTGTACGCCGTCGCGGCGGACGGCGTGCGCCGCCTGCTGGACGACGATAGCCGCGTCACCGGGCTGGGGACGGCCCGCCAGGGATTCCTGGCGGCGCGCGGCCGGCGCATCGATCGGGTGACGATGGAAGGCGATCAGGCCCGTTTCGAGCCAATCGTCGATCTGCCGGAGGGGCCGCCCGTGGTCGGTCTTTGCGAGATCGACGACGGCGTCGTCTTCGCCACGGAAAAGGCCGTCTATCAGCTGAAAAACGGCGTCGTTCTGCCGCTGGTGCTTGGCGCCGGCGGTCCGCTGTATCCCTACCGCGGCGGCCTGCTGCTCCATGATCGGAGCAGCTGGAAGCTGCTGCTGCTGGAAGGCTCTTTCCGGGCCTCCGCCGGCGATCCGGGAAACGGGAGTTAAGTCATGCCAAATCGGACCTGCTGCATCGTGGTCGGCGTCGTCATCCTGGCGGGGTCGGCGGGAACGGCCCAGGGCCAGTCGGACGGCGCCGCCCGGTTGCAAGGCGTGGTCGATCAGGCCGCCAACGAGCTGCAGGCCGTCCGCTCGCGCCTCGACGCCGGCGCCCGCAACCAGCTCGACTCCCGGTTGGCGGCGGTGCGCGACAGCAAGAGCGCGGTCGATCGGCTGCTTATGGACCTGGAATCGAAGCGGAGCCAAGTCCGTTCCGAGAAGGAGCAAGCCGAGGTGCTGCGCCTGGATGCGGAGGCGGCGACGAAGCGCCACGACGATTATTCCAACTGGTACGACCAGGAGGGCAAGCGCTTCGCGGACCGTTTCGCCGACCATAACCGCCGGACCGAGGCCCACAACGCCCGCCAGGATCAGCCGATGACGGACGAAGAGGCGGAGGCCTACAACGAGGAAGCCCGTCGGGGCAACGCGGAAGGCGAAGCGCTGCAGAAGGAATATGAGCAGTTCATCACCGAAAACGGAAAGCAGTTGCTCGACCTGAGTCTGGAGGCGTCGAAGATAGAACAGGAGTACCAGGACGCGCAGAGCCGGGTCGGATCGCTGGAACAGGAGGAAAGCAACCTGGCCGCCGACGCGAACAGCAAGATCGCGGCGGCGTCGGACGAGGCCGACGGGCTGCGCGCGGTACTCGCCGACTCCCGCAAAGCCGCTGACGCTGCTTCGACGGTGCGGGGCGCCCCGGCCCATCGCTCGGTGGAAGAGGCGCGGGCCGTGCCGCCGCCGGCGAACTACGCACCGGAAGCGCGGGCTTCGGACAAGGTGCGTTCAGAGGTCCTGATTATCCCCGCTCACGGCGATGACGCCCGCACGGGCGAGTTGGCCGACCAGATTCGCCTGGGCGGAGCGGTCAAGGACCTCGACAAGTACACGACACAGCCGGCGGCGTCGCGCCCAGCGCCAGCGCCTGTGGACGCCGCCCGGCTGCCGGAGCATCCCGTCAGTCATCCGGCTTCCGCCCCGGCCGCCGACGTGATCGCCGTCCATCGCGCCGTCGATCCGGGCCGCTATTTCACGAAGGCAGACCATGACCGGGCCGCGAAGGAAGGCGACCGGCTGCGGTCCCTCAAGAAGAAGCTGGAGGACAAGCTGGCCGACTTGGACCGCTGGCAGGAGGGCGACGAGCGCTATCTGGAGGAGGTTGCGGATATCAAAAAGGAGCTGGCCCGCGAAGAACTCGGCCATATTTTGGCGATGGCGCAGATCGGAACCATCGCGAAATCGCTGGCCGACGCGGAAAAGCTGCGCAAGGTCCTGCCGCCGGAGACGGCGGAGAAAATCAGCAAGGCCGTCACGCCCGAGTTGGCCGCGGCGCTGGAAAAGGCCGAGAAAGCGCTCAACGCCGCCTTCAACAGCCGGGAAGCCGGCGACGCACAGACGGAAGCCCAGCGCTTCGAGGCGGCGACCGGCGCCGTGTCCAGCGCCCGCGAGGCGCTGCAGAAAGCGCTGTACGAACTGCCGGAGAACAGCCCGGCCGCCAAGTGGCTCGACGGCGTCGGCAAGACGCTGGAAATCGGCGGCAAGGTGTTAAGCTGGACGATGGAGGATGAGAGGAAGAACGGCCCAGAACCGGGGTGCGCGGCCCGGCTCGCGGAACTAGGAGACAAGACCACGCAAATCGTCGGCGTGTTCGTCCCGCCGATTTCGATGCTGCGAGCCGAGGGACAGTTGATCGGCGGCGAGGCGGTCGATCCGTATGCGGAGCGGGCGCTGGAGAACCTGTCGTTTGCTCTGAGCAAGAACGCCGAGGCGCGTGCGAATCTGCACGATCGTCTGGATCGAATCAACGAATGGATCGCCGAACAGGATCGGATCGCTGCGACCTACGAGACGACGCATAACAGGAATCCGCGCAGCCTGCGACCGTGAGGTTGAGGAGGGGCCGCTCAACCGAATGGCCTGGACGGCGGCCCACTGCACGGAGCGACCCCTTGGTCGATCGGCATAGACTGGAAAAAGCATATCAAACCACGCTCGCCGCCCTTCTCGCCGAGCGGCATCCCGACGGTTACTGGGTCGGCGAGCTGTCCACCTCCGCCCTTTCCACCGCCGTCGCCGTCAGCGCCCTGGCGCTCGTTCAGAGGGCGACCGTCATTCACGGTTCCTTCGCCGCGCTGATCGACGGCGGCCTCGCCTGGCTCGCGGCCCATCAGAACGCCGACGGCGGTTGGGGCGACACCGTCAAGAGTTTCAGCAACATCTCCACCACCATGCTTTGCCGCGCGGCGTTTCATCTCACCGGCACGGCGGATCGCTTCGCCGAGTCGCTCCGCAAGGCCGACGCCTGGCTGGCGGAGCGCTACGGAACAACGCCGGCCGAGCTGGCGGAGGCCGTCCGCGCCCGCTATGGCAAGGACCGCACCTTCTCCGTGCCGATCCTCATGACCAGCGCCCTGGCGGGGCTGGTCGAATGGAAAGAAGTGCCGTCGCTGCCGTTCGAGCTGGCCTGCTTTCCGCAGTCGTGGTACCGCTTTTTGCAGATCCCGGTTGTGAGTTATGCGCTGCCGGCCCTCATCGCCATCGGCCAGGCGGTCTATCACCACCGGCCGCCGTGGAACCCAGTCGCCAGGATCGTGCGAAGAATGGCGATCCCGAAAAGCCTGCGCGTGCTGGAAGCGATTCAGCCGTCGAACGGCGGCTTTCTCGAAGCGACGCCGTTGACTGCGTTCGTCACACTGGCCCTGGCCAGCATCGGCCGGGCGGAGCATCCGGTGGTCGGCAAGGCTGTTGATTTCCTGGCGAAGTCGGTACGGCCGGACGGCAGCTGGCCGATCGACACGAACCTGTCCACCTGGGTGACGACGCTTTCGGTCAATGCGCTGGCGGCGGCCGGCGATCTCGATAAGCTGGATAAGCGATCCGCATTGCGCGATTGGCTGCTGGCGCAGCAATACCGCGTGCGGCATCCCTACACGGGCGCCGATCCGGGAGCGTGGGCATGGACGCCGTTGCCGGGCGGCGTGCCGGACGCGGACGATACGCCCGGGGCCTTGCTAGCCCTGCGGCGATTGACCGACGACCCCCCGCCGGATGCTGTTCGGCGCTCCGTCCATGCGGCGTATTTGTGGTTGGTACATCTTCAGAATCGAGATTGGGGCTGGCCGACCTTCTGCCGCGGCTGGGGCCGACTTCCTTTCGATCGCAGCGGGGCGGACCTGACCGCACATGCACTTCGCGCCATTCATGCCTGGTCCCCGCATTTGCCGCCCGTGTGGCCGGCAAGGTATTACGACGCGTTTCTCTATGAAGTGGGGGATGAGTACCTGCAACGGACGCAACACCGCGACGGCTCCTGGCTCCCCCTCTGGTTCGGCTGTCAGCACGCCGCCGACGATGCGAATCCCACCTACGGCACCGCCCGTGTGCTGGCCGCCTACCGCGACCTCGATAAGATGACCACGGAGCCGGCTCGCCGCGGTGTGCGCTGGCTCCTCGCTGCCCAGAACGCCGATGGGGGATGGGGCGGCGCCCCGAACACGCCGTCTAGCATGGAAGAAACAGCCCTCGCCGTCGAAATCCTCCTGTCCGCCGGGCCCGACGCCGCGTCGGTGGTGAATAACGGAATCGCCTGGCTCGTCCAGCGGGTGGAGTCCGGCGGCCTGAACGAATCCACCCCGATCGGCTTTTACTTTGCAAAGTTGTGGTATTTTGAGAAGCTCTACCCGATAATCTTTACGGCGGCGGCGCTGGGGTGCGCGTTGCGCCATACCAAGACGGCTTGAAACAATGCGCTCCCGAGGACTCGTATCGTGACGACCGTCGCCGACCCCAAGGTCGAGAAGAAAGAAAAACGCCCCAGCAGTTCGCATCTCAAGGTCGTTCCCGAGACGCGGGAGCTGCGCGACCGCGTCCGCGCCGAGGCCGCCGCCTTAGGCAAGAACCTTGACCGCTCTCGCCTCCTCACCAAGCAATCGCTCCAGAAGATGGCGGAGGAAATGCTGGCCCGCATGGGCCTCACGGAGCAGTACCTCGGCTTCACGATGGTCTGCATCGCCAACGAGTTCTGGCGCGAACAGCTGCAAGCCGTCGATTTCAAGCGCCGCCTCCTGCTCTTGCCGCACTGTCTCAAGCACGCCGAGGGTTGCCCCGCCGACTACGATGAATTCGGCCTCGATTGTCGCAAATGCGGCGCCTGTTCCGTCGCCGACTTCAAGACGAAGGCGGAGGACCTCGGCTACAAGGTGCTGGTGTCGGAGGGGACGCCGATCGTCCTCAAGATCATCGTCAGCGGTCATGTGGACGCCATCGTCGGCGTGGCCTGTCTCAACGTGCTGGAAAAGGCGATCGATAAGATTCTGCTGACCGGCATCCCGTGCGTGGCGGCGCCGCTCTTGTCGAGCAATTGCCGCAGCACGTCGGTGGACGACGACTGGGTGGCCGAGCTGATCGACCTCAAGACGCCGCCGCCGGCGACCGTCACGAAGAGCTACGTCCACCTGATGCGGGCGGCGAACCAGATTTGCGAGGAGCCGGAACTGAGCCGGCTGGCGCCGCGAAGCCGGTCGGCGAACGTCGAAATCAGGGGGCTTACGCCCCCCGCTCGCCTTGATCCCCTGACGGCGAATGAGAACATCGCTTACGACTGGATGGGTCAAGGCGGCAAGCGGTCGCGTCCGTTCATCACGCTGGCCGCTTACGACGCCCTCAAGGGCGCTCCCGGCACACGGTCGGCCGAGGGCGTGAACCTGCCCGATTCCGTTCGCCGCGCTGCATTAGCCATCGAGACGTTCCATAAGGCGTCGCTGGTCCACGACGACATCGAAGACGACGACACCTTCCGCTACGGCCGGGCCACGCTGCACCGGCAGTATGGCGTGGCGACCGCCATCAACGTCGGCGACTACCTCCTCGGCCTCGGCTACCGGCTGGTCGGCCGCGAGCGCAAGGAGTTGGGCGGCGACTGCACCGCCGACATCGTCAATCGGCTCGCCGAAGCGCACTTGAAATTGTCGGAGGGTCAGGGTGCGGAATTGCTCTGGCGCGACGCCAAGGACAAGGCGCTGACCGCCCTGGACGCCCTCAAGATTTACGCCCTCAAAACGGCGCCGGCCTTTGAAGCCGCGCTATACGCCGGCGTCCGCCTGGCGGGACCGGCCGAGGCCCATGAGAAAATGATCGCCGAGTTCAGCAAGAACCTCGGCGTGGCGTTCCAAATCCTCAACGACCTCAAGGATTGGGACGGCGACGCCGACAACAAGCTGACGGTCGGCCAGGACGTGCTGGCCGCCCGGCCGACGCTGCTGCTGGCCCTGGCCCTGGAAGGGTCCACGCCGGAGAATCGCGCCGACTTGCTGCAATTGCTGCACGGGCAGCGCGACGGCGCCGAGGCCGGCCGCATCGTCGGCCGCGTCCGCCAGCTCTTCACCGAGGCGGAAGTCTTCGACAAGGCCGAGAAACTGGTGGAGAAATTCCGCGCCCGCGCCGAAGCCGCGGCCGACGAAACCGAGCCGGCAGAGCTGCGCGAATTGCTCTATTACCTGGTCGATAACGTCCTCGACCGCCAACCGCCGCCGCCGCCGGAGCCGGGGGCTGACCTGATCCAGCTGACGCGAGCATGAACGTCCCGACGCGACCCCTCGGCCTCAGCGTGGAGGATCTCTTCGCCCCCTTCGGCCCCGCCGACGATCTCCCGCCCTACGAGTTCGTCCGCCCCGACGCCGTCCCGCCTCCCTACTGCGACCTGCTCGTCCACCGCCACCACATGACCGTCACCGTGGAGTCCTATCACGGCGACCTCGTGGACGTCCGCATCCTGGCCCGCAAGCTGGAAGGCGATTCGTATACGCGGAAAATCGTGCTAGCGCTGCAAGGCTCCGGGCGCGTCGTGCAGTTCGGCATCGCCCGCGTGCATCTGGATTATTGCAGCCAGGCCGTGCGCGACGCGATCATCGCCGGTCGGACGCCGCTGGGCCGCATCCTGATCCAGCACAACGTGCTGCGCGTTGTGGAACCGACCGGCTTCCTGCGCGTGGCGGCGGGGCCCGCTACTGCGAAGTGGTTCGGCCTGGCCGCACCACGGGCGACCTACGGCCGGCTGGCCGTGATCTATTGCGACGGCAAGGAAGCGATCGAGGTGCTGGAAATCGTCGCACCGGAAGGCGATTCATAGAGTAACGAGCACGCCGCGCCAGCAAGTGCAATGAGGAGAAAACGGTGTCGGAATCCTTCTCCAGCGAAAGCGAACCCAAAAAGCTCGAATCAGGACCGCCCGCCGGCGCCGCGGCCGTGCCACCGCCGCGCCAGTGGACGCCCGTAACCTGGCTGATCGTGATTATCGCCTGCGTCGGCTTCGCCTACGACACCTATACCTTGCTCGTGATGCCGCTCGTCGCCCAGCCGGCCCTGTCCGAGCTGGAGCACCTCGACCCGTTCACGGACGGCGGCTTCGCCGCCATCCGCAACTGGGGGGCGACGATCATCTTCGTCAGCGCCGGCTGCGGCGGCGTCTTCGGTCTGCTCGGCGGCTACCTGACTGACCGCTTCGGCCGCCAGAGGGTGCTGTTGTGGAGCATCCTTCTTTCCACGGCTGGCGGCGTCGGCTCGGGTTTCGCAACGGACATTCCCGCCCTGCACCTGTCGGGCGGCTGGGTCCTCCTGATCTGCCGCTGTGCGGCGTTCATCGGCGTGTGCGTCGAGTTCGTCGCCGCTGTAGCCTGGCTGGCGGAACTGTTCCCCAATCCCAAGCAGCGCGAGCGCGTGCTGGGCTACACGCAGGTGTTCGCGTCGCTGGGCGGCATGCTGGTCGCCGCGGCGTACTACGTCGTCACCAACTACTACCAGTCGTGGCCCGCGATCTACGGCGTGGTGGAGGACCAGTGGCGCTACGCACTCATTTCCGCCCTGATTCCCGCGCTGCCCCTGCTGCTGATCCGGCCGTTCCTGCCCGAATCGCCGGTGTGGAAGCAGAAACGGGCGGCGGGCACGCTGCGCCGGCCCAGCGTGCTCGAACTTTTCCGGCCCGAGTACCGCCGGGCCACGATCGTCACCGCCCTGCTGTTCACCTGCAGCTTCGGCGTGGCGTTCGGCGCCATCCAGCTGACGCCGCAGCTGGTGCCGGGCCTCGTGAAGGACCTCAACCTGCTTGGGCCCAAGCGCGCGGCCTACGGGGCGACGCAGGACCCAGCCGCCATGGCGAAACTGAAAAAGGATGCCGAAGAAACGACCGCGGCGCTTGCGACGAAACCAGATGACCCGGTCCTGAAGGACAAGGCGGACAAGGCCAAGAAGGTTTACGGGATGGCCCTCGGCCTCAGCAAGGATGCAGGCAAGCAGGGAGCCGTGAAAAAAGACATTGAGAACATGTTAAAGCGCCAGGAGCAGGAGCGCGACACGATGCAGTGGTATCAGGAGACGGGCGGCCTGGTCGGGCGGTTCGTGCTGGCGTTCTTCGCCACGATCATCGTCTCGCGGCGGCTGCTTCTCTGGATGTTCCAGATCCCCGCCCTCATCATCGTGCCGCTGGTCTTCTTCTTCCCCGCCGCGGGGAAACTGGACCCCAGCTACAACTTGATGGTGTGCCAGTGGGGCATCGCCCTCGCCTCGTTCTTTGTCATCGCCCAGTTCAGCTTCTGGGGCAACTACCTGCCGCGCATTTATCCCACGCACCTGCGCGGCACCGGCGAGAGCTTCGCCGCCAACGTCGGCGCCCGCATGTTCGGCACGTCGGCGCAGGCGCTCACCAGCTACGTCATGGCCCCGTTGTTGGTCAGCATCATCCCGATGCTGGCGACGGATCGCACCGGGAATACGGCCTACGCGGCGGCGGCGACGGCGGCCCTGCTCATGGTCGTGGGGGTGCTCCTGACGTGCTGGCTGCCGCAGCCGAAAGAGGAGGTCGCGCAGGAGTGAGAGACGTCGGCGAGCGGGGGGCGTCAGCCCCCTGATTCTTCATGCAGGCGCCGATAGGATGCGGAATCAGGGGGCTGACGCCCCCCGCTCGCCGCGCGCTACAGAGACAGCGGCCATGCGCATCACGTACATCACCGCCGGCGCCGCCGGCATGTACTGCGGCAGCTGCATGAGGGACAACACCCTCGTCGCCGCCCTCGCCCGCCGCGGCCACGACGCGCTCCTCGTCCCCTGCTACACGCCGATCCGCACCGACGAGCAGGACGTCAGCCAGAAGCGCGTCTTCTTCGGCGGCGTCAACGTCTATTTGCAGCAGAAATGGAGCCTGTTCCGCCATACGCCCTGGTTCCTGGACCGGCTGCTGGACGCTCCTTCGCTGCTCCGCTGGGTGTCGCGCTTCGCCGTCTCGACCAAGGCCGACGACCTCGGCGATTTGACCGTGTCCATGCTCAAAGGCGAGCACGGCAAGCAGAAAAAAGAGGTCGCCAAAATCGCTCAATGGCTGGCGTCGGACCACAAACCACAAGTCGTCAATCTAACCAACGCCATCCTGTCGGGCATGGTCCACGAGCTGAAACGCACCGTCGGGGCGCCGATCCTCTGCTCATTGCAAGGCGACGACATTTACATCGAGGCGCTGCCGGAGCCGTTTCGCTCGCAGTCGCTGCAATTGATCCGCGAGCATTGCCGCGAGATCGACGGCTTCATCGCCACGTGCGGCTACTACGCCGATTTCATGGCGGAGTATTTCGCCGTCCCGCGTAGCCGCATTCACGTCGTCTACCCCGGCCTGAACCTGCACGGCCACGGCGGGCCGCGGCCGCAGCCCAACGGCCGGCCCTTCACCATCGGCTATTTCGCCCGCATCTGCCCGGAAAAGGGGCTGCATGTGCTGGCCGAGGCGTTCCGCCTGCTGCGGAGCGATCCGACAGCCCCGCGCTGCCGCCTGCGCGTCTCCGGCTGGCTCGGCGAGTCCAACAAAAAGTATTATGAGGACATTCAAAAGCGCCTGAACGAAGCCGGGCTGGCCGACGACTTCGAGCACGTCGAGTCGCCCGGCCACGACGACAAGGTGCGCTTCCTGCACGGGCTGGACGTGCTGTCGGTCCCGACGACGTACCGTGAGCCGAAGGGGCTGTACGTGCTGGAGGCCTTGGCCAACGGCGTGCCGGTGGTGCAGCCGCGGCATGGCTCCTTCCCGGAGTTGATCGAGGCGACGGGCGGCGGCGTTCTGGTCAACCCGGACGACCCCGCTGACCTGGCGGCCGGCTTGCGGCGGCTGATGGACGATCCCGCCTGCGGCGCGGAATTGAGCCGAACCGGCAAGGAAGCCGTCCACGGCCGCTTCCACGCCGACCGCATGGCCGACGAAACGGCCGCCGTTTACGCCCAGTACGTCCGCTGAACGAGGAGACTGCCATGCCGGCCGCCTTCCGCACGACGCGCATCGTCGAGTTCGGCGATACGGATATGGCGGGGATCGTTCATTTCGCCAATTTCTTCCGCTTCATGGAGGCGGCGGAGCACGCCTTCCTGCGCTCGCTCGGCCTGTCGGTTGTGATGGAGATCGACGGCGGCAAGTATGGCCTGCCGCGCGTGTCGGCGGCGTGCGACTACCTGCACCCGGCGCGTTTCGGCGAGGAATTGACGATCGACGTGACGGTGGTGAAGCTCGGCCGCAGCTCCGTCAACTACGCTTTCGATTTCAGCCGCGACGGCCAGCCGATCGCGCGCGGCCGGGTGACGGCTGCGTTCTGCCGCTTCGATTTAGGCATGCCGCAGGCGTGGGAATTGCCGGAGGCGTTCCGGGCGAAGCTGGACAAGGCGGGGACGGAATTGTGACCTGCCGCCTCCTGGGCCGCAAAGCGAATCGCTGATGCGAGAGAGAAATTGCCGTCGTCATTGCTGCAGCGGCGACGGTCGTTGGCGCTCCTATAGGTTCGGTTAGCAGGAGCCGGTAAGATGGCTGCAGGAGCAACGACCGTCCTTCCGGACGATGCGCTGGCCGTGCGGGGAGGCGAGAACTTGCCCGGCCGTTTTCTGGCAGGCACGGGGGTAGTGATCGACGCCGCGGGGAAGCTAAACAACGTGTCGGTGAACTGCGCCCCCGGTCGAAGTGTGCGAGAACTGACGGGGCCGAACCCGAATACGGGGTACCGGGGGATTCCAAACAAGCAGGTGGGCGTCACGACGGTTGGGGCGATTCGCGCAGCGGGAGGGGACGTGATCCCATCGCCTATTCCTACCAATCCGAATCATGCCACGTTAGCCGGCATCACGCCGGATCAGGCGAGCCAACTGTTTCGGCCCACGACGCCGAATCCAAGCCGGACAACATAAGCGGAGGTCATCAAGTGGTCGCGCCTCGCATTTACGCCGATTTCAATAAACTGGACGGCCCGAATCGGTTGATACTCACTTGCCTGGGGACCCACGCCGACCTGGCTCGGTACGGCCTCCAGCTGCGAGAGGGGATGCCCCTAACCTTCTACATGGACGACGCCGACGACCAGGGTCGGCCCGATGAAATTGTTGTCGAAGGCGTGGTTCACTACAACGCCGAGGAGAAATACTGGGTCGCGGAAGTGAACTGGGACACCCTTCACAACGCCTCGGACGAAGCCGTGTCGGCGGGAAGATCGCACCCACAGCCGCCGCTTGACCAATAAGCAGCTTCACCCTTCCCAATGAGGTGTAAATTGCGCCTGCGACCGTGAAGCCGGTTCGGACGTGAACAGGAGCCGCACCCATGGCCGTCAACCTCACGCCGCAGTACCACGAGGCCGAGGCCGAGTACAAACGCGCCCAAACCGCCGAAGACCGTCTGGAATGCCTCAAAAAAATGTGGGCGCTGGTGCCCAAGCACAAGGCCAGCGAAAAACTCCAGGCGGAGATCAAAACCAAGATCAGCGAGACCAAGGACGAAGTCGAGCAGGAGCGCAAACATCCGAAGAAAGCCGGCGTCAGCTACAAAATTCCGAAACAGGGCGCCGGGCAGGTGGTTTTGCTCGGTCCGCCCAACGCCGGCAAGAGCCGGCTGCTATCGAGGTTGACGCGCGCGACGCCCGAGGTGGCGCCGTACCCATTCACCACCCGCGAGCCGCACGCCGGCATGATGGAATGGGAAGACGTGCGCGTCCAGCTGATTGACCTGCCGCCGATCACGCCGGACTTCCTCGAAGGCTGGCAGAGCAGCATGGTCCGCGCCGCCGACGCCGCCGTGCTGATGGTCGATCTGGCCGACGACGACGGGCCCTTCGCTGCCGACGCCGTCGTCGAGAAGCTGGCCCACGTCAAGACGGTGCTGACCGCAGCGCCGCCGGCCGAGAATCCTGACCCGTCGATCCAGCACATCCGCACACTATTGGCGGCCAACAAGCTCGACGCGCCGGGAGCGGCGGACCGATTGGAGATCGTGCGCGAGATGTTCGGCCCGCGCTTCCCGATTCACGCCCTCGACGCCGAATCGGGCCGTGCGCTGGAAGAGTTGCGCACGGCCATTTACATGTTTCTGAATGTTATCAGGGTTTACACCAAGCGGCCCGGCAAGCCGGTCGACATGGCGGCGCCGTTCACTTGCCCCGTCGGCAGCACCGTGGCGCAGATGGCTGGGCTGGTTCACCGCGATCTGGCCGAGAACCTCAAGTCGGCCCGCATCTGGGGCGCCGGCGTTTTCGACGGCCAAACGGTGACGCGCGATCACGTTCTCCACGACAAAGACATTGTGGAATTGCACGGCTGAGGACTGCGGCGGCGCCTAGAATAGACGCCGGCGTTCGGCGTCGAATTTGCTGACGGATATACAGCCGCGACCGGCGCCGGCTGCGGCAATCCCCTGAGGAGGCGTCAACCATGTTCAAGCGTGGATTCTCCCTGACCGCGTGCGCGGCGCTGGCCTTGCTGCTGACGGCTTCGGCCGCGTGCCAAGCCCAGGTGTTCTTCTGGCCGGGACTCAGCTATCCGGTCGGCCCGACCTATTACCCGAACTACGCCCGGCCCTTCTTCTACAACCCCCCGCCGACCTACACCGGCTACCAGCAATACACGTACACCGGGCCGGTGACGATGTATTACGGCGCCGCCACGCCCATGTACTACGGCGGCTACAACGGCTCGGCGTTCGGCGCCGGCCCCGTTCGGACCACCAACATCGGCGCCGTCAGTTATGAAACGTCCAGCTACCCCATTCAGTCGCCGAACTACATCATGCGCTATCCCGTGTCGCCGCCGCTCTCCGTTGTGACCGACAACACGGCCCAGGTGGAGGTCCGGCTGCCGGCCGCCGCCGAAGTGTGG
>Ga0307476_10001413_pt1 | contig 14682 bp, 12 predicted proteins | sample atmos_gasesECM2C_2_FD_203314 | JGI IMG/M metagenome (GOLD analysis project Ga0307476, IMG submission 203314) | Hardwood forest soil microbial communities from Morgan-Monroe State Forest, Indiana, United States - atmos_gasesECM2C_05 | ecosystem: Environmental > Terrestrial > Soil > Temperate... | reverse complement strand
CGAACTTTGCCGGCGGGGCAGTCCTGGCCACCACGAATCCGCGCAAGGGCGGCACCTACTTCAACACATCTCTTTTCAGCAACGAACAACTGGGACAATTTGGTGACTCTTCTCGGCGCTTCTTTCATGGTCCCGGGCTCAACAACTGGAATATCGCGCTGCTGAAGACCACCCAAATTACGGAATCCAAGGAATTGCAGTTGCGTTTTGAAGGATTCAATGTTTTCAATCATGCTCAGTTCGAGAATCCCACGGGCGAGATAAACTCCTCCTCGTTTGGAGTGGTCACCAATGCGCGCGACCCACGCATTCTGCAAGTGGGAGCGAAATTCCTTTTTTAGCTTTTTTACGAAGTCAGCTGTTGTATTTTCGAAAAAGGGAGCGGTCATATTCTCGAGCGACTTCTTCTATTTCTTTTAGGGATGGCTGGTGTCTGTGTTGCTGTTGTGCTGCACTCAGGGGCGCAGCAATCCATGCACGCGAAACCGCAATTCAAATCACCCAACACCGAAGGGCAAAAAATATTTGCTTCCACCTGCGCCGGTTGTCATGGATTGGATGGGCGGGGCGGGGAACGTGCTCCAAATATCGCACAGAAGCGCGAAGTACTGCGACTCTCGGACCCTGAACTCATGCGTATAGTGCGCGAGGGTGTCCCGGGAACAGGAATGCCAGCCTTCCATTCGCTTGCAAGTTCACAGGTGAAGGCAGTCGTCTCCTATCTGCGGAATCTCCAAGGGATAAACCAAACAGTCGAACTGCCCGGGGATCCGGTGCGCGGAAAGGCAGTTTTCTACGGCGAGGGTGGGTGTTCGGCATGCCACATGGTCGCGGGAAGCGGTGGATTTATTGCGTCGGATTTGTCCGGCTATGCACACACCCATTCGGTCCAGGAGATTCGCAGTGTGATCACACAGCCAAGTCAAGCGGCGGACCGGCAAGGTCGAAGCGCGGTCGTCGTCAATCGTGCCGGTCAACAATATAGTGGCAGGGTACGCAACGAAGATAATTTTTCTCTGCAGCTACAATCGCTCGACGGGACATTCCTTTTTTTTCTTAAGTCCGACATCGAGCGCTTGGAATACAACTCGCAACCGCTCATGCCCTCTAACTATAGTTCGACCCTCAGCCCTAAAGATTTGGATGACCTCGTGAGTTTTCTGATCAGTTCCGCGAAGATGAGCGAACCGGAACTCGCGGGGGAGGCTGATGAGTAGCGGTCAAAGTCTTCAGCAATAGGAAGCTCAGTCGTGTTTAGAAAAAGAGACGCCTTGGTCAATCCAAGTGTGATCGTAGCGTATGGCTGTGTCCTGGCGGCTCTAGTTCTGATTGCTTTCAAGACGGGAGCTTTTGTAGATGCTGCTGCTCGCCCGCTTCAAGAATTTCAACTACAGGCCGAATCGCCGCACTTCTGGAATCTGGTGGATCACGACGCTCGACTCGGTGTTGTGGCCGCGGGCTTCGGATTTACCGAAGGGCCGGTTTGGGACCCACAAGGATTCTTATATGTGAGCGACGAAACGCTGAACAAAATCTTCCGAGTCTATCCCAATGGCAAGAAGGAAGTAGTGATCGCGCTTGGCGATCCCGATGGAAACACCTTCGATCGTCAGCATCACCTGATCGACTGTGCCAGCGTGTTGCGCGCTATCATCGAAGTCACTCCAGACGGAAAATACAAAGTTCTTGCAGATCACTACGAAGGCAAGAGATTGAACAGTCCCAACGACGTAATCGTCGGGCCCGATGGAGCTCTCTATTTCACCGATCCAACTTTGGATTTGGTGGCTGGAGAAAAGCAGGAAATCCCGTTCCAGGGCGTTTACCGCCTGGATGCAAAAGGCCATGTACAGTTAGTCACCAACGACCTGACGCAGCCGAACGGGCTCGCCTTTTCGCCCGATGGCAAGCACTTCTACGTTGACGACAGCGAAAAAAGAAACATCCGCGTGTACGACGTTGCCGCTGACGGGACTATCACGAACGGCCGCATGTTTGGCGTGGAGCCCGGCGCGAAGGACGATGGCGTGCCCGACGGAATAAAAGTAGATAAGGAGGGCAACCTCTTTGTCACCGGGCCGAAAGGCATCTGGGTCTGGGACGCCAGAGGCAACCATCTCGGCACCATCGTCATGCCAGAGCAACCGGCAAACCTGAACTGGGGTGACAAAGACTATCGAACGCTTTACATCACGGCCACCACATCGGTGTACCGCCTTGAGATGAAAACGCAAGGCTTCGTGCCGTATCTATGAGTCTGCAAAAAAGCCGTGTTCTGTCGTCAAGATCGCGGTAACGCACCGATAACTTCTGCAACAGGTTGGCGAACTATTTCGACGTCATCACCGGAAGCACGAGCGCAGAAGGATGTTGCGCGTCGTGGAGAATGGTGTTGGTGGCCGCGACGGATGTGCGCGCGAACTTGATTTCTTCGCCGGTATTGAGATTGCGATCAAATCGCGGGAAGTTGCTGCTGGAAATCTCCAAGCGCAGCGAGTGGCCGCGGAGAAAGACATTGCTGGTGGCCCAGAGGTCGACGGAGATTTCGTAGATCTGCCCCGGGTTCATCAGGGCGGCACTCTCCATGGAAGCACGGTAGCGCATGCGAAGAATACCTTCGGTGAGATTTTGCGCGAAACCGTCAGGCGTCACGTCGACGAGTTTAGCGGTAAAATCGGTATCCACCGCCGAGGACTTGACGAAGAGAGTAGCCGTAACCGGTCCAGTGACTTCTAAGTCGCGAGCTAGCGGACCGGTTGAATAGATCAGCACATCATCGCGACTTTCTACGGAGCGCTGGTCACGGGGGCCCGGCTGCATGTGTTCAGCGTCGCAGCAGAGCGGACCGCCAACGGTGGGAGCGGGATTGGCAGGATTGTAAACGTAGGCATCAGCAGCTTCGGACTTGGGCACGAGCACAGAGAGGGATCCATCACCGCGAAGCGAATTCGCTTTGCCGGCGGAATGCAGAAAATATTTCGTCAGCTGAGCTTGCGGCGGAGGCCAATCGTCTTCCTGGCGGTACTCGTTGGCGCCCATGACGAAAAGCTTGACCGGTTTGTCAGTGGCGAATTCGTTCTGGATGCCCTTGAAAAGAAAATCGTACCAATCGAGAATGACGTCGGTGTAACCGTTTTCGGTAGCGTGAGGACCGAAGTCGACTTCGCCGATGTGGCGACCGAAACCCGCGTGTCCACCGATTTCGATAAGCAGATGTTGCTGCGTGCGTGCTGCGTTGTTGGCCCCGTGGGTTTTGGCGCCCACGTAATTGCGCAAGGTGCCGCCGTTGAAAATGTCATACCAGCCGCCGACCTGGAGCATAGGGACGGCAATGTTGGGAAAATGTTCCTCGATGGACCACTGCTTCCAGTAATCGTCGTAATCGGGATGCGCCAGCCAGTCGAGGTAGTAAGGCGCAAGCCCAGCCGTGAGTTGTGCATCAGCCGGCAACTGCCCGAAATTGAAGACCGGGTAATTGGCGAGCGGAAGCGTGGGAGCGCCGATGACTGCATTGGTGTTTTCTCTGATCAGTCGCTCGAGCGTGTTCTGCGCAAGCTGCGACGTCCAGCTTTGATCGAACCACTGCTCGAAAGCGCCGCCCTGATAGGTCCAACCCTCGTGGTAATTGCTGGCTGTCATGTTGGGTGCGATCCCCGCCAGGTGCGGGGGCTGGGCAATGGCGGCGAGCATTTGCGTCGCACCCACGTAGGAAGCTCCTATCATGCCGACTTTGCCATTGGAATACGGCAGCGCGGCAGCCCATTCAACGGTATCGAAACCGTCAGCTTGCTCATGCTTGAACGGATACCATTCTCCTTCCGACGTGTATCGACCACGGACGTCCTGAATGATGACGACGAAGCCGCGCAGGACCATCCTGAGAACGGGTGAAACAGCCCAACTGACGCTCTTGTCGTAGGGCGTACGCATAAGGATGACCGGAAACCTGTCTGAGGACCTGGGCCGATAAATGTCGGCGTAGAGAGTAACGCCATCGCGCGTTTTCATGGGCACGCCGTACTGAGCGACGATGTCGCTGGCCGTCAGTGATGGCCCGATTTGCCCACGAAGGGGCTGCGGTGCACCGAGCCCAATTGTCGCGAGAACGAATCCGAACGCCCATACTGGGAGCAAAACCGTGCGATTGCGTCTCATGCATTAACCCTCCTGATACAGGCGGCAGAGAAAAAGCTTCGCATGCGGCCACTGCAATTAGTGTTGATTGTGCGCGCGCGCACGCAATGAGCAAAATCAAAGAGTAATGACATCGGATTCTACTACGAGAGGTTAACGCAGTCCTCGGCCTAGAATTTTCTGCCTCCTGTCAGCTCTTAAAATTGACGTCGCGAGAGGGCACGGCGTTTCTTATGGATCGCCCCGTCACCACTCGATGGCCAGGACGTAACGCCCGGGCTTCGTGGGATGTTCGGCAACCATCTATCCGAAAGCGGGACGCGGCCATTTGTGGAATCAGCCTCAACCCTTTAGCCGACAGACAATCGAAAACTTCCGATTCGAATACGTTGAGCGGTTCTCCCGTGACGTCAGCGTCGCCGAGTCGCTTGCCAGTGGTGGAGGCGTATTGCAGATCGTTTCGGAGCAGTTCTACGCCGCTCCCCCGGCCGTACACGCGTCAAGTCCAGGTCCAAGTGGCTAAACGAAGACACGACAGTTAATCGTTGGCGCGCCCGTGTCACAGCCACGTTTAGGCGTCTTCGGCTTCCCTCAGGAAGCAACGGGCCAAAACGCAACGGCAAGTCTCCGGTATGGGGCTGGCGCGGGGACGCGCCGCCCTAGTCGACAAGTTATTGGGCGTGGAAAACGACTTGCGAAGATTCTCGGCCACAATTCGATCCGCATCGTGGAACCGTATGTTCATCCGACGGATGAGCACAAGAAGAGGGCCATGGTTCGCTACAAAGCAGCTCAAATGATAAGAGCCGCTGCTGGGGAGTCAGGGCGGCCTAACTCAAGCGAAGAAAGTCTTGTCGTAATTTTGTCGTAGTCCGGGGGTCGAAATTGCGTCATTTTGTTATCTTCCATCATCGAGACCAAGGTAGGAAAGCGAACGGAGCACAGTCAATACAAGTAATTACAGGAGAAGAGTGGAGGCGCGGGTCGGAATCGAACCGACGCATAAAGGTTTTGCAGACCTCTCCCTTACCACTTGGGTACCGCGCCCTCTATTGAGCATCTTATTGTACTGGCAACTGGTTGGGCGCTTCAACTTCCGACAATCTCATCGGCCTCCGAAATCAACCACAAAGGACACAAGTACACAAACGCGGGAATCTTGAGTCCCAGGGCCAGCAGATTGTTTCAGGCGGCGTCGAGTGCTAGACTTTGTTGGGTTAACCTTTACGCAGCTTAGGGCTAGCGGGATTCGCAGGAAATCCGCAAGATGTGTGAGCGGGAGTAGTTCAGCGGTAGAACGCCAGCTTCCCAAGCTGGATGTCGCCGGTTCGATCCCGGTCTCCCGCTCCATCAATTCATAATGACCATCGAGTTTCTGGACCTTGACTCGGTTGACGATGCACGCCGCTCGACATCGCGTCGCTTGCGGACGAATATTTCATCACCCGCAAAACTGTATCCCCAACGTAAACCTTTACTCTGGAATCATTCAGATCTATACCGGGCAAGCAGTACGCGAGTTTGTGCTGGCTGAAAAGCGTGGGGCGCTCTTGGCAATGGCGAATCGAGCATCCGAGGAATTGCCGGAGACACCATCCGCGCGAATAAGAGGAGGAATGTGCAGTGTGGGTTGACGCAAGGCCCAATCCCTCCTAAGATTGCTCGACTTGGATAAACAGGCCGACGCCACTCGGATCATGATAGGCAGGACCGTTTCCCACTACCGAATTGTTGAGATGCTCGGCGGTGGAGGGATGGGCGTTGTCTACAAAGCGGAAGACACGCGACTGCACCGCTTCGTGGCGCTGAAATTCCTTCCAGAAGATGTAGCTAAAGATGCCCAGGCCCTCAGCCGCTTCCAGCGCGAGGCGCAGGCGGCCTCTGCCCTCAACCATCCCAATATCTGCACTATCTACGACATTGGCGAGCAGGATGGGCAGGCCTTCATCGCCATGGAATATCTGGACGGCGTAACCCTCAAACACAAGATCGAGGGCCGTCCGCTGAAGATTGAACAGTTGCTGGAGTTGGGAATCCAGATTGCCGACGCGCTCGATGCCGCCCACTCCGGCGGAATTGTTCACCGCGATATCAAGCCGGCGAATATCTTTATCAGCCAGCGCGGGCAAGCCAAGATCCTTGATTTCGGATTAGCAAAACTCACCCCGCAGGGAAGCCGGGTGGTCGATGCGTCGGCCGGGGCCACGCGGACCGCGATCAGCGTAGATCAACTCACCACGCCGGGCACGGCGATGGGAACGATCGCGTATATGAGCCCGGAGCAGGCGCGCGGAGAGACGCTCGACCATCGCACGGATCTGTTCTCATTCGGCGTGGTGCTGTACGAAATGGCAACTGGCAGGCAGCCGTTCTTTGGAACGACATCCGCAGTTGTCTTTGAAGCAATCTTAAATAAAGTTCCCACGTCACCGGTCCAGCTGAATCCGGGATTGCCTCCGCAACTGGAAACCATTCTGAACAAGACGTTGGAAAAAGACCGCGAACTGCGCTGCCAGAGCGCGGCCGAGCTTCGCGCAGATTTAAAGCGCTTGAAGCGTGACACGGATTCTTCACGCGCAGGAATCAGCGGAGTCGTGGCGACATCGACGGCGAGCACAGAAAAAGCGAACGCTGAAAAAGCACCTCCGACTCACTTAAGTCGCAGGCGTCTTATGCCTGCATTGATCTTTCTTGGCTTTCTTGTTGCCCTTGCAGTGGGAGTAATGGCGGGCAAACGCCTGGGGGGATCCGCGGCAGCCAGCGCCCCGCTCTATCACGAGATTACTTTCCGGCGCGGCGAGATTCGCTCCGCCCGATTCGCCCCCGACGGGCAAACGATCTTATACAGCGCCGCCTGGCAAGGCAATCCAGTGGAAACATTTTCCGCCCGCCAGGGCATGGTCGAGTCGCGTTCTCTGGGACTGGGCCGCGCCGAGCTTCTCGCCATTTCATCGAGAGGCGAGATGGCGCTTTCACTGGGCAGCCATCCCGTTGGAACATGGATCAACGTGGGCACCCTGGCCAGAGCGCCGCTGGCGGGTGGGGCACCCCGTCCGGTTGTCGAGGATGTCGAGTGGGCGGATTGGTCCCCGGACGGAAATAGCCTGGCCGTTGTGCGCAACGTGGGTGGCCGCGACCGGCTCGAATATCCCATCGGCAAGGTCCTGTACGAGACCAGCGGTGGCTGGATCAGCTATCCCCGAGTTTCGCCAAAGGGCGATTTCGTGGCCTTCATGGACCATCCTAATCAGGGGGACGATGGCGGCTTGGTCGCCGTCGTCGATGTTTCCGGTCACAAGCGCGAACTCACCCGGGAATGGTACGGCACGCAGGGTCTTGCCTGGTCGCCGGACGGCAACGAAGTCTGGTTTACCGCCAGCGAATTGGGATTGTTTCACTACATCACCGCCGTCGACCTCGCAGGAAAGCATCGCTTGGTGACCCGCGTACCCGGTTCACTGGTTATCTTCGATATCTGGCGAGACGGACGAGTGCTGCTGGCGCGCGCCGATCGTCGCCGGGAGGTTATGGGTTTGAGTGGAGGCGCTCCTAAAGAGCGTGATCTTTCCTGGCTTGACTACTCCTATCCTGCCGACCTTTCCGCCGACGGCAAGACGCTTCTTTTCGACGAAGAGGGAATTGGCGGCGGCGTGCAGTATGGAGATACGCAGGATCTGACTTACGCGGTTTATGTTCGCAACACCGACGGCACACCGGCCATACGGCTGGGCGAAGGCGGCGCCTCTGCACTTTCGCCGGATCAAAAGTGGGTTCTCGTGGTAACGCCGATTTCGCCCGGGCAAATGCGGCTGCTGCCGACCGGGGCGGGTGAAACTCAGTCGCTCACTAACGATTCGATCAACCATCAATGGGCACGTTGGTTTCCCGACGGCAAGCGCTTCGTCTTCTCGGGTAACGAACCCGGCCGGGGCGTGCGCTTCTACATACAGGATACCTCCGGAGGTAAACCGCAGGCGATTTCTGCAGAAGGTGTCGAAGCCCAGGACTTTGCGATCTCACCCGACGGCCAGATGGTCGTGGGCATCGGCCCCGACCAAAAAGGCTACATATTCCCGGTGGCGGGAGGCGATCCTCGAATTGTGAAAGGTATGGAAGCGGGAGACCTTCCCATTAATTGGAGTCAGGACGCCCGTTCCATTTTTCTCTATCGGACCGGCGAAGTCCCCGCCAAGGTTTATCGACTGGAATTAGCCACAGGAAAGAAAACCGTGTGGAAAGAAATTGCACCGCTCGATCCCACCGGCGTCTCCACTATCGGACCCATCCTTATGACGCCGGATGGCAAGACCTACGTGTACGGCTTCCATCGCACTCTCGGGGATCTTTATCTGGTGGAAGGCCTCAAGTAAATTTTCTGGGCTTGACACGGCAACCCCACAAGAACAAAATTTCAGAACCTGTAGAGACGCAGCTTGCTGCGTCTCGGCTGCGCGATGAAGCCGTTGGAGTAGCACCCCTTAAGTGACAGGAGTTGTGCTGTGCCGGATAAGAAAGTTCGCTTCGACGATTTCCAGCTAGACTACGGTCGTTTTCAGCTCTACCACTGTGACATCCCGGTTCGGCTGGAGGGCCTGCCGCTGCAATTGCTCATGTTTCTGGTCGAAAAAAGAGGGCAACTGGTCACGCGCGAGCAGATCTCCAGCGAGCTCTGGAGCAGCAAAGATGTGTTCGTCGACGTCGAACAGGGAATCAATACCGCCATCCGCAAAATCCGCCGAGCCTTGGCAGACGACGCCGACGAGCCGCAGTATCTGCAGACCGTGGTCGGGCGGGGCTATCGCTTTGTCGCTCCCACAGCCGAAGAGGATGACGGCAGCCAAGCCCCAACCGAGAAATTTGTCGTTTCCCCTGAAGAACTGGGACGCGCCATCATGACCGCGGCGGGCTTGGATCCAGAGAATCCCCGAGGAACTCCCGAGGCTCGCACTAAAGATCCAGCGAAGTCTGGAAACTAATCACGGCACTCGCGGAGACGCGGCGAGCCGCGTCTCTACAGCCAGCTTGCTCATTTTGTGAGGCGTGCCATCGTGACTTCGCTCGTCGTGGTTTGCTTTCCGTGCGGCTTCCGGATCGCCCGGGTGGTCGACACACGCTTGAGCGCCGCTTGATGCCGGTGGCTGGCCGCTTGTGGCTGGGCGGAATGAGCGACCACCGGATTCTGCGCGGCCCACGGGTTATACCAGGTCGGATCGACTTCCTGTTGGCCGTACGCCGGAAGCAGAAATGTCACAGCCATCGCGCCATACAGCATCGCACTCAATGCCCATCGCCTCATTGCCCTTGATCGGTTCATTTGAATCACCTCTGTAAGGAATTGATTTCGACTCGCGTGAGAAGAAATCATCGTCGCGATCTTGAACCCGCTTGGAGGAAGTGTCCATGGATGCAGTCTGAAGCTGTATGAAGCGGTCTGAAGATTTAAGATCCCGGACTGGTGGGCACTCTCGGCGTGAAAAGCAAGCGCGAACTGCTGTGGCCGTCCATTGCGATTTCGTTTGCCTTGGGGGCTGATTTCTGCTAATGTGCGCCCGTTCTCTGGATGTGATCAAAACCAATGCTTCAGGGGTGATGCGATGGCATTTTGCTCGGTGTGTGGCGCTCAAACGGCAGATGGTTCAACAATTTGTCCGGCATGCAGCCGCTCGGCAGCTCCGGCAGGGGGAGGCGCGGCTGTCGGAACTGCCCCAGCCTCGGTAGGCGGAATGACCGACAACGTAGCGGGCATGTTAGCCTACGTAACCATCATTCCCGCGATACTGTTTCTGGTCATCGAGCCTTATAACAAAAACCGATTCGTACGTTTCCACAGCTTTCAGAATCTCTTCCTGCATGTGGCTGCGTTCGTGTGCTGGATCGCTTTGTTCATCATCTCCGCGGTGCTTGCGTTCATCCCGATTTTGGGGCACCTGGTTGCTTTCCTGCTATGGATGGTTCTCTCCGTGGGCCTGCTCGTGGTCTGGATTATGCTCCTCATCAAAGCCAATCAAGGGCAAATGTGGAAGCTGCCAATAATCGGGGACATGGCGGAGAAACAGGCCAACGCCTAGCCTCCAGATTTAGTGAGACTTTGCACCCGTCCGTCCAAGGCGGTCGGGGCCCGTCCGTCCGCAATCGAACCCTGGTTTTTGCCGCTATCTCCGACGCTACCCCCGAGGATCGCGTATCCTATTTACTTTTGATTCGGCTCGGTTTCGGGTAGTCTGTCTCATTCTGGCCGGGAGGGGAACCAGGTTTGCGAGTTCGGGTGTTCTATCACGACAAATGTTTTGACGGCGCGTCATCAGCGGCGCTTTTCTCCCGTTTCTACCGCGAGCGCATTCGCAGCGACGTTCAATTCGTTTTCTCCGGCCTGCTGCACCGCGCCGGTTCTTTGTTCGATGAAAAGAACTTTGATGGCGAAGAAAATGCCATCGTAGATTTCAAATATTCCAGTTCGCCCAAAATTACCTGGTGGTTCGACCATCACGAAAGCGCGTTTCTGTCGCCCGCCGACGCTGCCCACTTCGAGCAGGACCAGAGCAACCAGAAGTTCTACGATCCAGATTTCAAGTCGTGCACCAGTTTTATCGCCATCATTGCCCAGCAGCGCTTCGGCTTCGATCCTAAACCCGTCGCCGATCTGGTTCATTGGACCGACATCATTGATGGCGCCATGTATCCTGACGCCCGCACTGCGGTCGAAATGAAGGCTCCGGCCATGAAGCTGACCATGGTGATCGAATCGAATCAGACCCACGATTTTGTCCCCAAGCTCATCCCACTGCTCGCGACCAAGACTCTGGCCGAGATCATCGAAGAGCCCTTTGTGGCCTCGCTCCTGCCGCCGCTTCTCGAACGGCACCAGCGGTCGATGACCATCCTCGGCGAGCGCATCGAATCGAAGGACGGCACGATTTTTTTCGACGTCACCGACCACGAACTCGAAGGCTATAACAAATTCGTTCCCTACTATCTGCATCCCGAATCCATCTATAGCGTGGGCCTGAGCAAGAGCAGTTTCCGGGTGAAAGTTTCGGTGGGATCAAATCCCTGGGCGCCCTCGGAGCCGATAGTGAACCTGGCCAAGATCTGTGAGCGCTACGGCGGCGGCGGACATGCCCGGGTCGGCGCCATTTCTTTTGAAGTCAACCAGCAGGACGCCGCCCGCAAGGCCGCCCGCGAAATCGTGGAAGAGCTGCGCGCCGTCGTCCGCGCTCAGGCACAATGATTCTTGAAAGCGTCCCTGCAAATGAAGTGTCATTCTGAGCGGAGTGAGCCGCAAAGCGGCTCACGCAGTCGAAGAACCCAAACGGTCAGTACTGAGATGAAGATCGCAAGGCGTTCTCACGATGTCGTCCTCGGCGGACGGAGTGGAAATTTAATAGAGAAATCGTTGACATCCCCGTGAACGTGTCGGTTACCTCCGATCCCATTCTGCGAACCGAGCACCTGAGCCGGGTCGTAAAGGAGAAGGTTCTGGTCGAAGATGCCACCTTCGAAGTGCGAACCGGCGAAGTCCTTGCCATCGTCGGCCCCAGCGGCTCGGGCAAGAGTTCTTTGCTGAGACTCCTGAACCGACTCGATGAGCCCACTAGCGGAACAGTCTACGTGGAAGGAATCGATTACCGTCAAATCGCGCCCCGTGAGTTGCGCCGCAAGCTGGGCCTAGTGAACCAGAGACCCTATCTTTTTCCGGGCACCGTCGAGCAGAACCTGCGATTTGGTCCCCTGCAGCGCGGAGAAACCTTGTCCCAGGACGCCATCGAACAACTCTTAAGCCGCGTCGGCCTGAAGGGTTATGCCAGCCGCAACGTTGCCAATCTTTCCGGTGGCGAGGCTCAGCGCGTCTCTGTCGCCCGCACTTTGGCCAATTCGCCGCTGGTCCTGCTGCTGGATGAGCCTACGTCGGCGCTCGATGAAACATCTAAGCGAGAGGTCGAATCGGCGATCCAGCGCATCGTCCGCGAGCAGGGACTGACCTGCATACTCGTGACGCATGACACCGCGCAGGCCGCTCGATTGGCCGAGCGCGCGTTGGTTCTTGAAGCTGGACGGGTGCTGCGGCATGGTCCGATCAGCGAGGTATTGCATGCTTAAGTTATTCTTTAGTAATCAACTGTATCTGGTGCTGACGCAGGCTTTGGTGGCAGCGCTTGCCGCCATGGTCGTAGTCATGCTCGCCCGCAAGCGCGGCATTCATTTGGAGAGCGAAACTTTGGTCGCGATGCTTCGCGGCATCATCCAAATAACTGCCGTGGGTTCGATCCTCCTACTCTTGCTGCGGGCGCCGCGTTGGACCAGCGCGCTCCTTCTGGCGGGGATGATCGTCGCCGCCGGCGCTACCTCGGCGCGTCGAGCCAAGGGGATGCCCGGCGCGTTTCGCGTTTCTGCGTGGTCGATCGCCTTCGGTTCCGGCTCCGTGATCGCGCTTATGACTTGGCTTGGTGTCATCGACACGGCGATTACTTCGCTGGTTCCGGTGGGAAGCATGCTGATCACGAATGCCATGAATACGAATGGATTGGCCCTCAACCGCTTCCGCTCGGATGTCCTGGCCCACGTTGGCGAAATTGAAACCGCGCTGGCGTTGGGAGCGGAGGCGAAAAACAGCGTCTCGCCTTACGTGCAGGCTTCTTTCGAAGCCAGCCTGATTCCCGCTATCGACTCCATCCGTTCGCTCGGCATCGTATGGATTCCCGGCTTGATGGCGGGAATGCTGCTTTCCGGGGCTCGACCCGTGTATGCTGCCATTTACCAATTCGTGGTGCTGGCCATGATTTTTGCCGCCTCCGGGCTCACTTCGCTGGTCAGTACATTGCTGATTCGGGACGGGATTTTTACCACGGCGCAACAATTAAGTTTGCAGCCAGGGAGATAATGTTGTAATGAGTTCTATCGTGCACAGCAAAGTCGCACCGGCGGAGCCGAATCCAGGAGCCAGCCTCCAGGTCCTGCGCGCGGTGGCCACGCTGGAGGTGACGAAAGGAATGATCGTGCTGCTGGCGGCCTGCGGCGTTCTTCTGTTGATGCAACGCGAAGATCCCTGGGATATTGCCGACGGTTTGCTCCGACTCCTTCACATCAGCCCCGATCACCATTTCGCGCAGGGCTTCCTCGATTGGGCGGACTCGCTGACCAGCGCAAAAATATGGACCGTCGCCATCGCCGCCCTCTCTTATTCTGTTCTGCGATTCGTCGAGGCTTACGGACTCTGGTATGCGCGCGCCTGGGCGGAGTGGATTGCTCTGATCTCCGGTACCATCTATCTGCCCTTTGAAATCTACAAGCTGGTTCACAGACAGAATCTTTTCCACATCTCCGTTTTCTTGGTTAACGTTGCGATCGTGCTGTACATGGTTTACGCGTTGAAGACAGGCGACAGCATTCACCATATCCGCCAACCAACTTGAGGCCAGCCGCCGCCCCAAATAGTAATACGCATCCCCACCACAAAACCTTGGCGTGGATGCCACGTCTAACCGCAGGGAGGAATTTTCGAATGATGAAGCGGATGCCGATTTTTTTGCTGTTGCTGTTGGCTGTTCCGGTTCACGCGCAAGACAAGAAGCCCACGACTCTGCGAGAGGTATTGCTGGCGGAACTGCGATCGACGCATACCACCGCGGAATGGTTCGTGCCCGCGAATACCGCGGTCAAGGGGTTGACGGCCGAGCAGGCAAACTGGAGCGATGGCAAAGGGAATCACTCGGTGGGCCAACTCACTTATCACCTGGTGTTCTGGAATCGGCGGAACCTCGCCAGGCTCAAAGGGGAGAGTCTGGAAAAATTCAGCGGCAACAACGACGAGACCTTCGACAAATTTGACAGCAAGACCTGGAACGACACCGTGAAACAGCTCGACGACGTCATGAACGATCTGGAAAAGTGGGTGGAAACCACTGACGAAGACAAGCTGAAAGAATCGGCCCAGATGTTTACTCACATCAGCACCCACAATGCGTACCACATCGGGCAGATCATCTACGTCCGCAAGGAGCAGGGCTCCTGGGACCCGAAGAACGGCGTGAACTAGAACTAGAAAAGAGCGGCGGCAAAAATCCCCACCCTAACGTCGAGAGCGGCGGACGAGGGCGTCCGCCCCACGCGTGCACAGTCAACGGCGGCGGACAGGAGTGTCCGCCCTACATCCTAGCCACAAAAAACTTTACTTGGCTTTACAAACTCTTTACTTACTGCACGTCTCCTGTGTGTTTGCATAGAAGAAATCAGTTTCGGGAGGCTAATTTGATCAAACGACTGTACCCCATTATTTTTCTCTGTCTTCTGGCCGCGCCAATTCTCATGGCACAGGATGCGGAATCCAATCAATCTCAATCCACGAATATCGGTGGGGCCTGGCAGCTTTCATGGCAGGGCCGGGAGGGCACACAGCAAGCCACAATTCAGATCCAGCAAGATGGTTCCAAGCTGAGCGGCACCTTTCAGGGCCCGCGCGGTTCGTCTCCGCTGACCGGCAGCGTGGATGGAAACAACATATCTTTCAATGTGCAGATGCAAGGACGTCGCGGCAGCATGACGCTGGCTTTT
>Ga0307476_10001412_pt1 | contig 14688 bp, 13 predicted proteins | sample atmos_gasesECM2C_2_FD_203314 | JGI IMG/M metagenome (GOLD analysis project Ga0307476, IMG submission 203314) | Hardwood forest soil microbial communities from Morgan-Monroe State Forest, Indiana, United States - atmos_gasesECM2C_05 | ecosystem: Environmental > Terrestrial > Soil > Temperate... | reverse complement strand
TTGTTCAGCTAGTGAAATCATGTCGATCACCGGACACAAGACACTGGCCGAAGTAGAGCGCTACACACGCGCTGCAGAGCAAGGTCGATTAGCAAGGCAGGCGATCAAAAGACAATCAGAAGGCGGAAGTGGCAAACCCAACCTGGACGAAGTGGCAAACCAAGAAAATGATGTTGATATTGCGAGCATAGTTAGCGGCATGGCGCTCCCTAGGGGAGACTATGAGCGCCTTAAGAAATGCCCGGAAAATCGGAGTTATCTGCTCGTCTACCGGCGCTAGTTATACCACCAAACCACACCACCAACAATAGCCACGGTGACGTTCACCGCGTTTTCTGCTAGTCTTTGCGTCGGCTGGGTCGGGGACGCGCCATGATTAGCTTCCTCTGCGCATTCATCGTGCTCTACGTGTTGGTGTCGCTTATTTGGCCGATATCGCGCAAGCAGGAACGGCAGGGGGATTACGTAAGCACGCGGAGGCACCAAGAGCTTCTGGAGGCACTGGAGAGGGCTAAGACCCCTTCCCTGCCACCGCAGCTTCCTACGTTCAACAGCGCTGAGCGTGCGCGCGTGCTTGCGCTAGGACGTGAACGCGACGGCGCAAAGCGTCACCCTGTTTTGGACAGCCCCTACGTCAGCGTGGCCAATCCGGGGCGCGGCGAACAGACGTGAACTCCGTAGAGCGTGAGAACACATAAGCCATGGCCACCCCGCGCGAGTTTTTTGATGGCATTGTAAAGCCATCCTACGAGGCCTGGCTTTCCGATCCGCTTATCGAATGGAAGGCGAAGACCGCCGTCTCCAACGCTGATATATTGGCCGAAAGATTATTCGTTTACTGGGAGACGCGAGACGTTACGCAGGTGGCTGGCGCCACGTCGGCATCAAAATACAGAACTCACTTGAGACAGAACGTGTGCTCAGATTTTGGTTTGATCTGGGACGTGCATGATGGGCACAAGCATGCGGCGCTTGATCGTCCTAACCGTCAAGTGACAACAGCCGACCAAACAGGCGTGGCGCGCATGGGATTTGGCGAAGGCGGTTTTGGCGAGGGTAATTACGGTGGCTCTCCCCAAATTGTCGTCCAACTCGATGATGGTTCTAAACGGCCTCTCTCAGCAATCATGCAGAACGTGATGGCTATGTGGGACGGTGTACTTGGTGCAATGGGCCTTTAGACCGAGGATACTCGCTATGGACAGCCACCAGCCCCACAGTACGTGATCGGCCGCGCGTCCGTACTTCCTGGGCACGGCGGAGCAACCACAGGGCCTTCTATCTCAAGGTAAAGCAAGGTTCCCGCCCAGACGGGGCTCCCAGATTTGGCCCATACAAGGTGGCCATTCATTAGACAGACGTTGTAGCGACCATCGATGCACTCAATCGGAGGTCCTGCATCACAGTATTCTCTGTCCTTGGCCTCTGCGGAAATCGGCAACAGTGTCGCCACCATCAACCACGCTGCGTATTTCATGACCGGCCTATATCGCCATCTGCAACCGCGCGAGCGTTGGCTCACACATCGACTGGGTCTGTTCGCCCGTCAAGACGATAGCCGCGCGGAATGCGAAGAAAGTCATCCTCGACTATGATTTCGTATCCCGTGGTCGTCTGGAACTCGAACGCAGCAAGTTCGGCATCTGGGAAGCCTCGCGCGAGAAGGTCCCACATCTCCTTGGCAAGGTGGCGTAGTTCGGGCCTCTCTTCGGCGTGCAAGGTGTAAACCCACACCATGAAGCCAGGAGCCCTAAATGGTTCGCCCCTTCTCAGAAGCTCTTGAGCGGCTTCCGTCAGTTGAGGCAGCATGATGGGGATCGTCATCATCGTGAGTTGCGGCTGCATGAGATTGACGCCGATCCTACGGGAAAATTGCAGCGCAACGTCAGCAGCTTGCGCCGCAACCAGCGCAAGCTCGTGGATGTCAAAGCCTTTTAGCTGCAGCAAGAACTGGGTAATCTCACTAGCGGCTGCCGCCAGTATTCGACGTTCGCGCCTGCGCGCAAGCCAACCCACAATCGCCTCCTACATGTGAGCGTGCCGATCATTGAGATTAGCCAACTGCATTCCTCCCGCGATAGAACAGCCACGCAAGAGCGCATCACCCACCCTCACACAGTTGCGCGCGCACATAGGGGACGGTGCCTAGCTTGTCATTGAAAGCTTTCAGGCGCTCACTTAATACCTCGCCGGGCTCAACAATAGTGAACCACCTGGCCCGTGGTACCCAGCCGGTAAGCGGTATCCCATAGGGTACGCGGACCGTCGTTCTCAGCGTAGCAACCGTGGCGCATTTTGTTTGTCTTAAGACTAGCTGATGAAGTTCTTCAACCAGCAGGTCATGCCTCCTCCGCTCCGGAAAACTAATAAAAACAACAGTCGCTCCTGTCGCATGAAAAGCAGCCAACTCTGTTAGGGAGACGTGCCTTTCAGAAGGTTCGCCCACCCCCGTATCAGGATCAAGGAAAACAACGCGCTGGCCCGAAAGCTTGGCCACCACCGTATCTGCCCAGCTTTTTCGACCGTTCGATTGCGGCACTGCAGTACTATCGAACACTGTTCCTCGCGGCCAAAACGGCGCAGCCATAACCGCCTCAACGGTCCGCAGTTCATCGCTTGAGAGCGCATCGTAAACTTCTGCATCAAGCGATTTCCACCCTTCTTGCTCCCGCCACTCACGATGCCGACCATCTGGACGACCATCGTTCTTCGGCACGTAGTACCAAGCGACCCCTAGTGTGAGGTCATCGCCTACAAGCGTCCGCAGGAGCGCGTACTTCAGAACGTCCGTAACGTCGCCGACGTATTGATCGCGCATGTTGACGCCAACGTATCTTCAGCGATGCGACTGGGCCACACCACCCTCTGGCTTGCGCAGAACTCTATCATGTTCGTGGTCCTTCCAATCAACGGACCGCGATCTGTCCATCCATGGTAGCAGGTGCGCCAAGGGATTCCTTGGACGCATACGCGGCCCCGCACCCATGCGTTTTCCACGGTTGTGTAAAATAGAAACGAGCGTATAGTATTTACACAGGCAACGGGAGTGCGTCATGGCTGGCAAAAAGCTCATCGGCTACGTCCGGGTTTCAACGTCACAGCAGGGTCGCTCTGGCCTTGGCATAGAGGCCCAGCGGGACGCCTTGGAACGCTTCGCTACCGCTGAGGGCTTTGAGCTTGGCCGCGTCTTCGTTGAGGTCGAGACTGGCAAAGGCGCCGACGCCCTAGACCGCCGCCCTGAGCTTGCCGCTGCGCTCAACGAGGCCCGCCGCCAGCGGTGTTCAGTGGCCGTCGCCAAGCTAGACCGCCTCAGTCGTGACGTGCATTTCATCAGCGGCCTGATGGCTCACCGCGTGCCGTTCGTGGTCGCTGAGCTTGGCACTGACGTGGACCCCTTCATCCTTCACCTGTTCGCTGCGCTGGCTGAGAAAGAGCGGGCGATGATAAGCACGCGCACCAAGGCTGCGCTGGCGGCTGCTAAGGCCCGTGGCGTGGTCCTGGGTGGCCCTAAGCTCGCCAAGGCCCGCAAGAGCGCCGTTGCGTCAATCAAAGCGCTGGCGGATCAGCACGCGACCAATGTGCTGCCTGTCATCCGTGAGCTACAGCGCACGGGCGCCACGTCGCTGCATCAGATTGCCGACGCTCTGAACGCGCGTGGCATCACGACACCCCGCGGCGGAAGCTGGTACGCCAAGTCAGTCAGCAACGTCCTAGCGCGCGCCTGAGCAGCGCCACAGCGCGGGCGCACGCGGCGCCGACTATCACAGCACAGCGAACGGGTCCCTGCCGGCCTGAAATCTCAGGATTTCCTAGGGCGCCCCTGCTTTCAAAAAGCCGCTAAAGCCTGGGGGTAGTAGTAAGACCTTGGCGCGTCGCGCGTGTTCCCCCCGACGCGGGTCCCTGCTTTCACTAATTCTGCTCGATTTAGGGTCCCTTTTTGAGCGGTCCCTAAGCTGCTGATTTTGGGTCCCTTTTAGGCACGCTCAATGGTTTACAGGGGTTAGTCCCCGACTACACAGAGAGGCGGGCCGCTAGATGGGGCTTATCACCCCCTCATTTTGAGCGGCACCAATGGGTTACGGGGGGCAGTCCCTGATTACACACCAGAGGCGCCTTCATGTGCCTCTCTTCCCAGCACTGAGCTAATCGGCGCTGGCCCACCACCGCGCCACTAAGGCGACGGCCAACTAAGAAACTCCAGAAAGCTAAATCAACATGCCAAACCAGATTGGCGTGAGCGGTGACGCTCCGCCCGCTGCGGCTCCAGCCGTGGCAAAAACATTCAACATCAGTCCCGCCCAAGTCGCGCAAGCTCGCGCCGCAGGTTACTCCGATCAAGAAATCGTGGACCATCTGTCCCCGCTTGCGCCTGAGAAGTTTGTAGCCGCTCAGCGCGCCGGATATTCGCCCACCGAAATTCTTGAGCACTTGGCGCCGCAGCCGTCAGGCGTGCTCGATAGTCTTCGCGAAGGCGCCACAGAGGCCCTGAGCGGCGTTGCGAACACGTTAGATGTTCACGGCCTCTCAGGGACCGTCAGCGACAAGCTGAAGTCTGCTGCCAACTACGTAGCCCCCGCCAGCTACACGCCCGCTCCGATTATCGACAAGGGCGGTGTCCACCCCGGCAACATTCCCGCGTGGCTCGCCAAGCAAGCCCCAGCGGCTGCTGGCGTGATCCTCGCGGCTTCTATGGCCCCTGAAGCGCTAGGCGCTGCTGGCGCCGTTGGCGCTGGCGCTGGCGCCGGCTGGCTTATGAGCGCTGGCGATGCCGCGAAGCAAGCCGCTGCCAATCGCACAGGCGACGCCAACGCTGCACCAAGCACGGCTGACGTGATGCGAGGTGATCTTACGGCGGCTGGACAGAGTGTTGTGGGCGCCCTTCCGGTCACGCGCTACCTTTCCGGTGCCGGAACGCTCGCTAAGACGGGCGCCGCTGGTGCCGTCTCTGCTCTGAAGAAACTCGCTGGCACTGCCGCTGCTCAAGGCGCCGCAGGCGCTGGGCAGGACGCTGTAGGGCAAGTCGGTCAGAGCGTCGCCACTCTAGGCGGTGTTCACGTTGACCCGACGCAAGTTGCGGACAGCGCCGCTGGCGGTGCGCTCACTGGCGCGCTTTTCGGTGGACGTAACGCGGCACGCGAAACGCTAAACGCTGCCAAATACAGGGCCATCACGCCTGACCTCCAAGAAGCCGCTACGCAGTTCGCTAACCGAATGCAGCAGGCCGCTGACGGCGCCAATCTGAAGGCGGGAGTTATCGGCGGTGGCGCTGCACTCCGCACGGGCGCTGACGTGTTCAATAAGGCCACGGCCGCAGTCCATGACGAACTGAGCGACGCTGTCACCGATCTGCGTAGCAGAGTGTCCTTACCCACAGACGCTGAGAACATCCTAAACGCTGCTCAGCGGGGCCAACAGCCCAGCGCTAAGGACTACGCGACGCTTACCAGCGCCGTCCAAGGCGACCCGCAAGCCGCCAACGTGATGAACTTGGTGCGCCAAGCGCATGTGGCTGACATTGTCAAAGATACCGGCTCCCTGTCCGACAAAAAGTTCGTCGGCGGTGCTTCGTCTCTGCCGACACTGTTGAACGCGCACACGGCTGAAAAGGCGGGCTTGGCTGCGCTGATGGCAGGCGCTGCTATTGAGGGCGGTGCTGGGCACCTGATTACGTACTCACCTGAAGCTATCGCCGCGCTTGCCGGTGTTGCCGGTGCTGCTCGCATAGCTGACAAGCTAACAGGCGCACGCAGTCCGGCTGGGCGCTTCGTAGAGAACTTTGCGGACGGACAGACGCCTGTGCGTCTCAACGCTCCGCAACCTCAACAGCCGGCACCCGTTGTGCGCCCAGGTCCTACTGGGCCGCGTATCGCTCCAGCAGCAACGCCGTGGGGACCTCTCCCTCCGTCACCGCAGACCGGGTTCATGTCGCCGCAGCAGAAGCAGCAGATGGTCGCCAACGCGATGCCGTTGCTCAAGCAGCTTGCGGCAACGAACAAGCCGCAGCCTGTGCCGCTTACTGCCGGTGCTCCAATGGCTGGAGGGCCCGGCACGCCTCCCATGATCCCGCCAGCAATCAAGGCGCAAATGGACGCCCGTGTGAACATTGCGAAGCTGGCGGCTGCTCAAGCTGAACCACAGGCGGCACCTACGCCGTCTCCAGAGCCCGCGATGAACCCGCTCTCGCTGCCCAGCAGCATCACAGGGCCAGCCGCGAACATCATGCGCGGTGCAGCGCTCGCGGAGAAACTGCGGAACGGTAATGCTCCTGGCCCTGAAGCTGCTGCCCAGCAGCCGCAGCCCGTCGCTGTCACAAAGACGGGCGGAATGGCGTCGGTGGACAACGGCGCTGCTAAGTTGCCTATCGCTCCCTATGCGAACCTCTCTGTTCCAGAAGCGGCCTCACGCATTCTCGCAGATGCTCGCGCGGCAAATGTTCCGATCAAGAACGCAGCTGCGTTCCTTACAAAGACTATCTCGCTGCTGAGTACGGTGCGGGATAAGGCGCAAGCCGTTACGCAGGCTGTGCCGACCATCCCCGCTGTCGAGGTCGCACGGTTTGAAGGCGTGAAGACACAGAAACAAGCGGCGGCTTACCGGGACCATCTGAAACGTGAATACCCACAAGCCGCTAGCGCACTGGACCGCGTGTTCTCTGATGATGCGATAGCGGGCCAATGGGCACAGAAGCGGTAATTCAGATGAAGGACAATAAGAAGACCACAGCGCGTCGCGCCTCTGATTATCACGTAGCTTGGCTCGCTTGTCGTAAGCCTTGGGTCAGTGAATGGCCGGGCTGTCCGCGAGTTGAGTTAAATTTGCGAGCAGCGCTTGATGACCTGCTAAAATCAGGCTGGAGCATTCAAGCACTCAAGGCTTTCGCCTTCAGCGTTCGCGAATACGCTCACAAAGGCAATGAACGCGTGACTGTCGGTGCGTGGCGCTGGGCGGTGTATCTCGCAAGTACAGGCCCAGCTTCTGGCCCGCTTAGCGCGTCATCGTTCTTGGAGAGCTTCAAGGCCAATCCAGAACGCTACGCCTGACTGTAGTAACATCGGCTCAGGCTGTAGGCATGTCAGCTTGATCCTTTAGGCCACCGCCGTTTCTCCCTGCTCAGTTGCGAGCGTGGGTTCGGCGGTGGTCCTTTCCACATGCCGCGCGTTCAGAAGGCTCCTATAGCTTCAAGACGCGCTCCCCTTTTCTGAATGCAGTGTTCCCGTACAAGCCGGGACCACACTACATTGCGGGCGTGGGGTTTGTTGACGCACTCCGCTTAACTCGTACCGCCAACAAGTCCCTTCTTTTGTAGGTCATCAAAAATGGCCCTGATTGAGTTAGATGAACTCACGCTGTCGGAAACCATCAAGCGACTAATAAGCCCCGTTCCGCCCCGCGTATTAACCTCACCGTTGCCAACCCAAAGAGTGCGCCCGGTCTTAGGATCAGTTAAGCGCGCTGAGAATTGGGTCTGTCGTGACACGCGGTACAGCGGCGTAGCCACGCCTGTCGTTGTGCCGCTGACGTTCCCGTTTAGCGCAACGGTGGACATATTTCCCACCTGCGTCGCTGTCCCGTTTGCCGTCACCGTCCCACTATAGCTAGACGAAAAGAGCGTGCCTGCGTACTGACTGATTACCCCGCTGTCAGCGACGGTGATAACCAAGACGCCGTCCACGCCGCGCTCTGTGAGTGCCTTACGAACGTCAGCGTCTGAGTACGTGCGTGTTGGGGGCAAGATAGTGAGCGCGTCTTCAGATGACACCCCGCGCTTGCGTGCTTCGTCTCCGATGCTCGCTTGCATACTGGTGGCGAGCGGCAACGGTGCAGCGACATAGGCCGCGATATGTTGAAGCGTATTCGCAGGCAACTCCTTGTCCGCGTAGCCTTGCATTGATGTACTTGTGCAGCCGACCAACCCAAAGGCCGCAACCGCAATAAGCAAATCAGATAGCCTCAATATACGTCCCTCCCCCTCAGTCTTCACACTATACGCCACAATCTACAAACCAACAAACGGCCCCGCCCACAGAGGCGACGCGCGCCGTGGAGAGCTTATTTACAGATGCCCACCAACATCGCGATGCCTGAACGTGAGGCGCTGAGAGCGCTGTACGATCAGGCGGTCGCCGAACTTAACCCTTCACGCGACAACATCCTGACCACAGAGTTCTATGCCAAGACGGGCGACGCGGTGTTCAATGCGGGCTATTCGGCGCTTTCGGATGGCGTCACCAACACTCGCAGAATGCACACGGTGTCTGCACCGGCTGGCGGCGGTAAGACCACGTTCGCCTACGCGCTCATTGCCGCCGTTACACGCTACGCAGAGGAAAGGCTAGACGCGCCCTACGGTGCGGTGTTCGTTGTAGATCAGATTGAAAAGGCCGATAGCGTCTATAGAGAACTGAGCGCCCTGCTACCGGGCAAGGTAGCCATCTGGACCAAGGACCATGACCGGCCGTGCAAGCAGCCTGAAAAGGTCCTGACGCCTGCTGCGCGCTTTGACCGTGAAGAGCTTCGGCACTATCCAGTCGTCGTCGTGACGCACAAATTCTACCTTGGCCCCAGAGGGCACAACGCGTCCAATGCCGTGCGCAATAGCCGGCACTGCGTGCGCGCCCTCACAGTCGTGGACGAGCGCCCGGACGAAGCGCCAGCACTTGACCTCATGCTGTCTGAGGCACATGCGGCGCGTGAGGCACTGATAGCCCAACACCCCGACACTAAGGAGCACATGGACGCCCTACTGCGCTTCATGGAGCAATTCAGCTACTCGCCGTCCAACAAGCTCTACCGCCCTGGCCTTGAGGTTGACACTGAGCAACTCAGCGAACAGCTAGGCTGGTTTCGGACAAGTGCAGCGGATGGCCTAGCAAGATCAACCAACGTCCCAGGCGCTAACAAGCTGTTTGCCTTCGCTAAGGCTCTAGTGCTCGGTCGTGCTTGCGTTGCCACCAGCGGCGCGCTGGCGCACTTCTTCGGCTATGAGGAGCAACGCGTCATTGACCGCAGCGCTGGAGCAATCCTACTCGACGCCACAGCAGACATTGACGGTGTGTCCCATATCGTGCCGTGGCGAGTTCAGACGGAAATCCCAATGGCACGCTATGACAATCTAGAGATTGTTCACGTCCCTCAACACACAAAGAAGCGCCTCAGCGAGTATCTGAAGACAGCCGCCAATCAGCGTGCCTACGTGAAGTGGGTGGTTGAGACAGTCACAGCGAACATGGCCCCAGGTCAGAAGGGCTTAGTGATTTGCAAGAAGGTCCTGTTTGATAACGAGCGTCTACCGCAGTGGCCTGAAGGTGACACAAGGTTCAAGGACCCGAAGAGCTACACGGAGAACTACGCATGGGACATTGGCGGCAGGAAGCTCTGTGCTACGCACTGGGGCACTGGTGTTGGCAGCAACGTCTGGCGTGATGCTGACGTGGTCTTCCTGTTCGATGAGTTCTTCATTCCCAGGCGAATTGCCGTAGCGAACACTCAGGGCTACAGGGGGCACAAGGTCCACGAAGGCGACCTAGGCCACATGAAGACCCTGAACAGCAAGGCTGACGGTGTTGACCTCATTGCTGACGGCCACGCTCTACGCTGGACCAAACAACTAGCGCTCAGGGGCCGTGCTCGCTTCTATGACGGCAACGGTGTGTGCAGCAAGCAGCGCTTGGTAGTCGGCAGTGATCTTCAGAGGTTCATGGCGAACGCCAGCCGGCTCTTCCCTGGAGCGAGCATCACCACGATAGGTGACCACACCGACAATGCACCATGGAAGCCTAAGATACTCATGGTGCTCAACAGCACTGAAGCGTGCACGCTAACCTCTAAGGCCCTCACAAGGATCATTGGACGCCCTTGGCGCGAAGTGTCACGGAACGTGGTCACTCCAGATTTCCTGAGTGCCATTGCGGGCCTCGGGTGGCGCTACGTGTCTAAGAAGGGACGTGGAGGAGCCCGATTTGAACGCGCGGTGGCGCTGAGGGACGGGAGGGGACGCGAGAGCACTGAAGAGGTCCAGGGAGACACTGGAGCGGCTGTAGGGGCACTCTGAGGCGCCAGATAATGCAGTGAGGCCCCAGAAGATCATCCTTCTTGGGCTTTCACCGCATAAAGAAGGCTGAACAGGGTGCTTTAGTGAAATGCAGTGAGGCCCCAGAAGATCATCCTTCTTGGGCTTTCACCGCATAACGTCCACTGCCGCTCCAGGAAAGTGATTGATACAAATGACTAGAAAATTGCTCTGGACCCCAAAGAGATAGCATTAGTTCTCTAAAGATCATCAATCATCGGGAACCAAATAGGGAAACTGTAGAGGGTGATCTAAAGCTCTCCACAGTCTCCCTGGTGCTTCCGTGGTTATCCTTCCCCGTGGCATCCTTCCCGTGGAGCCTGCCACAGTGGCTGCGTGACTTGCTCAGCCGTATAGCCGCTGCGTGCGGCCAACACGCCGACCTCATCCGCAAGCTGGTCTGCCGTCCCCATGAGCTTCATTCCGAGTGCAGCATGTTCGGTGGCGTACAGCGTCGTTGCTGCGCTCGATATTTCACAAGATAGCTTCATGAGCCTAGTGAGCGCCTCCAGGTCGCTAGAAAGCGCTTTTGTGGTCACTAGCCCCTCACCCATTTCAACCCTCATTTCCCTTTCTCCGTGATGGCCTTCGTTGCGTTCACCGCCTGTCGCCGGCCACTCGACTTGCGGTATCTCAGATGCGAAAGATCAAGTTCGGGATACGTAACGCGCTCTACCGCCTCGTAGAGCAGCCGCCCGAAGCGCCTAGCGATTTTCTTCGCGCCGTACATGGCGTGAACCTTGCGGTCCCTATTGCCATCGCTGTGCCCGACTAACGCGGTGTTCAGTTCGTCGCTGACGTTCGCGGCGCGCAACGCGTCAACAAAGCCATGCCTGAAGGAGTGGAAGACTTTGGCCGTGTCCTTGACGCCGTTCGCGTGAAGGTAGCGCGTGAACCACTTTGACCAATCTTTGGCGCCTGAAGTTCCTGGGGCAATCTGTGGAAACAGCCAAGCGTCTTTGCCTCTCGTCCGCGCCTGTGCAGCAACGAAGTCCAAGAAGCCGATCCGAACTAGCTCTGGATGAAGTGGCACCACGCGCACGGACTGCCGGTTCTTGAGACGCTTGCCGGCTTTGCGGTCTGCGGTGAAGTAAATCGACACCGCGTCAATCGCGGGATCGTGCGCTATGTCTGAAGGACGAAGGCTCGCCAGTTCTCCTCGACGCGCGCCAGTGAACAGCCCCAGCAGCGGAAGCCAGAACGCGGCTTCACCTTTGCCGCCTTTCGGGCGTTCACCCTTCGTGAACACCGGGCTATTAAAGACCGCCTGTAGTTCTTTCGGCTCAAAAGGCGCGCGGTCACTGTCGTGCACTTCAAGGCGCATTCGTGAGAACGGGTCCGCCCAAGGCACTTCATCTGGGACCATGCCACCCTTGTCACGCGCCCAGACGGCGATGGCTTGCACGCCACCAAGCAATTTGTTGACGGTGCCTGGATTGATCTTCTGAGCTTGAGGGTGCTGGCGGCCCCATTCAGCGAGTTCGGGCAACGGCGCCTTAAGCATCTTGCCTTTTCGTGTGCGTGGCACTTGTTGCAACGCTTCCCGGAACAGTCGCGCGTGGCCTCGCTTCATCTGCACTATCGGCAGGTCGCCATGAAGTTCGGTGAACAAGCGGATTGCTCGCTCATACTCAGCTAACGTAGCCGCAGGCCGCTCCCTCTCTCGCTTCCAGCCTTCAAGGGCAGCGCTCAAGGTTTCCCCAGTTGGCGTTGCAGGCGCACCAATCTGCGGCACTGGAGGCGTCTCTATTGGCTCGCCTGCGTGGCGCTGCTGAATGGCGCGGATAGCTCTGACTTCCGCACGCAGCAGGGCAAGCCCAAGCTCCCGATACGCCGCGCTGTGCGGGTCAAGGTTTATCTGGAACGCGCTCAGCACGTCAGCTATCTGAACGGCAATGTGCGCGATATTGCCTTGTGCGAGCGCTGCTTCAGCGTCGTGTAAGACGACTGGGACGGTGGCACTCGCATCCGCCATCTGGCCCGCGGAAAGACCAAACGCAGGCACCGCGCCTGTCCAGGTTTCTCCAGGCTCTAGTTGACGAAGTGCACGTTCTTCCTCTGGCGCTATGCGAAGGTACTCATCATGGGCAGCGAGCTTCTTGGCATAGTGATATTCGGCCATCCGCTTAATCTCGACCGCAGAGAGGCTAGTGCGCAGTGGCCGCGCCTTTAGTAGTGCCTCGGCGCTCGCAATGATGCGGTCAAATTCCATCTGGACTGGCTTGGCGCGCACGTTGGCCTCACCAACTGCCTTGGTACCCAGAGACTTCTTCAGCCACACCTGCTTCGCTTTGCCGTTGCCCAGGACCTGAGCGACAGCATCTTGCAGACGCTTTGGGACCATCTTCTGTGCGTAATAGGTCCCGTGTTGGTTCTTGATGAGGCCCATCATTGCCCGCATAGAAATACCCACCAAGTAATACCACCCGGCAGGCGAGGAAACCCTTGTGAGGCCGATACTTCCGAGTTATCGGGGCTGATTTAAGACGCTGGCGCTCCCTAGGGGAATCGAACCCCTGTTTCAGCCTTGAGAGGGCCGCGTCCTAGACCGCTAGACGAAGGGAGCCTGCCCTCGAAATAAACGCGATGGCGCGGCCATGCAAGCGCGTTGGCGGACCGGCGCGGGCCTCACGGCTCGGTGGCGAACTGCAGCCGGCCGGTTTGCTTCAAGGTCTTGATATCGAAGGTCCGCAATTCGCTCGCGCCGTTGATGTCGATCAGCACCGCGACGCGGCCGGCGGAAGCCGACGTCGAGATCAACCGCGCGCCCTTCGGCAGGGTGATGATGCCGTCGAAGCCAACGGGTCCGCCGTTATTGAGAACGCGGTAGCCAATCACGCTGACGACGGCGGCGATTGCGATCAGTGTGGTAAGGCCGGATATGATCATCATCAGCCGCGCCCGCGCCACCAGTGTTCCGGCATCGGTGTCGGGCGGGTTACCGGCTATGTTGTTATTAGATACTTGGCTCATGGCAGACACTCTAACGCACAAATCGATCGTGGTCGCCGCCGCCGAGGCCGGCGAGCGGCTCGACCGCGTGCTCGCCCGCCACGTCGCGGAGCTATCCCGGTCGCGGCTCAAAGCGCTGATCGAGGCCGGCGCCGTCACGCTTGACGGCCACGCGATCCGCGATCCCAATCACCGGGTCAATTCCGGCGCCGTGATCGCGGTCGAGGTGCCGCCACCCGAGCCGGCCAAACCTGCCGCCGAGGCCATCCCGCTTCGCGTGATTTACGAGGACGACGACATTATCGTCATCGACAAACCCCGCAACCTTGTCGTTCATCCCGCGGCCGGCAATTGGACCGGCACCCTGGTCAATGCGCTGATCGCCCATTGCGGCGATAGCCTTTCCGGCATCGGCGGCGAGCGCCGCCCCGGCATCGTGCACCGGCTCGACAAGGACACCACCGGCGTCATGGTGGTGGCGAAGAACGACCGCGCGCATCAGGCGCTGGCGGCGCAATTCGCCGATCATGGCCGAAGCGGCGAGCCGTTCGAGCGCAGCTATCTTGCCCTGGTCTGGGGGGCGCCCGATCGCCCCCACGGCGTCGTCGACAAACCGATCGACCGCCACCCCAAGGCCCGCGACCGCATGGCGGTGCGCCCGGGCGGGCGCGAGGCGGTCACCCACTGGCAGGTGCTGGAGCGCTATGCGGGCAGACCTGAGCCCCGGCGGATCGGCAGGGCCGGAAAGCGGGAAAAGCCCCAGGCGCCGGTGGCTAGTCTTCTGGCCTGCCGGCTGGAAACCGGCCGAACCCACCAGATTCGCGTCCATTTGGCCTCGATCGGCCATCCGGTCATGGGGGACCAGGTCTATGGCGGCGGTTTTCGCACCAAAGCCACCCTGTTGCCGCCCGAAGCCCAGACCACGTTGGAAGCCCTTGGCAGGCAGGCGCTGCATGCCCATATGCTGACAGTGAAACACCCGTCCACCGGGGAGATTCTTACTTTTCGGTCGGAACTACCACCCGAACTCGCCCGTTTGCGTACTGCCCTGGCCGCCCCTGGCGGAGTCCGGGGATAAACTGTCGGGGAATGACGTAACGTTTTGCTCGCAATGCGTAATATCACTTGGATCGGAAAGGATCACGGCTGCGTCGCGCGCATGTGACGCCGCTTGACTTCCAACGGTCCGATTCGACCGTGTATGTTGCGACTGCGAAATAATGGAACTGGCGCCGTCGGCTCGGGGAGCGACGGTGTCGTTGGCCTGCCGCTCTGCGGGGGCTTGAAGATGGAGGGCGCTGTCATGGCCCAAACTGCTGCATTGCCCATTTTATCGGGCGAAACCGGTCTCACCCGGTATCTGGAAGAAATCAGGCGGTTCCCGATGCTGGAACCGCAGGAAGAATTCATGCTGGCCAAGAGCTGGCGCGAGCATGGCGACCGCGACGCGGCGCATCGGCTCGTCACCAGCCATTTGCGGCTCGTGGCCAAGATCGCCATGGGTTATCGGGGCTACGGCCTGCCGATCGCCGAAGTGATTTCCGAAGGCAATGTCGGGCTGATGCAGGCGGTCAAACGCTTCGAGCCCGACAAGGGATTTCGGCTCGCGACCTACGCCATGTGGTGGATCAAGGCGGCGATCCAGGAATACATCCTGCGCTCGTGGT
>Ga0307476_10001411_pt1 | contig 14703 bp, 15 predicted proteins | sample atmos_gasesECM2C_2_FD_203314 | JGI IMG/M metagenome (GOLD analysis project Ga0307476, IMG submission 203314) | Hardwood forest soil microbial communities from Morgan-Monroe State Forest, Indiana, United States - atmos_gasesECM2C_05 | ecosystem: Environmental > Terrestrial > Soil > Temperate... | reverse complement strand
CACGGTATCGTCCGGGGTGACGCTCACCGCCGGCGAACTCATGATGTCGCTCACCGGCGTGTCATGCGATGAGCGATTCTTCAGGATGACTTTGCGCGCATAGTCGCGTTCCGAAATGATCCCGAGCAATGCACCCTCTTGCATCACCAACAGCGCACCGACGTGACGCGTCGCCATGACTTCGATCGCGTGCAGCACGGAATCCTGCGGAGCGACCGAGAAAATCTGGTTGCCTTTGGCCTGAAGCAGTTGACTCACGGTCTGCATAGGTCCCCCTGGGTTTGGCCGCGATCGGACGTCCCGATGACCTCTTGACTATACTCGCGCCTCGTACCAGGACAACCCAAAAAAAAATGACCGAACCCCTACCGAAGCCCCCCATTGCGCAGCAGAGGCCGCACCCGGTGAATTCGCCCTTCGGCGCGCGCGAGGACCCCTATTACTGGCTGCGCGACGACGAGCGCAGCGATCCGGACGTATTGGCGTATCTCAACGCGGAAAATGCCTTTCGCGAGCGCAGCATGGCGGCCGCCAAGCCGCTCGAAGACGCGCTCTACAATGAGATCTACGCCCGCCTGAAGCAGGACGACTCCACGGTGCCGTATCGGAAGAATGGCTTCTGGTACAGCACACGGTTCGAGCCTGGCAGGGAACACCCCATTTTTGTGCGGCGCAAGGACTTAGGCGAGGCCCCCGAGGAGGTCCTGCTGGACGCCAACGTGCACGCCCAGGGACTGTCGTACTACCGCATCGGCGCCATGGAGATTTCGCCGGATTCGCAATGGCTCGCCTTCTGCGAGGATACGACCGGCAGGCGCCAATTCACACTCAAGTTCAAGGATCTGCGCACGCAACAGATTGCGCCGGTGGCGATTGCGGACGTGGAGCCCGATCTTGCGTGGGCCAATGACAATCGGACCCTGCTCTATATCGAGAAGGATCCCGAGACGCTCCTGGGCGTGTACGTCAAAAAGCACGTCCTGGGCGAGGATCCGAAGAACGATATATTGGTTTTCGAGCAGACCGACCGGCGCTTTTACACCGGCGTTGCCAAGTCCAAGTCCGACGCGTTCATTTTTCTGTACATGGAAAGCACCTTGTCGTCCGAATGGCGCTACGCGCGCGCCGACGATCAGGAGCTGCGCTTCGAGACCTTCCTTCCCGCGGAAGCCGATCATGAATATGACCTCGAGCACCTGGGGCAGGAGTTCATCGTCAGGTCCAACTGGCAGGCGCGCAATTTCCGGCTGGCGCGAGCTCCCATCGGCCCGGGCGGCAACCGCGCCGAGTGGGTCGATGTGATGGGGCATCGGGACGATGCCTACATCGAGGACTTCGAGGTGTTCAATGAGTTTCTCGCCGTGTCGGTACGCAGCGGGGGCTTGCGCAAAATCTGCATTCATCCTTGGAGCGGCGGCGCCGAATTCTTCATTGCCAGCGACGAAGCGGCGTACAGCACATCGATCTCCGTCAATCCGGAATTGAACACGCGCATCGTGCGCTACGCGTATTCGTCGCTCACCACGCCGACGACGCTGTACGACTACGACACCCGCACGGGCGAACAGGTGCTGCTGAAACGCGATCCGGTGCTCGGCAGCTTCGACCCCAAGGACTACGCCACCGAATTTTTACTGGTGCCGGCGCGCGATGGCGCGCAGATCCCCGTATCGCTCGTGTACCGCAAGGGGTTCACGCGCGGGGGCGCAAACCCGCTGCTGCAATACGGCTACGGGGCTTACGGTCTGTCCATGGATCCGAGCTTTTCATCCGCGAGGTTAAGTTTGCTCGATCGCGGCTTCGTCTACGCCATCGCGCATGTGCGCGGCGGCCAGGAAAAAGGCCGCGCGTGGTACGACGCCGGGCGGCAACTGCATAAGAAGAATTCCTTCAATGATTTTCTGGATGTCACGCGCGCGCTCGTGGAGCGCGGTTACGCCGCCAAGGACAAGGTGTTTGCGATGGGAGGCAGCGCCGGAGGATTGCTCATGGGCGCGGTCGCCAACATGTGCGCGCAAGACTACCGCGCGATCGTCGCGCAGGTGCCGTTCGTGGACGTGGTGACCACCATGCTCGATGAGAGCATTCCACTCACCACCAATGAATACGATGAATGGGGCGATCCCAAGGAGCGCGAGTACTACGACTACATGCTGTCGTACTCGCCCTATGACAATGTCAACCGCAAGGCCTATCCCTCGATGTTGGTCACCACCGGTCTTTGGGACAGCCAAGTTCAATACTACGAGCCGGCCAAATGGGTGGCCAAACTGCGGGCGCTAAAGACCGATCACAATCGCCTGCTGCTGCACGTGGAAATGGCGGCGGGTCACGGCGGAAAATCCGGCCGATTCCAACGCTATCGGGAAATCGCCATGGAGTACGCGTTCCTGCTGGATGAATTGGCCGGTTAAAAAAAAGGCGCCGCGAGCGGGAGGGGGAAGCTTGAACCGCGGCGCCTCGGGGGTGACCCAAAATCTTAAGATCTATCCCTTGGCGGCGCGCTCCTGCACTGCGCGATGCCCCGGGGCAGGCGCGAAGCGGCCGGCAAGCCGCGCGGCGGAGGCCACGCGCGCATCAATTCTTGCGAGGGCAAACTGGCCGTCGCCGCGGCGAACCAACAGCGTGGCTTCGCGGCTGCCCTCCGCGGCGAGTAACGCAATGACTTTCGATTGCATACGCCTTAAGCGAAGCAAGCAGCGTGCCAGATCAGGTTTTCAATAAAATCAGCGGGTTACGCGGGCGGCAGCCGCGCTCAAGGTGACGCGAATTGTCGGGTGCTGACACGAGCGGCCAGGTGCGAAATTATGTATGAATCAGCACACAGGCTTGGCGCTGGGCTTTCAGGGTTTTACAGATCGCGTTCGCGCGCTTTTCGGTCAATCCCGCGACCTGCAACCGATACAGCGTGCCGGAGGCGCCTTTCTTGGGAGAGATTTTGGGGGAGAGTCCCGTCAACAATTGAGGATATTGCTTGTCGAGCCGCGCCCAGCGTTTGTTGGCGGCATCGGCACCGGATTTGAACGCGCCGAGTTGCACGCCATAGGATCCTTGCGGCTTCGACGCGGCCTGCGCCGCGCTCCGCGCCGCGGGTTTTGGCGGCACGCTTTTTGAGGGTGCGGATTTTGGCGGCGCGGGCTTTGAAGGCGCGGCCGGCGCAGCCTCCTGCGTGGTTTCGGCGGACGACGGCGCCGCCGTGGAAGGGGCTGCGGCCAACGTGAAATTCTCGACGCGAATTCGCGCCTCTTCGGACCACTTGCCTTCCGGATATTGCTTCAAGAATGCCTGGTAGGCATCGAGCGTGTCGGCATCGCGCGCTTTTTGCCAATCCCTTTCCTCGTAGAGTTCTTTGACGCGCGCCTGAGCCTGCGCGGTGAACTCGCCGCTCGGATATTTCTTCAAGAAGAGCTCATACGCATCCGTCGTGTTCGCGGTCCGGGTTTTCTCCCAGTCGCTCTGCTGGCGGCTGCATCCTGACAGCGCCAGCGCGGCGCCCAAAGACAGGACCAAAAACACTTGTTTGATGACCATTTTCACACTCTACGGGGATTTAACGGGATTGTGCATTCTACTTCGATTCGCCACCTGGCGGCGACGCCAAGCTCGTCACACCACGGGCCATCCCGATAGGATAAGAAGGCGTCATGACCCAACAAAAACGCCGTTTTCTGGACAGCAATTCGGCCTCCCCCACTTTCATCGGCGCGAATTCCGTGTTCGTCGGCGACATTCGCGGCACCGGCCAATTCGTGGTTTCCGGCGAAGTGCACGGCGACGGCGAGCTGGAAGGGGCGCTGAATTTGTCGGCCTCCGGCAGCTGGCACGGGCAAGTCCGGGCGCAGCAGGCGATCGTCGCGGGCACCATCTTGGGCGGCTTGATCGTCAAGGATAAGCTGGAGATCGGCTATACGGCGGTCATTCGCGGCAAGGTCAGCGCGCGCACTGTTGCCATCGCCAAGGGCGCGATCGTCGATGGAGAAATCGAAGTCACCTCGGACGCCCCGGTGATGCAATTCGAAGAGAAGCGCGAAAGCACAGCCAGCGTCGAGTGAACCATCGCGACTGTTTGCGAATGGCGACAGAGATTCAAAGTTGGTGTGTTCGCGCGTAATCACGCATCCTAAGCGCCATCGATCAAATGAAAGAATACGATGTGGTCATCATCGGCGGCGGCATTCATGGCGCCGGCGTGCTGCAAGCCGCCGCGGCGGCGGGGCACAGTGCATTGCTCATCGAGCGCGAAGGGCTTGCGGCCGGCACATCCAGCCGATCCAGCAAGCTGATTCACGGCGGACTGCGCTACCTGGAATCCGGGCAGTTCGCGCTGGTGCGCGAGAGCCTGCGAGAACGCTCCATTCACCTGCGCATCGCCCCGGAGCTGGTGGCGCTCAAACCGTTCTATATTCCAGTGTATCGCGACACCCGACGCCGGCCGTGGCAGCTGAAAATCGGGCTGTGGATTTATGCACTGCTCGGCGGCTTCGATGCGGCCACGCGCTTCGGCAGTGTGCCTAGATCCGAATGGCCGCAACTCGACGGATTGAAGACGCGGGATCTTGACGCCGTGATTCGCTATCACGATGCGCAAACCAACGACGCTCTGTTGACGCGCGCCGTGGTCAGGTCGGCCGTGGGGTTGGGCGCCGAACTGGCGATGCCGGCGCGCTATTCGCGCGCCGCTTTGCGCGAGGACGGCGTGACCGTGACTTACACCGCGGCGGGCGGCACCTTGGAGTGCAAAGCTCGAGTGCTCGTCAATGCGGCGGGACCTTGGGCGATGCAAGCGGCGCGCGCCATCGAGCCGGCGATTCCCATACCGGACGTGGATCTGGTACAAGGCACGCACATCGTCATACCCCATCCCTTGACCGCCGGCATTTACTACGTCGAAAGCCCCACGGACGGTCGCGCGGTGTTCGTCATGCCTTGGGCGGGCGCGACTCTGATCGGCACCACCGAAACACCGTATCGCGGCGATCCTGACAAGGTGCATCCGTTGCCGGACGAGGAGGAATATCTGCTGGCGGTGGTTCGGCACTATTTTCCGGCCTTGAACCGCCTGACCCGTGAGGACATCACCGAGCGCTTTGCCGGCCTGCGGGTCCTGCCCGCCGCCACGCAGGCGGCCTTCGACCGGTCGCGCGAGACCATATTCACCACGGATCGAGACGTACGCCCGCGCGTGCTATGCATCTATGGCGGCAAACTGACGGGATGGCGAGCCGCTGCGGCCCATGTAATGCAGCGTATCAGCCCCTCCTTGCCGGCCGCCGCAAAGCGAGCCGAAACGGATCTGTTGATTTTGAGGAGACCGACATGAACAAGATTGGTGTGGTCCTGGCGGGGCTGGCGCTGTTCGCGACGCTGGCGCACGCGGAGGACTATCTCAGCCCCACCGAGGAGCGGGTTCGCCTGTCGCTCGGCGCTGTTCACCTCTCCAACGACACCAATCTGCAGCTCGACAGCAGCGCGGGTGTTACGGGCACCGCGGTCAACGCCGAGGATGCGTTCGGACTGGATAAGAGCGACTTTGAAGCCAAGATCGAGGCCATGGTGCGTGCCGGCGAGCGCCACCGCCTGATATTCAACTATTTCTCGTTGGATCGGTCGGATTCGACCACGGTGACGGAGCCCATCGTGTTCCGCGACGTCGTGCTGCAGCCCGGCGATCCGTTGCAATCCGACCTCTCGATTCGCACCTTCGGCATCAGCTACGGCTATTCATTTCTACACAGCGACAAGTACGAAGTGGCCGCGACCTTCGGCGTCAACGATACCGACATCTCGGCGCGGGCCCGCGTTCAGACTGCGACACGCCATGTGGATCAGACCGAGGATCAGGCCGGCCCCTTGCCGACCGTGGGATTGGCCGCCACCTATGTCGTGAGCAAGCGGTTTTATTTCGACGGCCGCGCGCAGTACCTGAAAGTCCGGGTCGACGATCTCGACGGATCTCTCGGGATATACGAGCTGGATGCGCTCTACCGGCTGCGTCCGAACATTTCCTTCGCCCTGGGCTACAGCGTCTTCCGCGCCAGCCTCATCTCGGCGCAGGCCAAGCAATCCGGGTTTTTCAATTTCGATTCCAAAGGTCCCGAATTTTTCGTCAGGGTCGCCTTTTAGACTATTGCGGCGTGCTCGATTCGACCGAGAACTCGACCCGATTGTTCGCCGACGCGGCCTTGTTCCAATCCCCGGCCGTGAGGCTGTCGGTGCGCGCCGGATACGGCGCGCTCGGATGCGTGGTCCCCGTGCTTTCCAAGGCCACCGTGATGGCGCCCGCCGTGCGCTGACGCACACCCGCCACCAAATTCGCGAACGCCAATGACTGGCGTTGCTGACCCGAAAGCGCTTCATCCAGCGGATTGCCGATCAGGTCGCAGCGGCTGACGGGCAGGGTGGGCGCCGCGGGCTGGTAGCCGTCGGTGGCGTTTCCGGACAGGCAAAATAATCCGGCGGAACTCGTGATCTTGACGACACCGTGAAAATTCTGGGCCTCGAGTTTCGTCAAAAGATCGCGCAGCACTTCCAGGCGGCTGCGATCAAATGCGATTTCGCCGTAAGGCACCGGCTCCGCCCGCGATGGACTTGAACTGGATCCGGACTCGGCGGCCGCAGACGGTTGCGCGGAGCTCGTCGCCGCACCGAGCGCCGCGGTGAGATCCTTGACGGTGGCGCTCAGATCGAGCCGGGAGCGCTGCAATTCCGCATTGGTTGATTTCAGGGCCGCCAGTTCGGCGCGCGCGCCGGCGAGATCATTGCGCGCGTTCACCCAACTCGCGGCGAATGCCACCGCCACCAGGCACGCCGCCAATATGCCGGCGACCCAGGGCCACGCCGATTTCGGCGGGGGCGGCGGCGGCGCGATGGGGTCGGCACCCTGGATCGGCATGGAATTGCGCACATCGCTGATGATGCGCGTCGAAAAGCTATCCAGACTGGCGACGATGAAGCGGCGGATATCCACCGCCTGATCCTTCACCGCGGTTTCGATGCGGCGTGCCCAATCGGCCGGGGCGCCGCCGGCCGGTTGGGGACGCCGTTCGACCGGCACACCCGAATCGATCTCCACGGGGTGCAGCGCGGGTTCGGCCATGTCGCGCCGGTCCGGCAACAAATGCAGCTCGTACAATACCTTCGACACATCGACGGGCCGCACCTGCTTGGGTAAAACGCCCATGGCGCCCAAAGCGCGCGCTTGACCGACATACAGCTCCCCTTCTTGAGAGGTGTACATCATGATGGGAATCATCGCGGTTTGCGGATTGCCCTTGATGGCCTTCACCGCCTGCAGCCCATCCATGCCGGGCATGAGATGGTCCATGAAGATGGCATCGGGGCGATTGCTTTTCAAATACTCGATGGCTTGCTCGGCCGACTCGGCCATGTCGACTTCGATATCGTACTTTTCGAGCATGCGGCTCAAAATGACGCGGGCTGACTTGGAGTCGTCGACGACTAAAGCGCTTTTTCGAGCCATGAGATTAGTGTAGCGCAGTCGCTTCCGCGATGGTCATCGCGCGATGGCCGGCATGCCCGTCGCGAAATCGCGACGGCCATGCAGCGCGTCCTCGGCCGGGCTGAAGCTACCTGTCCGAGTGTTCCCCTCAGGATCGCGGCGAACCTAGGCCGACTCGGCGCTCGGCGATTCCTTGTTCTGGGAAATCCAGGTCAACGCGGATTCAACATCGGCGAGCTCACTGGCGGTAAATCCTTCGATCCGGACACCCGTGGCTTCGGCCTTTTTCTTGGCAAGTTCCGCGGCTGCGACGGAATGCACCCACACCAAACCGCGGCGCACTTTGGCCGTGAATTTTTGCTGCTTCTCTTCGGTCATTACCCACTCCTTCAAATTATCTGTGCAGTCTACGGTGCCGCGATGGCGCGGTCCATCCGGTCACTGTAGGCGTTGAGCGCGCGCGCGACCACCCCCACGTACTGGTTGGCCTCGTCCCAACGGCGCTCTTCGATGGCCTCGCGAATTCCCGGCAAGGTCTTGACGCCATACCCGGTATGCATTCCGGGCGCATAAATCATGTGCTGGTACCACTCCCGGCCCGGCAAGCCATGCGGATCCATCAGGCTTTGCTCCAACACGGTGAGGGTCGCATTCACGCGATCTCGTTCATGCTGGCTGGCCGGATCGCTGCTGGCATCCAGGCGCGCGTACTCTTTGTCGAAGGCCTTGGCGCTTTGATCCAACCTCGCGACCGCGTTGTCGAGATCGGCGAAATTCAAGTGCGGCACCTCGGCGACGCGCTCCGGCGGAGCACGCGGGTGGTCGGGATTCGCTACCAACTTGTAGGAGTCGTCATCCAGCAGCTTGGTCAGCTCCGCGGTCTTGGTGCGCATGCTGTCGGCCAGCTTGTGCAATTCCTCATCGTAGGCCGCGACCTGAGCCGCGAAATCGCTTTCGCGCGCCGGAATCAGGTCGGCCTGCGCGGCGCGCAGCATGATGCGGCCGGCGACCTTCGCCAGCGCCACCCCATACTCGAACGTGGGATCGACGAAGCGCCGGAAGTGATCGAATGAATCGTAGGCGGAATGATAGACCCCGTATTGAGTTTCGCCCTCGAATCCCAGGTTCACGGAGTTCACGCCCACGTGCTGCAGGAAGGGCGTGTAATCCGAGCCCGATCCCAGCGCGCCGAGATGCAAGTCGCCATTGGCGCCGGCGGGCGCGGCAGAGTCGGGACGCGGCGAATCGAGGCTCGAGACACGTCTTTCGGCCAGCGCGCGCGCCAACACGGTCGTGCCGGTTTCAGGATCCTTTACATCGCGCGCCACTTCGCTCAAGAAGTGCTGCACGGCATGACTGCCTTCGGCTTGCAGAAAACCGCGTCCATTCGTGTCGGAGTTGACGTAGAGCACGGCTTTTACTTTCAGTTCCGCGGCATGCTGTTCAGCCCATTCCGTGGAGCCCAATAACCCCGGCTCTTCTCCATCCCAGCTGTCGTAGACCAAGGTGCGGCGCGGCCGCCAGCCTTGCCGCACCAATTTGCCGATGGCCTTGGCTTCCGCCATCAAGGCGATCTGACCGGCGAGCGGATCCAAGGCGCCGAACACCCAGCCATCGTGATGATTGCCGCGAATGATCCACTGATCGGGCGCGTCGCTGCCGCGAAGTTTCGCGACGACATCGTAGATCGGCTTTTGAGTCCAATCCGACAGCACTTTCATGTGAACCATGGCCGGACCGGGACCCACGTGATAGGTCAGCGGCAGGCCGCCGCGCCATGAGGGTTGCGCGACACGGCCGCCGAGCGCGGCGAGCAGCGGCTGGGCAGCGGCGTAGGAAATCGGCAACACGGGAATTTTGAGGACGGTCTTGGCATCCTTGAGTGCGAGACGCTTGGCCCCCGGCACCGCTCCCACGCCGGGGGTCAGCGGATCGCCGCTGTACAAGGTCATATCCTGCACCGAGCCGCGCTGCACGGCATTGGGGGGCCGATAGCCGCCCTTCGGGTAGGTGTCGCCGGCACCGTAGCCGTCGTCGCGCGGATCGGAATAAATCAGGCAGCCGATGGCACCATGCTCATAAGCGAGCTTCGGTTTCAGCCCGCGCCAGCCGCCGCCATAACGGGTGAGCACGATGCGTCCCTTGACGCTGATCCCCTCGCGTTCGAGTTCCTTGTAGTCATCCGGCATGCCCTGATTGACGTACACCAGCTCCGCGGTCACGTCGCCGTCGGCGCCGTACACGTTGTACGCCGGCAGCTCATCCTGGGTTTGCGTCGAGGTGCGGTCTCCTTCGATCGGCGGCTCGGTCAACAGCGCCTTGAAGTGCGTGGGCGCAACCAGTTCGACCGACACCTCTTTGGGCGTCGGGTACAGCACCGAAAAGGTTTCTATGGACGCATCCCAGCCCCACTCTTTGAACTTCGCGAGCTCGAATTCGGCGTTGGCCTTGTCGTGCGGCGAGCCGACGTGGTTCGGCGCGGAGGTCATCTGTTCCAGCCACGAACGCAAGTCCGCTGCCGACAGGTCCGCATCGAAACGCTGTTCCAGCTGCGTTTCGGCCGCCGCGGTGGCGCTTGAAAAGCCCTCCAGATCGAGGGCTGCCGGCGGTGCGTCGGCGGCAAGCACGGCCCCCATACCGAGGCCGGCGAGTGCGGCAATGAGCGCGCTCGCGCCACGCGGAACAGTTAGCATCATTTATCTCTCCTCTATTCGCGGATACCGGTGCCGCGATTCAACAGGGTTACTGCCAGTGTGAACATCACGGCGGCGGCGGAAACCATGATGGCATAAGCCAGGCGCAAATCGACATCCGAAGTGCCGAGAAAGCCGAAGCGAAATGCGCTCACCATGTACAAAATGGGATTGGCGTTCGAGGCGACATGCGCCCAGCCCGGCAGCATGGTCACCGAATAGAACACGCCGCCCAAATAAGTCAGCGGCGTGAGCACAAAGGTGGGGAACCAGGAAATCTGATCGAAATTCTTGGCGAACAAGGCGTTGATGAAGCCGCCGAGCGCAAAGATGACGCTCGTCAGGAATGCCGCGGTGACGATCGCCAGGACATGCGTGATCGACAGCTTGGTAAAGAACAATGAAATGATCGTCACCACCGCGCCCACCAGCACGCCGCGCAGCACGCCGCCCATGGTGTAGCCGGCGACGATCAGCCAGTTCGGCAGCGGCGACACCAACAGCTCCTCGATGTGCTTGCCGAATTTCGCGCCGAAGAACGAGGACACCACATTGCCGTAGGAGGTTTGAATCACGTTCATCATGATGATGCCGGGCGCCATGAACTGCATGTAATCGTAGCCCCCGACCTGGCCGACGCGCCGGCCGATCAGGCTGCCGAAGATCACGAAGTACAGCGTGGCGGTGACCGCGGGCGGCACGATGGTCTGCCCCCAGATCCGCACGATGCGGCTGAATTCGCGGATGATGATGGTTTTGAAGCCGATCCAATCGGTGAGCGCGCGCGATTCAGGCATCAGGAGGCCTTCGCGGCGGCGGTCTTGACGCTGCCGTCGACCAGGCGGATGAACAACTCCTCGAGCCGGTTTACCTTGTTGCGCATGCTGTTTACGGCAATGCCCTGCGCGGACAGCTGCGCGAAAATATCGTTCAGGCTCTGAGTCTTCGACATCTCGATTTCCAGCGTATGGTCATCGGACAGTACGGCCGTGAAACCCGACAGCTGCGGGGCCGCGGTGCGCGGTTCGCGCAAATTGAACACGAACACCTCGGTTTGCAGCTTGCGCAGCACGTTGGCCATGCTGTCGCGCTCGATGATGTTGCCGCCCTCGATGATGGCGACGTTGCGGCACAGATTCTCGGCTTCTTCCAGATAGTGCGTGGTCAGGATGATGGTGGTTCCTTGCTCGTTGATGTTGCGCAAGAACTCCCACATGGAGCGGCGAATCTCGATATCGACGCCGGCGGTCGGCTCATCCAGGATCAGCAAGCGCGGCTCGTGCATCAGCGCCCGCGCGATCATCAGGCGCCGTTTCATGCCGCCGGAGAGCGAGCGCGCCACCGAATTGCGCCGGTCCCAAAGTTGCAGCTGCTTGAGATATTTTTCCGCGCGCTGCTTCGCGAGCGGTCGCGGTATGCCGTAGAACCCCGCCTGGTTCACCACGATCGTGAACGGGCTCTCGAACATATTGAAGTTTATTTCCTGCGGCACCAAGCCGATGCAGGACTTTGCCGTTTCCAACTCCTTGTCGATGTCATGGCCGAACACTTCGACCACGCCGCTGGTCTTGTTGACCAGCGAGGTCGTAATCCCGATTGCCGTGGTTTTGCCCGCGCCGTTGGGTCCCAGAAGCGCGAAAAAGTCGCCCTCATCGACCTCCAGGTCGATGGCTTTGAGCGCTTTGATACCGTTTTTGTAGACTTTGGTGAGTTGTCGGAGGACTAAGGCATGCATAGGAGCCGCGTAGCCTAAACCTCGCGAGGCTCGCTTGGCAATTGAGCCGCGGCGGCCAGCTGCAGGCCCGAGAGCTGAATTCGGCGCAGCGCGGCATGATCAGGGCGCGCCGCCGCGCTGATTAGGGCGGTCCAGTAAGAGCTGCAGCCGCTCCAACGGGCGGTCAGATTGGCCGCCTCCGCGAGCGCCAGGGCCGGCAGCGCATCGACGGAAACACCGCGAAACGCCTCGGCCGTGCTGCCTTGCATCCCGAGAAGCAGGTGCGCGGCCAGCCCGGCGCTCGAGGCCACATGCCAGGTGTAGAAGAGCGCAAGCCGCACGAAGTCGACGATTTCCACATCGACCTTGAAGTCATCGGCGATCCTCCAGGTGCCGATCGCGCGTAGACGGCTTCGCCAATAGGCATCGTCCTCGAATCGCAGATCGAACAAGGCATACGGGCAATTCGCAGCCGCGGCACGCTGCGGGGGCGACAGAGCCGCGACCTGCCGCGCCAACAGCGGCGAAAGCAGTCCGTTGCCGGCCAATTCGAGGAAGCGAGTGTTCAAGCCGCGCATCGAGGTCAGATGCTCGAGGGAGATGTGCGATTGCCGGGTCCAATTGCCGATGTACGCGTCCTGCATAAATCGCCCCTATTCGTATTGAAAATACTCCTTGGCAATCACGCTAACTTTGTGACAAATTTCTGTCAAATTCTTTTTACCCCTGAAACGCATGATTTGCACACGGGAGGCGGCCATGAGGGTGTCCGACGATCGCTACACGAGAGACCGGCAGAAATTAGATCTTGCACTGCGGCTGATCCGCCACGAGGCGCGCACTTTTACGATCCGCCAGTGGACCGGCTTGAGCGACGATCGCATCCGCAAGCTCTACCGCAGCTACGTCTTGAACGGCGACGCGCACGAGGTCACGCGCCATCGCGGCAAGTCGCCGCGTCAGGCTGCATTCTTTTTCCGCAATCCGGAATTGAATTTCCAAGCCGCGCAGCTTGCGAGCCTGTTCGTGATGTACGGATTGGTGGGTCCGAGCCAACGCGGCCTGGAGCCGCGCTATCGCGTGGGCTCGCTGGAGTCCGGCGCGCTGCTGTGCCGCGCTTACGAGGCCTATTTGGAAATGCACGAGCCGGTGAGCATCTCGTTCGAGCATGCCTGGTTTTTGCTGCTGGCGCTGGCGCGCCACGATGAGGTGGGCATTGCCCGCTGCACGCTTTGCGGCGGCGTGCGCGTGCGCGATCTGCTGGGAAAGCGCAAGCTGACCTGCGCGAATTGCGACGCCGCCATCGACAACACCGCGGAGGCTTTGCCCTGCTAGAATCCTTTGCATGCAGCAAAGGAATATCTTGGCCGGTCCGTACATGGACCGTGCCGCGCATTTGCGCAAGGATCCTGCCTGGTTCGCGAATGCACTGGCCGACGAGCGCAGCCGTTATCTTCCCGTTTGGAATTCCCGCAATCTGATCGACGCGGGCGCGGCGCCGCGCGCCGCGCTGCTTGACCTATCGGCCGTGCCGCAGGCGCTGCGCAACGACAACGATTTGATTCTTCTGGGCGGGTACGGCGACATCAACGTGTTTGCCTACGAACTCGAATCAATCGAGCCGCCGCAGCTTGCATCGGGTACGCGCTTCGAGGACCTGCGACTGGTCGCCTCGGTGCTGCCGGCCACGGAAGCCGGGCTGTTGGGCTACGCACGCGGCATGGTGCTGTGGCGCGCCCGGCACCGCTTCTGCGGCACCTGCGGCTTCGCGGCGCTCGCGGCCCGCGGCGGCCACGTGCTCATCTGTACAAATCCCGCGTGCCGGCACGAACAATTTCCGCGCACCGATCCGGCCATCATCGTCTTGGTCAGCGACGGCGAGCGCGCGTTGCTCGGAAGGCAAGCTTCATGGCCCGTCGGCCGTTACTCGACGATAGCCGGTTTCGTCGAACCCGGAGAATCGCTCGAGGACGCCGTCACGCGCGAGGTGTTCGAGGAGACGGGCATCGAGGTGGATCAGATCGAGTATCACTCCTCGCAGCCCTGGCCCTTCCCGTCCTCATTGATGCTCGGATTCACTGCGCACGCACTGACCACGGACATTCGCAGGCGCGACGATGAGTTGGAAGATGCGCAATGGTTCACGCGCGCCGATTTGGCGTCGGGCCGACCCATTGTGCCGCCCGGCGTATCGATTTCCTTTCGATTAATCGAGCATTGGTTCGATGCCGGCGGCGGCCCGAAACTCCGAGAGATTCACAAGGTCTCCACTTGGCCCGCCGCTCGATAGCGCGGTGCTAGCCGCGATACTGCGCTGACCGGGGCGGTGCTAGCCGCGATACTGCGCTGACCGGGGCGGTGTTAGCCGCGGATGCGGCGCTCGCCGAGATGCGCTGCTAGCCGCGCTCCCAATGGCCGGGATGCATGCGCCAGCCGTCGCCCTCCCGCACCCACGCATGCCCGACCCAGTGATGCCCCGGTCTGCCCGCGACCCAGCGGCCCGCGACCCATTCGTGGCGGCCGCCGACCCAGTTCCAATATCCGCCGATCCAGACATAGCCGGGATACGGCGCGATGCCGACGACTTCCACACGCGGCGCCGGCGGCGCGACCATCACGACGCCCCCGGCATAGTGACCTTGATCGGGCACCACGACACAAGCGGGCAGCGCCATGACGAGTCCGCAAATAGCGGCTGCGATTAAGGACTTGCGTTGAGTCATGATCAATTCCTGTTGTTATCAGAGAACATGAGGACCTTAACGTCCTTCGTCCCCCGCCGTTGACGGGATTTTGATCAAGCATACCGCCGTCGGCTACGGAGTACCACCGGTCAC
>Ga0307476_10001410_pt1 | contig 14704 bp, 15 predicted proteins | sample atmos_gasesECM2C_2_FD_203314 | JGI IMG/M metagenome (GOLD analysis project Ga0307476, IMG submission 203314) | Hardwood forest soil microbial communities from Morgan-Monroe State Forest, Indiana, United States - atmos_gasesECM2C_05 | ecosystem: Environmental > Terrestrial > Soil > Temperate... | reverse complement strand
CCTTGGCCCTTCAAGAGGGGCGTACGCGTCGTCACGGACGTTGGGCTTGGGATGCGATGGACGCGAACGGCGCACGAGACGAATGCGCTTGTGAGCGGACGGCGAAGTCGTGTGGTCCTGATGCCTCGATGCCGGCATCACCTCTCGCGGTAGATGATCCGCGAGAAAACGGTGGCAACAAAGCCCGATCACCGGGGAGAGCTCGAAGCAGCCGTTAAAACCATTCGCGCAGGGAAGGTCGAGCCGATCGACTTCGCCTGTGGAGACTGCCCGCGTGCTTTTTTTGCACGCAAACCGCGGGTGAAAGCGAACGCCCGCCCTTCCCTGCGCCCTCAACTATTGGGGGATGCCATCGTCAAAACTCGGGCAAGTTTTGCCGCGAGAGCGTGGACTGATGGGCGCGAGAAGCGTGCTGTTTGAAAACTGAATCAGAATAGTCGCCTAAGATCGCGGTCCATCACCTCGATCGCCGGCACATGCGTCACACCGGCGCGTCGCGAATCTCGACGCGGATCGGCGTCGGATTGAACCCGTTACAGGGATTGTTCACCTGCGGGCAGTTGGAGATCACGAACAGCACGTCGATGTCGGCGGTGACGTCGACATAATTGCCAGGCGCCGAAATCCCGTCGACCACGGTGAAGTTGCCGTTAGCGTCGATCGGAACATTCATGAAGAAGTTCAGGTTGGATACGATGTCGCGCTTGGTCAGCCCGTGCTTTGACAGTTCAAGCATGAAATTCTCGCGGCACGCATGCTGATATTTCGTCGCCTCGCCGAATCGCACCGCATTGCTCTCACAGGAGCAACAGCCCGCCGACGTGTCGTGCCGGCCGCAGGAATCGGCGGTGATCCTTGCCATCACGCGCCCCCTGTTGGAGATCAGCTTCGTACCAAGCTCGATGTAGGCAGAGCCCTGAACGCGCAGCGTGTCCTGCGAGCTGTAACGCTCGGCGAGGTCATCGGCGCAGTACAGCAGGGCATCGACCGCCTGCTGGCCTTCGCTGTCGATGATCCGCAATGTCTGTCCCTTCTTCAGCACGCGCGACCACGGCCGCTCTGACGGGATGTCGAAGACATAACTCGGGTTCACGACGGCCTGATCGGTCATGAGAGGCTCCTTCAAGCGTACAGCCGGTCCGTAAAGGCGAACGCGCGCATCGCCTCCGGTGAAGCGGTTCGGCACAGATCCTCCGGCCCGGCCGGCGGCGCGCGATGCCTGACCAGCGTGGCGGATCCGCCGGTGGACGCGACAGGATTGAGCGGATGCGTGCAGTTCGACGCAACCACGATCAGGTTCATCTCGGCGCGCAGATCGACGAAGTCCCCTGCCCGCTTGCGGCCCTCTGTCCAGATGAACCGCCCAACATCGTCGAGCGCAACCGGCGCGAAGAACGTGATGCAGGGCGAGATGTCCCGCACACCGAGCCCGATCTTGGAGGCGGCAGCCAGGAAGTTTTCCTGCGTGTTGCGGCCGCTCGCGCCGGTCGAAGCGGCAACAGAGGCAGGCGTCGAGCCGCCGACCAGAAGGTCATGCGCGCCGCTGCTATCCTCGATCAGCGAGAACGCCACGTGTCCCATGTCCGACAGGATCACGCGGCCTTTCGAGATCGCGGCGCTCCATTGCACCTTGATGGTGTCGGCGCAGTTGATCCGCTCGGAGGTGTCCTCCTCGCGCCAGGCGAGCAGCGAGACACTCGCATTGCCTGTCTCGTCGATGATCCGCAAGGCCTCGCCACGGCGCAACAGCAGCGTGGTGTACCAGCCTGACGGCACCACCTCGCGATGGATCACCGCGTCAGGCGAGATCGGCGCACCGTTCAGCGCGGTCGGTTCCGGCAATCCCTTCGGCGTCAGCTCCTGGCCGGCAGCGCGAAGCTCTTCATAGCGGCGGCGGTTGTCAGCGATTTGGGCTTGCGTCTGGGCCATGTCCAACTCCGAAGATGTTACGCGCCGATTGTGAAATGCGCTTCGACCGGTTGTCCCGCCTTGCCGTTGATCGGCAAGATGTCCTGCGGGCAGGCCGAAAACGCGATGACCAGATCCATCTTCGCGCGCAGGCGGACATAGCCGCCGGGAATCGGCCGCGGCGGCGCGGCGAACTCCAGCGCGCCGTCCTTATCCCAGGGAATGTTCATGAACAGGTTGAGCGGGCTCGGCACCTCATGCGGCACCAGACCAAGCTCGGCCATGCCGGCGAAGAGATTGTCCGTGCAATTGTCGTGATGTCCTTCGACGCCGAGAAACGCGTAGCGATAGCGGTCGCAGGCCGCGATCAGCGTGTCGTGCACGCCGCCCGACGTATCCTCGATCAAGGTCAGGATCGGCCGCCGCTTGTTGGTGCGCAGCACGTCGCCGGGTTTCGGGACCAGATGCAGGCCGTGGGCGCGGGTGTGCTCGTTCGACATGAACTCGGAAAGGTCCGCGCGATTGAAGGCCCAGGTATCGACGACCTGTTCGCCGTGGGTATTGATGACGGTCACGACCTGCCCGGCCGAGACGAACGCGGCCTTGCCGCGCCGCGCCGGAATTTCGATTGGCGTATCCATCGGCCCACTCACGACCTGAAGGCAATCAGATCGATCTCGACAATGCCGCCACGCGCCAGATCGGTGACGCCGACCGTGGTTCGGCCGGGACGCCGGCCTTCGGTGAAGTAGGTCGCAAAGATCGCATTCATGGGCGCGTAGTCGCGCTTGAAGTCGGTGAGATAGATCCGGACAAAGACGACGTTCGCAAAGGACAGACCGCAGCCTTTCAGCACACGCGACAGATTGTCCATGACTTTACGGGTTTGCGCCTCGATGCCGTCCGGAATCGGCGTCGCATCGTCGTCCGGATCGGTCGCGAGCTGCCCCGTGACGAACACGAACGGCCCGGCCTCGACCGCATGGCTATAGGGCGCAACCGGCTTCGGCGCATCGGGCAGCAGGTGAAAAATCGGATCCATGGTGAACTCCCTCTTTAAGCTTCTTGTTCAGCGCCAGCCGTTGACGGCATCTGCGGCGTAGCGCTGGATGAACTGGCGCGCGCGATCGGTTTCAGGGTTGGAGAAGAATTGCTCCGGCGCCCCGGTCTCGACCACGCGCCCGCGATCGAGAAACAGCACGCGCGTGGCGGCCTCGCGCGCAAAACCCATCTCGTGCGTGACGATCACCATGGTCATGCCCTCGCGCGCCAGTTCGCGCATCACGACCAGCACCTCGCCGACCAGTTCGGGATCGAGCGCGCTGGTCGGCTCGTCGAACAGCAGCAAATCCGGTTTCATCGCGAGCGCGCGCGCGATGCCGACGCGCTGTTTCTGACCGCCCGACAGCTTCGACGGGAAGATATCGCGCTTGTCGCTGAGGCCGACCTTCGCCAGCAGCGCCAGTGCTTCTTCACGCACCTCGCCTTTAGGGCGCTTCTGTACCTGGATCGGCGCTTCCATCAGGTTTTGCAGCACCGTCAGATGCGGCCACAGCGCAAAATGCTGAAACACCATGCCGATATGGGTGCGGATTTGCGACAGCTCGCGATCGCCCATGACGACGCCGCCCCCGGAGACGCCGATCTCCTTGCCATTGAGGTAGATCTGGCCGGCATCGGGACGTTCGAGCCAGTTGATGCAGCGTAACAGCGTCGACTTGCCCGAGCCCGACGGGCCCAGCACGCAGACGGTCTCGCCCTTCTGCACCTGGAACGAGATGTCGCGCAGCACTTCAAGATCGCCGAAGCTCTTGGAGACGCCGACGACATCGAGAACTTTTGTGACGTCCCTCATGGCCACTACCGCCTCGCCGCCGCCAGGCGATCGACCGTGTTCACGCCGGCCTCGATCACCAGACACAGGCCCCAATAGAGGAACACCGCGGTGATGAACGCCGCGAACGGAACGTAATGGCGCGACTGGATCGAGGCTGCGGCATGAGTGAGTTCAGGCAGCGCGATGATGGTGAGAAAGGCGCTGTCCTTGATGATCTGGATGATCTGATTGCCGATCACAGGCCCCGCCGCGAGCAACAGCGGCGGCAGGACGATGCGGCGAAACAGTGCGAGGCTGGAAAAGCCGAAGGCGATGCCGGCTTCAATCGGCTCCCGCGGCTGCGCAGCCCAGGCGCCCCGCAGGATTTCCGCCATGTAGGCGGCGTTGTAGATCGTCAGCGCGACAAGCCCGGAGGTCCAGTTATCGAGCCGCAGCCCGAGCGACGGCAGACCGTAGTAGACGATATATGCAAACAGCAGGAACGGCACGCAGCGCATGCCGTCGACAAAGCCGCGCACGGCCCAGGCCAGCCATGGTTGCTTCGACATCAATGCCGGCGTCAGGATGAACGCGATCAGCAACGCGGCTGCGGCCGAGAGCACCGACAGGATGGTGGTGTTGCCGAGCCCGCTCAGGAGCAGCGAGCGTTCACTCCAGACGATGCCGAAATCGTGGATCATGCGGCGGCCTCGGCCCTGACCTGGCGCCGCTCGATCCAGCGCTGCAGCGATACCAGAACGAAGACGATCGGCGCGTAGAGCGCGACCGCGACCAGAAAGGGCGGCAAGGGATCGTAAGTCTGCGCGCCGATCCGCACCGCGGCGCGCGTGATATCGACGACGCCAACCACAGCCAGCACGGGCGTCACCTTGATCAGAAGCGACATCTCGTTGACGAGGCCGGGAAGGCTGACCCGCACGATCTGCGGCAGCACGATGCGGCGAAATCGTAAAGTGGCGTTCATGCCGACCGACTGCGCTGCCTCGTATTGATCCTTCGGAAAATTCATCAGCGATGCACGCCAGACTTCACAATTGAACGCGGCGGTATTCATGACCAGCGCCAGGATCGCCGCCGAGATCGGGCCGATCGCGATCCCGATATTGGGGAGCGCGAAGAACAGCAGCAGCAACAATGTCACGAGCGGGGTTGCGCGCAGGATGCTGACATAGACGGCAACCACGCGCGCAACAAAGGGAACGTCGGCCCAGCGCACGACCGCGAGCGCGAGCCCAATCGGCAGGCCGATCAGGATGCCGACGAATGACAGTGTGACTGTCACCACGGCACCCTGAAGAATGGCCAGCAGATCACCCGCGCTCATGGCCGCTCAGCCGGACGATGGATCAGAATTCCGGATCCCACTTGGCCGGCAGGTTGGGAAAGGCTTCGCCGAACCACTTCTTCTGCAACTCGGCAAAACGGCCGGTTTCCTTCTCCTTGGCGATGAAGCCGTTCAGGAAGCCGAGCAGTTCGGTGTTGCCCTTCGCGACCGCCCAGGCCGGGAACGATTTTCCGGACACCGCCTGCCCGAGTTCGAACACGCCGGGCTTTTCGGCCACCAGCGTCTGCAGGTTGATCACGGTGTTGACGACATAGTCGACGCGGCCGAGCGCCAGATCCTGATAGGCCTCAGGATAGGAGGTGTACTCGACGACCTTGCCGAACTTGCCGCCTTCTTTCTCCAGCATCGTGCCGAGTTCCGGCAAACGCGCGAGCAGAGCGCTTCCGGCCTGAACGCCGACCGTCTTGCCGTTCAGGTCCTTGACCGAGGTGATGCTCTTGTCGTCCTTGCGCTTGAGATAGTAGTGGGTCGCGTCCGCGATCGGACTGGTGAAGTCCAGCGACGCCAATCGCTCCTTGGTGATGATGGCGGCCGTGATGGCAGCATCGTATTTGCCAGTGCTGACGCCGGCGAGAATGCCGGTCCATGGCAGGATCTGTTGCTTGATCTCGAAGGGCGCGTATTTTTTCAAGTCTTCGATCAGTTCGTTGTCGAAGCCGGTCGGTTGGCCGTCCTTAACGAACTCGAACGGGCGGAAATCGTCCTCGGTCGCGACGATCAATCCACGCTTCTTGATTTCGTCGAGGCCTGCCGCCTGCGACGCGCCGATCAGCGATGGCGTCGCGAGCAGGGCTAAAGTCAGACCCAGAACGAAGCGTCTGGGCAGCGGGTTACGAACAAGCGAAACGGTCGTCATGAGGGAGACTCCTTTTTTACAGATCAGTCGAACGTAAAACCGTGGCGTTTCAGATAGGGCGGGAACGCCGCGCCTTCGGCCTTCGCCGCCTGGCGCGCCTTGTCCTCCGACCAGCCGTAAAACGCTGCCTCGCCGAACTCGGCGTTGGCGCGTTGCTGGTCCTTCGGAATGGCGTGGATGGCGTTGCGGCGGCGATCGTAATCATCGATCGACGCCGCAAGCCGGCTGTCGTCGTAACGATCGGCGTGCGTCGTCGCCTGGCGCGGCAACCGCAGGCTGACAAAACCCTCGCCCGACGGATAACCGAGGCACAACCCGGCAACGGGAAAGACGAGATCCGGAAGGCCAAGAATCTCGGCAACCTTGTCGATCTCGTTGCGGATGACGCTGATCGGGCACACCCCGAGCCCGCTCGATTCCGCGCAGAGGATCATGGTCTGCATCGCCAGTGCCGCATCGATGCTGGCATTGAAGAAGCCTTCCAGCGTGCCGTTCTTGACCGGCTTGCCGCGCAATTCGCCGATGCGATGAAGCCGCCTGGCGTCGCCGAGAAAGATGAAAAACACCGGCGCATTGCCGATCCATGGCATGCTCGGAAACAACGCGCCGATCGCCGCGCGCTTGGCGGCGTCGCTCACGCGCAGGATCGACGCCTGCTGAAAATCCGATTTTGCCGATGCGCTCAGGGCGCCGGCTGTCAGAAGATCCAGCAGCGCTTCGCTCGGCATTGTCTCGCTGTAGCGCCGCACCGTCTTTCGTGACAGCACGCGGCGGATCAGATCGTTGTCCTCGGCCGCCTCGCCGGAAGGACCTCCGTCACCAAAACGCCGCGCAATGGCGTCGGAACTAGCCGACATCAGCGGCCTCCCCTGGTGAAGCCAAGGACTGACGATTTGCAGAACCGCGACATCTGGACGGACAGCGCCGCAGGTCGCTGTTTGAGATATGTCATCGCCAACTCCCCACTGGCTTCAAAACCCTGGAATTGGCACCGACCCAAACAGTGCCAATCCTGGCTACTGAGGTCTCCCGGGATTTTATCCCGCCGTGTCCCGTGCGGATTTCTCCCGCGCGGGCGGCGGCTCTCGGACCAGCCATCGCGAAACGCGATGCGGAACCCTAGCCGCCAACTCAATGACAAGGATTGGAGCAAGGGACATGCCAGATCGGTATTGGCGGATGCGTCAGCCCCGTGACGTCATGCTTCCGCGCCGGGCAGGTGAAATCGTGCCGCAAACGCACGGAGATCATGGGATAAATTGTCCGCACCCCGATTGTGGCAGGCTGACAAATGCGAAGTATGCTTCGCAAATCGCCCCAAGGCATCGCCTCACGGGCGACCGATCGATATTCGCCGCTGCCGTTTTTAGAGCAGATTGCACAGATTATAGTCGCTAACGGGCCGGCTGCACGTTCAGAGCCGCTGGCTTGCGCGCCTGTAGGCCTCGATGAGCCATGCGTTGAACTGAACGAGCGTGGTCTCGAGCGGCCCGTAGATGCCTTCCGGCGCAAAACGCGATTTCTTGCCCGCCTGCATTCCGGTGTTTTCCGGCACGTCCTGCGCCCAGATCTTCGCGCCGCCCTCCATGACCTGCGCCGCGCGCTCGTTGAAGTCAGGCAGCGCGATGGTCGATCGCGGCAGCAGCCAGCCGCCGGCCGTCTGCCGATCGCTTGACGCAAATGTTGCTTCGACGCCGGTCGCGGTCAGCAGCGTGAACGCGACGGCATTCGGCGCGAACACCAGCGTCATGCTCGGCGGAATCATCACGAATGTCAGCCGCTGCCGCTGCGCCGCCGAGATGGTGGTGATCGGCGGGAACGCCGGGCTTTCGCCCCAGCCGTCTTTGTTCATGCCGCCGTCGGGCTTGAGCATCGGCACGGTGCGGACGATGGCGTTGTCGCCGGGCTTCATGTCGGTGAAGACCACGCCACCATCGGCCATCACGCTCGGTGCGAAATCGTGCGTGCCGCGATGCACGAATTCGGGATGATAGGCGTCGGTGAAGTTCTCGACATGAACCTTCCAGTTCCACGGCAACGGCTTGTCGGCAAGCCGCGGCGGGATGCCGACGAGATCCGCGTCCTCGTATCCCGACCAGAACGGTTCGACCTTGGCGAGCGACGGCGCCAGCGGATCCGCCAGCGGATCGAGGTTGACGAAGATGAAGCCGTGCCAGATCTCGAGCCGCACCGGCGTCAGCCGCTCGGACTGTCGCAATTCAGCCGTCTCGTCGCGCCCCATATGCGGCGCGCCGATCAGTTTGCCTTCAAGATCGTAGGTCCAATAGTGCAGCGGGCAACGCAGCGTCTTCTGGTTTCCCGCGCAAGGAATGATCTGCCCGCGATGCCGGCACACGGCCGCCATCGCGCGGATGTCACCGGCCGGCGTCCTCGTCACCAGCACCGGCTCGCCTGCCGGCCGGACCGAGATGCCGTCGCCGGGGTTTGCAAGCTGCTCGACCCGCCCGACGCAGATCCATGACCGCGCAAAAACCTCCTTGCGCTCGAATTCGAAAAACTCCGCCGACGTGTAACACTCCGCGGGCAACATCCTTGCCGCAGCATTCGCATCTTTCGGCACCTTGTCCAGGATCCGGCGAACGGCGGCTTGCGCCGGCATATCCTCATGCACCTTGGAACGAGCTTGCTCGATGGTGGTCACGTCTGGCACTCCCGTCGTCGTTCGATGTTGCCAACCTACCCGTACACAACCGGCTTTTGCGAGCGTCGTAAAAACTAAATTTGGAATCGAACCCGACGCACCACCGATTTCGCGATCAATCCTTCATTCCTGCATGAGCCGCTCGAGGATCTGCGAACATAGGTCGACATAAACGGGATCGGAGCGCAGCGAGGGATGGCGCGGCCGGGCAAACGGCACCTTCACGTCGGCGACGATGGTGCCCGGACGATCCGACATGATCAGTACGCGGTCGCTGAGCAGCACCGCCTCGTAGACGTCATGGGTAATGAAGACGACCGTGCGCTGTGTCCTGGCGCAGATGTCCATCAGGAGGACGTGCAGCTTCTGCCGGATCAACGCATCGACCGCCGCGAACGGCTCGTCCATCAGGAGGATCGGCGGGTCGAACGACAGAGCGCGTGCGATCGCGACGCGCTGGCGCATGCCGCCGGACAGTTGCCGCGGGAATTTGTTTTCCTGCCCCTCGAGCCCGACCATCTTGAGCAGTTCTTCCGGACTGTAGCGCGGCGGAATGGAAGCCTTCGGTACGACCTCGAGCGGAAGCCGCACGTTTTGAATCGCCGTGAGCCAGGGCAGCATGACATTGCTCTGGAACACGATGCCGAACGAACGATAAAGCCGCGCCTCCGCGGCGGAGGTGCCCATCACGGCGATGTCGCCGACCGCAGGCGTCAGAAGCCCTGCGATGACCCGAAGCAGCGTGGACTTGCCGCAGCCGGAGCGGCCGACGATGGAAATGAATTCCTGCTTTTCGACGTGCAAGTCGATCGAGGAGAGAACCTTGACCGCGCCGCCTTCGCCGGGAAAGCTCAGGTCAACGCCGGCCAGCGAAATCGCCGCCTTCAGCGGATCGGCAGCCGCAGGCGCCGACGGCGTAGCAAGCGGAAAACGGCGGACGTTGTGCGCCATGCTCACACCGTCACCAGATGCTGTTGCGATTCGCCCTTGCCGTAACGGCTCTCGATCCGGCGCTCGAAGGCCTCGATGATGGCATAGACCACCATTCCGAATGCGGTGACGACGACGAGTGCTGCGAACAGCAAATCGGTATCGAGATTGACATCGCCGATGATCATGAGATAGCCGAGCCCGCGATCGGATCCAACGAACTCGCCGACCATGGCGCCAACGATGCTGAGCAGCGCCGCGACCTTCAGCGCGGGAAAAATATAGGGCAGCGAATTCGGCAGGCGAACCCGCCAGAACAACTGGCGCCGGTTGGCGGCGATCGAATCCATCAGCTCGATGATCTCGGCATCGACCGAGCGAAGGCCGACCACCGCATTCACCAGCACCGGAAAGAACGCGATCATCATCGCGATGATGATCTTGGGCAGCACGCCGTGGCCGAACCAGATGATGAAGAGCGGGGCCAACGCGACCTTTGGAATCACTTGCGAGACCACGAGAAACGGCTCGAGCACAGCCTCGATCCGTTTCGAGTGGACCATCGCAATCGCGCACACCAGCGCACAGACGCTTGCCAGCACGAAGCCGAGCAGGATCTCCGCGACCGACGTCAGCGAATGGGCGTAGAGCAGCGGCCAGCTTTCGACGATCTTCTCGAGCACGCGATGCGGCGAGGGAATGAGATAATTCGGGATCTTCAGAACGACGCACGCCGCTTCCCATATTGCGCAGAACAGCGCAATCGGCATTGCCTTTTTCAGGAGAGCAAGCATGGCGATTTAGTTTGCCTCGATGAACTTGCCTGTGGGATCGATGTCGGACTTGGTGATGGCGAGTTCGTGGAGAAGCTTGAGCGACTGGGCCCAGCCCTCCTGGCTGCCTCTGCCGATCGCATCCCCCTTGGGATCGTCAGCCACGAGCAGTTTCGAGAACAGATCGAACTTCAGATTCTCGTAGGCAACGTCCGCTTCAGGCGCGGTCTTGAGGAAGGCCTGCTTTGCTTCATCCGGATGGGCGATCGCGTATTTGATGCTTTTGGTCACGGTCGAGACAAAGGCTTTGACGAGGTCCTTCTTCTTGGTCGCCGTCTCCATATTGGTGATGATCGAGAGGCTGTAGAGCTTGAAGAACTGGCTCGCCGAAATGAGATTCAACTCCTGGCCTTTCGACTGCAGCTGCGCCGGTTCCTCGTAGGAGAAGATCACGGCCGCATCGACCGCACCCGACATCACCTCCTTGGCGCCGCCGCCCGCGATCGGCACTTCCTCGATGCTGCAATCCTTCAGGTTCGCCATGCGAAGCATCGCGCGGTATTGTTCGGTCGTGGTGCTCTTGATGTTGATCCCGAGCTTCTTGCCGCACAAGTCGGACATCTTCGTGATGTTCTTTGCCTTCAGCGAATAGACCACCGTCGGACTCTCCTTCAGCAGCACCGCAGCCGCGACGATGGGAACGCCGGCTTCCCAGCCACGCGCTACCGTTGCCACGTCGGCAATCGCAAACGGAATTTCGCCGGCGCCGACCGTCTTCACCGCAACCGTCGAGCCTTGGCCGGCGATGATGTCGAGATCGATTCCTGCCTCGGTGAACCATCCTTTTTCACGCCCGAGATAAAGGAAGGAGTGCTCCGTTCCCGGCACCCAGTTGAGCCGGACGCCTACCTTCTCCGCCGCTTGCACGTCGCAGCAGGCGATCGCGGCCATCATCGCGCCGACGGTGAACCGAGCGAGCACGCGTGAGATCATTGCAGCCCTCCTGATAACTTGCTTGAGAGAGGATCAGCAATTCGCATGCCAGAGAAAAACACGAGCGTTTTCGGCAGGATGAGCCGCATCGACGCGCGATCACATGCAGCGGCCAGATGCAGGGTGCGCGCGCACGCGAAAATATCTAAATTCGGCTGCCGTCCCGGGAGCGATCTTGCTTCTGCGCCTGCAAGCCTGCCAACACCCGCTCCGGCGTGATCGGCAATTGCGTTATGCGCACGCCGACCGCGTCCTCCACGGCATTCGCAACCGCAGCCGCGATCCCGAGCATCCCGGCTTCGCCGATACCCTTGAGCCCGCCGGGGCCCGGACCCATCCCGTGCTCCTCGATGAAACTTTCGAAAACCCTGGGAAGATCGGTTGCGAGCGGGACGCGATAGCTGAGCGGGTCGGCGTTCGCGAGACTCACGCCGTCATAGACCATCTCTTCGAACAGGCTTTGTCCGAGCGCCTGTAGCGCCGCGCCTTCGAGCTGACCATGGCACGCCGGCAGGTTCAACGCGCGCCCGGCATCCGTGCCTACCACGAGCTTCAACAGCGTGACCCTGCCGGTGTCCTCGTCGACTTCCACTTCGGCCGCGGACCAGCACGGCATCCAGAACATGTTCTGCGATCCTAGCGGTGCCGCTTCATCATACTCGATCTTGAATCGACCGCGGCCAATGAACTCGCTGCCGACCGGTCCGTAATATTCGCGCAGCATTTTCTGCAGCGGGAAAGCCTGGTTGCCGCGCACGATGGTCCAATCCCTGAGATCGAGATCAGATGGCGAGCATTTCAGGCGATCTGCCGCAAAGGAAAGGATCTGGGTCTTCACGTCGATCGCGGCCTGTTCGACTGCGCGCCCGCTCACAGCGGTGGCGAAGCTGACATGCGTTCCCGTGTCGAGTGGCGTGTGGTCGGTGTCGATTTCGCCGTACTTCACCACCGAAATGGGACGGTCGAGGATCTCGGCCGCGATCACGCCGAGAACCGTGCCGACCCCCTGCCCGATCTCGACCGCGGCCGCGCGCACCAGAATATCGCCGGCATCGCTGACCTTGAGTTCGGCCAGCGCCTGGTTGCCGGTGCCGCCGCCATCTTTCAAGCCAACGCTTAACCCGATGCCATGACCGCGCCGCTTCGGCTGCGTGCGATAACCGATCCGCCGCGCGGCTTCGGCGAGGCCCGCATCGAAATCGCTGTCGAACCCGCTATCGCCGGGCGAATAAGGTTCGCCGGGCGGCAGCATGTTCCTGTGACGAAACTCAAGCGGATCGATGCCGAGGCGCCGCGCGATCATGTCGATCTGGGATTCCGAAGCATAACTTGACTGCGTGCCGCCAAAGCCCCTGAACGAACCGCCGGGCACGGTGTTGGTCCGCACCGCGATCGCGGTGGTCGCAATGGCGTCCCACCGGTATGGACCGGGAATGCGATACCCGGTCTTGATGGTCGTGCTCGCGCTGGCGTCGCTGTAGGCACCGCCGTCAAGCTTGATATCGGATTGCCGAGCGATCAGGCGGCCATCGGCGGAAACGCCGGTCGTCAGCGTCAGGATCGCCGAATGCTTGGACAGCGTGTGGAACGCTTCATCCATGGTGAGGCAAAGCCGGACCGGGCGCTGGACGTGCCGCGCCATGAATGCGACCAGCGGCTCCATCTTGCAGTAGCTCTTCGCGCCGAATCCGCCGCCGATCATCGCGGTGTGGACGCGCACGTTGTGCAGGCTATAGCCGAACATGCGCGAGAGGTCGTTACGCAGGATGAACGGGTCCTGATTGCATGACCAGATCTCGATGCTCTCGTCGTCGGCGCGCGCGACGTTCACATAAGGCTCGAGATGGTAGTGATGAATCCGCGAGAAGTAGAAGCTGTCGGTGAAGACATGTTTGGCGCTGCGCATGGTGGCGTCGATATCGCCCCGCGCATAGCGGAACTCATAGAGCACGTTTTTCGACGGTTCCTTGATGCTCGTCGCGCCCGCACCCACCAGCAGCGGCGCCCCCGGCGAAGGCTCCTCGAACAATGCCGGCGCTTCGCTCGCAAGCGCCTCCTCGATCGTCATCACCGCCGGCAATTCAGCATAGTCGACGTCGATCAGGTCCAGCGCCAGAAAGGCGGTCGCCTCGTTCTCGGCGATGACGGCGGCCACCATATCGCCGACATAGCGGACCTTGTCGATCGCGAGCACCCGCTGATCGCGGATGCCGACGCCATAATATGGATCCGGCAGCGATGAAATGTCGGCGCCAGTGATGACAGCCAGCACGCCCGAGAGCGCGAGCGCCCTACTCGCATCGATCGACCTGATGCGGGCATGCGCCACGGGGCTGCGCAGGACTTTCGCATGCGCCATGCCCGGCAACTGAAAGTCGGTCGTGAAGCGAACCGCGCCGCGCACCTTCTGCCGGCCGTCAAGCCGGACCGGCGCACCTGCGCTGATATCAAGCGCGGCCATCAAGCGGTCTCCCGCAAACGTGCGGCCGCCAGCCGCGTCGCCTCAAGGATGGTTTTGTAGCCGGTGCATCGGCACACACTGGAACGCAGCCATTCGCTGATCGTCTTGTCATCGGGCGATGGATGCGCCGCCAGCAGCGCTTTCACGGACATCACGAGACCTGCGGTGCAGAAGCCGCACTGGAATGCATTCGTCTCCAGGAACGCCTGCTGAATCGGATGGAGCTTTGTCGGCCCCTCCGACAGGCTTTCGATGGTTTCGATCTTCGCGCCTTCCGCCTCGAACGCAAAGGTCGAACAGGAAGCGACCGGCTTGCCGTCAAGCAGCACCGTGCAGGAGCCGCAGACCGCGCCGTCGCAGGCCACACGGCAACCGTTGAGATTGAGATCATCCCGCAGGAATTCGGCAAGCGTCCGGTTGATGGGAACCGCAACCGAACGCGCCCTGCCATTGACCACGCAGCTCAAGTCATCCTTCATGGCGCGGTCCTGTTGCACGAACACGTTCGATCTCCCTGTGCACCAGCACTTTCAGCAAATGACTGCGATAGCCGGCGCTCGCCCGCCAGTCCGACCGCGGCGGCGGCAGCGCTGCGCATAACCGCTCGGTGATATCGCGCGCCGTCGCATCCCCGAGCGAAGCGAAATAGCCGTGCTCCAGCGTCACGGACGAGACCGCAGACGATGCATGGGCGCAGCCTGCCGCCAGCCGCGCGACAACCTGCTCCTGCTCGCGCCGGAACGACAGCGCGAAGGACAGTATCGGCTTCCATTGCAACTGGACTGCAAAGGCAAGGCTCGGCTGTTTGGGCAGCACGATATGCGTCGCCAGTGCGCCATCAGGCAATTCGCCCAGCGCCTCGACGGGAAGCCGCCGCGGCGCAAGATGAGCGTCGAGGAATTGCACCTCGGCTCCCAATGCAATCGCCACGATGTGAAA
>Ga0307476_10001409_pt1 | contig 14707 bp, 12 predicted proteins | sample atmos_gasesECM2C_2_FD_203314 | JGI IMG/M metagenome (GOLD analysis project Ga0307476, IMG submission 203314) | Hardwood forest soil microbial communities from Morgan-Monroe State Forest, Indiana, United States - atmos_gasesECM2C_05 | ecosystem: Environmental > Terrestrial > Soil > Temperate... | reverse complement strand
CGATAAGGCATACAGGAACGCTTTGCCGATCAGCGCACCTCTCGCCCCGAGCGCGAGCGCCTTGGCGATGTCTTGACCGGACCGGACGCCGCTGTCAAACATGACTTCGCAACGGCCGGCAACGGCCTCGACAATTTCGCTTAAAACCGAGATCGACGAGGGTGCGCCGTCCAGCTGGCGGCCCCCGTGGTTGGAAACGACAATCGCGTCCGCCCCGGCCGCGGCCGCCAGCCGCGCATCTTCGGCTTCCAGCACGCCTTTGAGGATCAACTTCCCCGGCCAGCGGCTTCTAACCCATTCCACATCGCGCCAATTCGCCGACGCGTCGAATTGCGTCGCGATCCACTCCGCCAATGTGTTGATGCCGCTGGAGCCGCCGATCCGCCCCACCAGGTTGCCGAACGTGCGCCGCTTGCCGAACAGTACCTGCATGGCCCAGGTGGGCTTGCTCGCGATATCCCAGGCATTGCGCAGCGTCAATTGCGGTGGAATGGTCAGCCCGTTGCGCGGATCGCGGCGACGTTCGCCGATCACCTGCAAATCAAGAGTGAGCATGAGCGCCGAACATCGTGCGGCAGCGGCGCGGTCGATCAATTCTTGGTTGAAGCCGCGATCTTTCATGAGGTATTGCTGAAACCAAAAGGGTTCGTTGGTCGCCGCGCGCACATCCTCGATCGAGCATATCGACATGGTGCTCAGGCAAAAGGGGATACCGCAGGCCGCGGCGGCGCGTGCGCCCAGTATTTCGCCGTCGGCATGAAACAATCCAGCGAGCCCGGTGGGGCCGATTGCAAGCGGCATGGACACCGGCGCACCGAGCAATGTCGTGGCAAGCGATATTTTCGACACATCGACCATGACTCGCTGTCGGAAACTCATCGCATCGAGATCCGCGGCATTGCGCCGAATGGTGCGCTCCTCATACGAGCCGCCGTCGGCATAATCGAAAATCGCTTTTGGAATTTTGCGCCGGGCGAGCCGTCGCAAATCCTCGATGCTTAAGATGACTGCCATGGCATCGAGTGTACGGGCGCGTGTGGCCGCACAGCAAATACGGCACGGCCCGGGTTTGCTCGCCCGGGCCGTGAAACACGCAACGAATTCGCCGCTATCGGGGCTTAGAAGTTACAGAGAAAGCCACACGTCGATGCCGCCGTGCTTGATGCAGGCGCGATTCCGATCCTTCGTGGTTGTGAAAAAGCCGTCGTGGCAGCGGGCTGAGGAGCGCGGATGATCGTGTCGGTACTGCTGAACCTGGTCATCGCCATTCCTGTGATCATCATTATTCTTGTGATCGTCCCGATGATCGTCGGCCTTCATGACTTTATGTTCATCCGGCTTGCGATCGTCCGGCCGATCCTGCGCGCTGACCAGCACAGGCGTCAGGGCTGTCATCGCGATAGCGGTCATTGTAAGCAATGCTGGTTTCCAAAAATGCTGGCGCATGTCGCTTTCCTCGATCTTGGGATTGGGAGTCGCATGCTACGGCCGGCCCAATCAGGCCGCAATGGCGCGCCGCTGCGATGGTCTGTCGGCGCGAGCCTACGCGTGGCGGGCGGAAAGTACCCATCCAACCCGATGTTAGCTAAGCTTCGAGGGTCCTTCAGGAGATCCATCTTGCTGACAAGAATGATTTGGCGCGGCGTCGCGCTTGCTTGGATGCTCTGCCCAGGCATTGGCGCAGCAGCCGGCGGCGCGGCAGCGGGCGGCGCAGGAAATGTGGATACCGCGCGGCTCGAGGCCGCGGACTCCGAGCCGCAGAACTGGTTCACGGGCGGGCGCGACAAGGACGGCACCTACTTTTCACCCTTGAGCGCAATCGACGCCGGCAACGTCAAACAGCTCGGATTTGCCTGGAGCTACGATCTGGGTGAACCGCAGCGCGGCCAGGAGGCTACGCCCCTCGTGATCGACGGCGTCTTGTATACCTCGGGAACCTGGGGTTATGTCTATGCCGTGGATGCGGCCACCGGGAAAGAGCGGTGGCGCTACGATCCCAAGGCCGATTTCTTCATGGGTCGAAATCCCTGCTGCGATCTGGTCAACCGCGGCGTCGCGGTGTGGAAGGGCAAGGTGTTCGTGGCGTCCGTGGATGGACGCCTGCACGCCCTCGATGCGGCAACCGGCAAGAAGCTCTGGGAAGCCGACACCATCGTCGATCGCAAGCTGCCGTATTCGAGCACCGGTGCTCCGCAAATTGCCGGCAGTGTCGTCGTCATCGGCAACAGCGGTGCCGACATGGGGCACGGCGCCGTGCGCGGCTACATATCCGCCTATGATCTGGAAACCGGCGCGCTCAAATGGCGTTTCTTCACGGTCCCGCCCGCGGTTGGCCAGCCTTACGAAAATCCGGAATTGGCCGCGGCCGATAAAACCTGGGATCCGCATCGCAAACCCGAATTCAAGGGCGGCGCGACCGCATGGGATGGCTTTGCTTACGACGCCAAGCTCAACCTGCTTTACTTCGGCACCGCCAATGCGGCTCCTTACGATCTTCGCCAGCTGGGACCGAAGCAACTCGACAGCCTGTATGCCACTTGCATCATTGCGCTCGATGCAACGACCGGGCGTATGGCGTGGTACTACCAGGAAACACCGCATGACAGCTGGGACTACGATGCGGTCCAAAAGATGGTGCTGGCAGACATCGCGATCGATGGCACGCCTCATTCGGTCATTATGCAAGCCTCCAAGAACGCTTTCTTCTATGTGCTGGATCGCAAGACCGGGAAATTGCTGTCCGCCAAGAACTACGCCTTCATGAATTGGGCGACCCACGTGGATATGAACACCGGCAGGCCCGTGACGACCCCGCAATCCGATTGGTACGACACGGCGAAGCTCACGTATCCCTCGTGGTTTGGCGCTCATACCTGGAACCCGATGTCATACAGCCCGCGCACGCGGCTGGCTTACATTCCGGTCATCGATGTTCCCACGATCTGGGTCGACCTGCTGCACAACGGCAGCAAAGTGAAATACGTCGAGGGATTCTTCACGGTGCAGGGCATCATTCCGGACGACACCTACGATGCAAAGGATTCAACCCGCTTGTTCGGCCCTGTGCCGGATGAGCAAGCGGTCAAGGCTGCGCGTCATGTCAAACCGGTGCGCGAACTGATTCGAGCCTGGGACCCGGTCGCGGGAAAGGTCGTGTGGGAACACGAGACCTCTTCGGGAATCCGCGGCTATGACGGCGGTGTGATGTCGACCGCGGGAAATCTGGTATTCCAGGGCCGCGGCAGCGGCGAGTTGTGGGTCTATGCGGCCGACACGGGCAAAGTGCTCAAGGTTTTGAAGACCGGGAGCCACATCATGGCCGCGCCGATGACCTACGCAATCAACGGCGAGCAATATGTTGCGGTTCAAGTGGGCTACGGCGGCACCGCCATCACGGTAGCCCAGATTCCGCCGAGCAGCGCCGCTCTGAAATATCAAAACACCAATCGAATCATCGCCTTCAAATTGGGAGGCGGCGCGGTGCCGATGCCGCCGGCGCGGATCGAAGCGCCATTTCCCAAGCCGCCGGAGCAGAAAGCGACCCAGGCGCAGATCGACGCCGGCGAGGTGACCTTTATCGAGCAGTGCACGCGCTGCCATCAACTAGGACCCAACACCACGCCCGATCTTCGCAAGCTCAATGAGGGACTGCACCTGCAATTCAAGGACATTTTGTTGCGCGGGGTGCTCGCGCCCGGCGGCATGGAGCGCTTCAACGATATTTTGAGCGATAAAGATGCAGACAATGTGCATGCCTATTTGATCGAACAGAGCTGGATCGCCTACCGCGCGCAGGAAAGCGCTGCCGCGCATAAATAGCCATGCTGCAACCAGGACTCATGATGGATCGGCCGCTGCTGATCTCCTCTATCCTCGAGCATGCCGAGGCGCAGCACGGCCGGACGCAAATCGTGTCGCGCGAGACCCACGGACCCGTATTTCGCTACACCTTCGCGCAATGCGCGGCGCGCGTCAAAAGACTCGCGAACGCGCTGTTCGATCTAGGTCTGCCGGCGGGCACCGCGGTCGGATCGCTCGCTTGGAACAATCACCGCCACGTTGAGATTTATTATGCGGTGTCCGGCAGCGGCCTGGTGATCCACACCTGCAATCCGCGCCTGCATCTCGAGCAGCTGATTTACATCATCAATCATGCGGAAGACCGCGTGCTCTTCTTCGATTGCACCTTCGCGCCATTGATCGAGAAGATTGCCGGAGCCTGCCCGAACATCGAGGCCTGGATCTGCATGACGGATGAGGACAACATGCCGCCGCTCGATGGAATCGCCAATGTGTATTGTTACGAGGCGTTGATTGCCGTGCAGGAGGCGGAGTTTGACTGGCCGCAGTTCGATGAACGCGCGAGCGCCGCGATCTGCTACACCTCCGGCACGACCGGCAATCCCAAGGGTGCGCTGTATTCTCATCGCGGGATCGTCCTCGATGCCATGACCATCTGCATGCCCGGAATGCTGGGCCTGTCTCCCCGGGAATGCATGCTGCCGGTGGTGCCGATGTTTCACATCAATGGCTGGTGTGCTCCGTACGGATGCCTCATCGGCGGCGCGAAATTGGTGCTGCCCGGCCCCCGCCTGGATGGCGCGGGCTTGTACGAGATGATGGAAAACGAACAGGTGACGGTGAGCGCGGGTGTGCCGACGGTATGGCTGGCGCTGCTGCAGTACGCCGAACAACACAATTTCAATTTTTCGAGCCTGAAGCGTGTGCTCTCCGGCGGCTCCGCCGTGCCGCTCGCCATGATTGCGAAGTTCGATGAGCGCTTCGGCATCGAAGTAAGGCAGGGCTGGGGGATGACCGAAACCACGGCGGCGGCGACCATCAGCTGCTTGACCCAGGAGCAGCTGCAGCTCCCCCCGGCGGAGCGGCATGCGGCAGCCGCCAATTGCGGCAAGACCGTGTTCGGTATCGACATCAAAGTCGTCGCCGAAGACGGCGCGACCTTGCCTCGAGACGGAACATCGCAGGGCGAGCTCATGGTGCGCGGCCAGTGGATCGTCAGCGGGTATTTCAAGAATGACGTCTCGCCGCTGCGCGACGGTTGGTTCCCCACGGGCGATATCGCGACCATCGATCCTGACGGCGTGCTGCAGATACGCGACCGTGCCAAGGATCTGATCAAGACGGGCGGCGAGTGGATCAGCTCCATCGATTTGGAAAATACCGCCATCGCGCACCCGGCCGTGGCGGCGGCGGCCGTTATCGGCGTCAAGCATCCCAAATGGCAGGAACGTCCGCTGCTCTTCATCGTTTGCAAGCCTGGGCAGACCCTCGACGCGACGGACATTCTTGGCTTTCTTAGCAAACGCATGGCGAAGTGGTGGGTCCCCGAGGACGTCATATTCTTGGAATCGCTCCCGGTCGGCGGCACCGGCAAGGTGCAGAAGGCGCTGCTGCGGGAAAAATATGGGAATGTTTTCGATTAGCCGGGAGTCGTTCATGAAAGGCCATCTTCTCGCCGCCGCGTTCATCTTGAGTCTATCGCCGCTACCGGCGGTGCACGCCGCGGAGGACCCGCCGGCCGATTCGTCACTCGTGAAGGATCAGGCCAAAGCTGTGAGCGAGGCCGTGAAGCACGATGCCAAAGTGGTCGCCGATGCCGCCAGGGAGGGGGCAAAACAGGTGGCCAAGACGGCCAAAGTGGTCGCGCATGAGGTGGCGGCGGCCAGCAAGGAAGGCGCCCAGGAGGTCGCGGCGACCGCCAAAAAGGGCGCTGAAAGAACCAAGGCGGCGGTCAAGGGCGAAAAGAGCCCCAATTCGCCGGCCAATTCGCCGGCCAATCCTTCGGCGAGTCCTTCAGCCAAGCCGCCGCCCAAGCCCGCGGATAAGTCCAAGCCGGCTCCGGACAAGACGCCGCCACACTAAAATTCTCGCTGCGGCTGCATCCAATTGAACGGTGATATGCATCTTATGTGCACGAATCACAGTTCTTTGAGGAGAATCCAATGCTTGCCGGTCTCGGTCCATACATGCTCGGCGTCGCTTTCTGGATATTTGTCGGCGCGGTGTCCATCGCAGGAATTGTCAGCGATTATCAGAAACGCCGCCTGAACGTAGAGCTGCTGCGCACCCTCATCGAGAAGGGTCAAGTGCTCGATCCGGCCGTGATCACTAAACTGATCTCGCCCGGCGCGCTCGATCGGCGCGTCGATCCTGCGGATCTTAAGGTCGGCGGAATAATTACCATCGCCTCGGGCTTCGGCGTATTTTTGTTGGCGTACTTCATCGGCCGGCTGGCGCCGGTAGCTTTGTACCCAGTGATGGGCAGCGGCGCGGTGGTCATCTGCGTCGGCATCGGTTTGCTGATCGGCGCCAAGGTAATGGCCGGCGCTCGCGAGCGCGAGCGATTGAACACGTCAGCCACGTGAGACCGGCATTGCCGCCCGGCGCATGGGCCACGGCAAATGAGATTTCAATCGTGTTATTGGCCATGAATGGAGATGACGCAGCCTACGGCGAACTGGTGCGCCGCCGGCAGGATGCGATCAGAAATCTATTGCGGCGCCTGACGCGCGAGGCGTCGCTGGCGGACGATCTCGCTCAACAGGCGTTCATCCAAGGCTGGGAGTCGATTCGGACTCTCAGATCGCCCGGCGCGTTTGGCGGCTGGTTGCGCAAACTTGCGGTGAATTTCTGGCTGCAGCATGCGCGCAGCGGCAGGCCGGAAGTGCCGCTGGAGGAGGACTTGCGCGCCGAACATCCGGTTTCAACCGTTTCGCGCCGGTTGGATCTGGACGCGGCGCTGGCGCAACTTCCTCACGATGTGCGCGTCTGCATCGTGCTCGCCTATAACGAAGGCATGAGCCATGGCGAGATCAGCCAGACCACCTCCATTCCCTTGGGAACGGTAAAATCGCATATCGCACGCGGCTCAGTGCGACTGCGCGAGCTGCTGCATGCTTACGGTGACACGCATGGCCAATGAACTTGATGATCGGCTTCTGGACCTCTTTTCTGAGGCGCGCGAAACCTTGCCCAGCGCAGAATTTATGCAGACCTTCCTGGCGAGAATGGAGCGAGCACGCCGCGTGCAAAGCATGCGGCGCATGGCTCTGATCGCGGTCCTGGGCGTACTCGCGGCATGGATCATGCCCTCGGTTCTGGCATCTACGGCCTCTGCGGTGCAGGCCGTGCAGCACGTCGTGGTGGACGCCGTCGGCGAGCAGTCGCAGCCCTACGCCGCACTCATCATTTCCCCGGCCGGATGGGCGGTCTCGATGCTGATCGGCTTCCTCGTGCTGCTGCGGACTGGTGCGTTGCGCCGCCGCTAGACCGCGCAACGCCGTGCGTTTAGCTTGCCGTGCCTTTAGCTTAATGCGTACAGATATTCCACAAAGGATGCGACGGCACCATCCAAGCCTTGAATTTTTGGATTGGTCGACTCGATCAAATAATATTCATCGGGGGCATGCGCGCCCGTTCCATGACCCAGGCCAAAGTGACCCGCCGGCAAGCTCAAGGGCGCATCGGTAAACACATAACCTGGCCATGATCCCGCGGAGCGCGGCCATAGCTGCGGATCGAGTCCGAGCTTGCGATAGGTTGCGAGCTGAGTCTTGATGAGTTTGCTATCCGGGTCGGTTTGCGTCGGGTTGTAGCCGCCGCTCATGTTCACTTCGATGTCGCTGAAACCGTGTTTCGCCAAGTGCGCCTTCAACTTGGCCAGCGTATCGGCTGCGGTCATATCCGGCACGAGGCGCATGTCGATTTTCGCGACGGCCTTGTGCGGCAGCACGGTCTTGCCGCCGGGGCCGGTATAGCCGGCCACCAACCCCTCGATGTTGATGGTGGGCCGCGACTCCAGCAGCATCAGCGAATCCACCCAACTTTTGTCGTGAATCCAGTGCTGCACGCCGAGCGCCTGTTTCACCGTGCTTTCGGCGGTCTTGGCGGCGTGCTCTTTGATCATCTGCTCTTGCGCCGCGCTCAAGGGCTTCGCCTTTTCGAAGAACCCTTCGACCGCGGGCGTGTGTCCGTCTTTTTCCACCAGCGTGTTCAGCGCCTGGACCAGATGCCAGGTGGGGGAATCCACCTGCGCCTCGAGGCTCGAATGCACGTCATGCGCAGGGCCGCGGCCCCACTTCTCGCCGCTCGAAATCAACTCCAATTCGACCACGCCCTTCGCGCCGAGGGAAACTTGAACGCCGCCGTCGCGATCCTGTCCAGCCTCGGGCATGAACACGCCGACGCACTTCTTCAGTTCAGCGATGACTTCCGGATTCTTGACGACTTCCTGAAAATGCGGTGAAGCAATCTCTTCCTCTCCCTCGCAGACCAGCACCAAATTGACGGGCAGCTTCTTACCCGCCGCTTTGAACGCCATCAAGGCGCTGAGGAAGGAATTCTCCGGCCCTTTTTGATTGACGGCGCCGCGCCCCATGCAAACGGTGCCCAATCCCTCCTTCTGCACCAGCCGCGCCTCGAGCGGCGGAGAACTCCACTCCTCCGGCACGAATTGCTTCACGTCATACATGAAATAAATGGCCATGGTGGTGCGCGCGCCGGCATCGATCTTGCCGAACACGCCGGGCTTGCCCGAAGTGGGTATGAGTTTCACGCCGCTGAATCCCGCGTCTTGTGCGAGCTTCGCCATGTGCTCGGGACCCTGCGGATAATTCCTGTTTTCGGCGGCGATCGAGGGCAGCGCAATCCATTCCTGCAGCCGCTTGATGTTCGCGGCATGCATTTTGGGAATCTGCGCCAGCACCGCCGCCTTGTCGGCATCGTTTGACGATGCGGCAAACACCCCCGTCGGGACTACCGCCAGGGCGGCGCCGGAAACGGCGCCTTGCACGAAATCACGCCTGCTGATCTCCGCTGGGTCGTTGGCCATTCGCTTCTCTCCTGTATGAGCGATTCATGTTTGGGGGGAGAAGAATACCAGCACGGCCGGCGAATCACACAACGCCGAATCTAAACAGCGTGCAAATGATTTCGATAGGTCACGCCGCGCTCGGCGTAGTGGGCCGCGGCATGCAGCAGCTTCTCGCGCTCCTCTGCGCTGAGCTGACGCACGACCTTGGCGGGTGCGCCAACAATCAGACTCCCATCGGGAAATACTTTCCCTTCCGTAATGAGCGCCCCCGCACCGATCAAGCATGCCTTGCCGATGACGGCGCCGTTCAAAATGATCGCCTGAATGCCGATCAGTGTGCCATCACCGATGGAGCAGCCATGTATCGTCGCTTGATGCCCAATCGTGACCTCCGCGCCAACGGTTAGGGGAAATCCCATGTCGGTATGCATGACCGCCAAGTCCTGCACGTTGCTGCCGGCGCCGATACTGATGATTTCGTTGTCGCCGCGAAGTGTGGCACCAAACCACACGGTGGCACGTTCCGCGAGAATGACTTTGCCGATCACCGCGGCATTCGGCGCCACATAGGCGCTCGCCGCCAATACGGGCACATGCTCTTCCAGCTTGTAGATGCTCATGCCCGCATCATCCCGCCGAGCGCCGGTCGCGCGCAACACCGGGTCCGCAAGTTATGATCGAGGCAATGGATGAACCTGAGTCCCAAAGTCGACCGCCCGACCCCGCGCCTGCGAAGCCGCGGCAGTTTTTGCTGATGCTGCGGCTGTGGTGCTTGAAAGGCACCGGGCCGGATTCAGGTCCTGCATATCTTTTCCTGCTTGCCTTGAGTCTGGCGTGGCTGTTGCTGTGGGTGGCGATCGACTGGTGGGAAGCGCTGCCGGATCCGCAATTTCTCCTCGCCGGGGTGCCGCTATTTCCCTGGTATGCGCTGGCGATACTGATGATGGCCGCCTTGCTGCGAGCACGATCCACGCCTAAGCCGTCTTTTGCAGCGGCGCTGATGTTGTCATTGGGATTGATTCCCCTGCCGCTGCTGCTCGCGGTGTTCGCGGCGCCGTTTTTAGGCGTCGTTGGGCTGTGCATCGCCGCCGTGGGCGTGCTCATTTACTCATTTTTCTACCTCGCCCGCGGCCTGCGCGCCTTCACAGGCGAATCGCAACGCCGCGCCGCCTTCAGCGGCATCGCCTTTCTCCTGGCCTTCATGTGGCTCACCGATGCGCTGGACGTGATTCCTGATGTCTGGGCCGCCCCCGAGGTTGCCGAGGCCGAGGATGGCGGTGATTCGCATGCCGACGCTGAAACGGTGTTGTTCGAGCAGCCGGAGCGCATCGATCGAGCGCTCGCGTCGATTCGTCCCAATGCTTCACCCAGCCCCAAGGCCTTCTTTCTCGGATTCGCAGGGGTGGGCGAACAAAAAGTATTCGCGCAGGAAATCGGCCTGGCATCGCGGGTTCTGTCCGAACGCTATGGCATGGAGAACCGCGCCCTATCGCTGATCAACGATCAGCGCGACCTGGAGCGCGCGCCTCTGGCCAGTGTCGCGGGATTGAAGTACGCGCTTCGCGGTCTCGCGAGCCGCATGAATGCGGATAACGATGTATTGTTCCTGGTGATTTCCTCGCACGGCGCAAAGGACCCGGCGATCGCGGTCTCGAACTCGGATCTTCCTCTCAATGACATGACGGATGAGGATCTCGCCGACGCTCTGAGCGACTCGGGCATCAAGTGGCGCGTGATCATCATTTCCGCGTGCTATGCCGGGGGATTCATCGAGGCGTTGAAGGATCCTCACAGCATTGTGATTACCGCGGCCGCCGCGGACCGCACCTCCTTTGGCTGCTCGAACGACCGCGACCTGACCTACTTTGGCGAGGCGTTTTTCCGCGATGCCTTGCCGGAGGCGCGCTCGCTGCGCGATGCATTCGACCGGGCCAAGTCGGCAATCGCCCTGCGCGAGCGCCGTGAGCGAGTGGATGCATCCAAGCCGCAGGCCTATTTCGGCGCTGAGATGGAAGCCAAGCTTGCCGCGATGCAGGACCCTGCGCCCTAGGCGGACTGGACGACGCAACGCGGCCTGATACGCTATGAACATGAACGAGACGACACACCGTACCGTCGAAGCCAATGGCATCCGCGTCCACCTCGCTGAGCAGGGGAGCGGCCCGCTGGTGCTGCTCTGTCATGGATTCCCGGAGTCCTGGTATTCCTGGCGCCATCAATTGCGCGCGCTGTCTGCGGCAGGGTTTCACGCCGTCGCGCCCGACATGCGCGGCTACGGCCTGACGGATCGGCCTGCCGAGATCGAGCGCTATACCCTGTTTCACCTGGTCGGAGACATGGTCGGCGTGCTCGATGCCCTCGGTGAAAAGACGGCCGTGGTTGTCGGACATGATTGGGGCGCGCCGGTCGCATGGCATGCCGCGCTGCTGCGTCCGGATCGATTCCGCGCGGTCGTCGGACTCAGCGTCCCGTATCGACCGCGGGGCAGCATCGCGCCGACGACAGTGATGCCGCAGAACGCCGAGGCCAGCTTTTATCAATTGTACTTTCAAGCGCCGGGCGTGGCGGAAGCGGAACTGGAGGCGGATGTCCGAATATCGCTTGCCAAGATTTTGTATTCGGGATCGGGCGATGTGCCGAGACGCAATCCCGGGGGCTCGGGCACGGGAGTCGGCATGGTGCCGCGCGCCGGCGGATTTCTCACGCGGATGCCGAGCCCGGAAAGCTTGCCCGCCTGGCTTTCCGATGCGGACCTGGATTTCTATGTGCAGCAATTCAAGCACTGCGGATTTCGCGGCGGTCTCAACTGGTACCGCAACATCGATCGCAATTGGGAGTTGATGGCGCCATACGCCGGCGCATCGGTGACGGTGCCCGCGCTGTACATGGCGGGCGATCTGGATCTGGTGGTTTCCTTCCCGCGCATGAAAGAAGTCATCGCGGACTTGGCGCGCTACATCCCGCAGCTGCGCGGCACGATCATGCTGCCGGGCTGCGGTCATTGGACGCAGCAGGAGCGCGCCGCCGAGGTCAACCAAGCGATAATCGAATTCTTGCGCGGCCTGTAGTCAGGGCAATCGCATCGGCTTGCGCAGGGTATGCCCCAGATGCGTAAACTACGGCTGGTTTCCCCGGGGGCAGCTTAATGACTCAGCCGACCATTCCTGATCAGTCCGAGCCCACGCGTCAGCTTAGCCGGTCGCTCAAAGGCCGGCATTTGGCGATGATTTCGATTGGCGGCATTATCGGCGCCGGTCTTTTTGTCGGCAGCAGCACTTCCATCAAAGCCGCCGGACCTGCGGTTTTCATCAGCTACGCCCTCACCGGCATGCTGGTCCTCATGGTGATGCGCATGCTGGGCGAAATGGCGACGGCGTTGCCCAACGTGCGCTCGTTCACGGAGTTTACGCGCTCCGGATTGGGCAACGGTGCCGGGTTTGTCGTGGGCTGGCTGTATTGGTATTTCTGGGTCATCGTCGTACCGGTGGAAGCCATTGCAGGCGCAAAGATCCTGCAGGTTTGGATGCCTTCCTTTACTCAGCTGCAGATCGGTCTCGGTTTAATGACCATCATGACGGGCGTCAACCTCCTGTCGGCGCGTTCATATGCCGAGTTTGAATTCTGGTTCGCCTCCATCAAAGTCGCTGCAATTCTGGTATTTGTGGTCATTGCGGCTTCTTTCGCATTCGGCTGGACGTCGCCGTCGGGCGCGACCTTCGGCAATCTGGTGAATTACGGCGGCTTCGCACCGGGCGGCTGGATCGCCGTGATCGGAGCCGCGCCCACGGTGTTCTTTGCCATGACCGGCGCCGAGATCACGACGGTGGCCGCGGCGGAATCGGCACAGCCGGGCCGCGCGATCGCCAAAATGACTACGACGGTGATATGGCGCATTTTGATTTTCTACGTCGTATCCGTTTTCTTGATCGTCTCGGTGGTCCCCTGGAATACGGTGCGCTCCGGCGAATCGCCATTCACTCTGGCCCTCAATACGATGCACGTGCCGGGGGCAAGCATCATCATGAGCGTCATCATCCTCACAGCCGTGTTGTCCTGCCTGAACTCGGCGTTCTATGTCAGTTCGCGGGTGCTGTTCATCTTGGCTGACCGCGGCGATGCGCCGCAGTTCTTGGTCAAACTGAATAAGCGCCGCGTGCCGGTGGTCTCGGTGTTGCTGGGCGCAGCGGCGGGATTTCTCGGCATCATCGCGGCAACCGAGGCGCCGCAAAAAGTATTCGACTTTTTGCTGAGTTCCTCGGGTGCGCTTATTGTTTTCGTTTATATGATCACAGCTGCCGCGCAAATCGCCCTGCGCCGGCGCCGCGAACGCAATGGCGAGGCGAAGCCTGCGGTCAGCATGTGGCTGTTCCCCTACTTGAGCTACGCCACAATCGCCTGCATGGCTGCAGTATTGATCGCGATGGCACGCACGCCCGGCCAGCGCCAGGACTTCAACGCCAGCTGCATTACGCTGATCGTGGCCGTCGTCGCCTATTGGATCGTGCGCCGAGTGCGGCAGCCGCGCGCCGTGGCCTCACCTGTCACCTGATTTGACCAGCGGCCAACGCCGGCCATAGCACGTGTTAGATACTTTGACAAATGATTAAAATCTAATTACTTCGTACAACAAGTACCTGGTCGTCTTGTAGGTTTTTGGCAGGATGAGCGCTGAAGGTTTAGGAGAATCTCGCGCCGGCAACCAGCCAACTCCCCCGCTGGTGCGATATCCCAGCGGCGTGGCCCTCAAAATCCACGCCGTTTTTTCTTTAGGATCGACCTCGCCCCCGAAAGGTAGCCCCTGGCGCATCGGCGTCCGGGCACCGCCTTCGCCATCGCCCCGGTTCGTTTACCACACACGCGGGATCAATCGATACCGTACCTCGTGCTGATATTCGCGGTAGCCGGGTAGATTCGCGGCGAGATAGTTCTCCTCATCGAGCAGTCTCCATATCAGTGTGCTACTGATGGCGACGAAAATGACCAGCCCTACGTAAGAGCCCAGCGCGACGGGGATTCCGATCAGCAACGCCAGCGCGGCGGCGTACATCGGGTGGCGTACGAGCGCGTACGGGCCGGAGGAAACGACCCGTTGATCTGCGGCGAGTTCAATGGTGGTAGACGTATAGGTGTTTTCTTTGAATACGCGCAAGACGCCAAGGAACCCCAGCGCCACCACTGCGTTCCCGAATAGTGAGAACGGGGACGGCACGTGAGACCAGCCAAAGCGATGATCGAGCGCAGGAACGATGAGCAGCCCGATGAATCCTACGGATGCGAGGGTCATGATGATCTTTTGAGCCGGCCGCTTCTCGGCGGTGGGACCGCCGCGCATGCGCCGTTGCAGCAGCCTTGGGTCTTTTGCCATGAGATAGAGCGTAATGCAGAGGGAGGACGCAAAATAAACGCCAAGAAACAGCCACGCTTGCCAGTAGTTCAAGGTTCCGGCGGCAATGAAAATCAGCGCAGCCATTATGAATATCACGACCGCAAGTGAGACCAGGGCCTTTGCGTTCAATGAGTTCATCTAGCCGAGCCTAGTCCAGTGGTGCCGAGCTTCGCAACGAATCAGCATGAGCGACCGGAAAAGGCTGCGGCGCGGCTGATTCGGCCGACAATCCTGGCTCTGGTCGTGGCAGTTCACTGCGCGCTATTGCTGATTGCATCGCGCTGGCAGGCCCGTCTCGACCTACGCACCGAGGAATCACTGGTGTTTCTATCGCTTCCCGCACATGTGCAATCAGCGCCGGAGGCAACGCCGCCGCCCAGCTTGCCGCGCGACAAGCCCGCGCCGTCGCATGACACGCAACTGATCGCCGTGCCGATTCCTGCCGAACCCCCGCCGGTCGAGCAAGAACCCGCGATCGTCGATTGGCA
>Ga0307476_10001408_pt1 | contig 14712 bp, 15 predicted proteins | sample atmos_gasesECM2C_2_FD_203314 | JGI IMG/M metagenome (GOLD analysis project Ga0307476, IMG submission 203314) | Hardwood forest soil microbial communities from Morgan-Monroe State Forest, Indiana, United States - atmos_gasesECM2C_05 | ecosystem: Environmental > Terrestrial > Soil > Temperate... | reverse complement strand
CGAGAGGCTGAAGCTGTCGCCTCGCGGAGCTCCTCTCCTCCCGCACAGTTCGCGTCGAGGGTGCACCCCGCCCCTCCCAACGAAAGCTCATCCAGCTCCCAAGGTCAGCAGCTTTCGTCGGCCGCCCGGGCACCGAAGTCTCGCTTGAACCCCCCGTCCCTCGGAAGCTTCCGAAAGTGGGGGACGGCGGTCACTCGCTCAGAAGCTTCCGAGGGCTCGATCCGCTGCGCTGTTCCGGCCCGCCCCGCCAGCTTCTCAATTCGGAATCAGCGATTCGGTTGGAGGGTCGGGTGGCCCTCGTACGAGCGGCGTCCTGATTTCTGCAGTGCCCGTTAGCGAGAGCCGGGGATCTTAAAGGCAGAAATCCCAGCGAAGGTAGAGGGCCACCCGACCCTCCCCCAAACCCTGATCCCTGATCAAGAACCTAAGTCGCCGCCGTCCGCCCCCGCATTTCGCCGACAAGTTTCCGCGTCCGCCGCCGCTTCCGCCGCAGATCCCGATGCTTCTTCACCTGCCGCCGCAAATCCTCGGCCAGTTCGTGCACCGTGTGGGTCATCTCCGGCGATGCCTCGCGCGCCCGCAGCGTCACGCCCTTGAGGTGGAACGTCGCCTCCGCGATCTGGCTGTCCGGGATCGAGGGGTTGCGCTCCTCCGAGAGCATCACGTCAAGGGTGGCCAGCGGCGAAACTTGCCGGCCCAGGCGCTGGAACCTTTTCCGCACCATCTCACGCAGGTCATCCGTCATCTCGACGTTTCGGCCCCGAATCTCAATCCGCATGAGTGCCTCCTTTTGGGTGAACGTCCGATGGTACGCCTGCTACCCGTCGCTGACAAGGCCGAAAAAGGGAGGGGGAAGCCGGGCCTCGATCCCCCCTCGCTACTCTTGACCAATGCCAGCAATGGACCTCGTCACGAAGGCCCTGCGCGCGGGGGAGGGTCGGAAGTTCAAGGCCTACCAGAAGCGCTCGGAGGCAATCAACCGCTTCGAGCCGGAGATGGAAGCGCTCTCCGACGAGGAAATCCGCGAGGTCGCCGACGAGCTGCGGGAGCGGGCCCGCGACGGCGCCTCGCTCGATGACCTCCTGCCGGAGGCTTTCGCGCTGACCCGCGAGGCGTCGCGGCGAACCACCGGCCAGCGCCACTACGACGTCCAGCTGATCGGCGGCATGGTTCTCCATGACGGCGGCATCGCCGAGATGAGGACCGGCGAGGGCAAGACCCTGACCGCGACGCTGCCGGTCTTCCTCAACACCCTGGCGGGCAACAGCGTCCACCTGGTCACCGTCAACGACTACCTCGCCCGCCGCGACTCGGAATGGATGGAACCGATCTACAAGGCCCTCGGCGTCACCGTCTCGGCCCTGCAGGACGGCGACGACCACGCCACCCGGCAGCGCAAGTACGCCTGCGACGTCACCTACGGCACCAACTCCGAGTTCGGCTTCGACTACCTGCGCGACAACATGTCCGGCTCGCTCGAGCAGTGCGTCCAGCGCGACCACCAGTTCGCGATCGTGGACGAGGTCGACAACATCCTGATCGACGAGGCGCGGACGCCGCTGATCATCTCCGGCCAGCCCGAACAGGCCGCCCAGACCTATTACACCTTCGCCCGCCTCGCCAAGCAGATGGTCGGCGTGCCGGCCAAGGAGAAGCTGAAATCGCTTGGCGAGTCGAAGGACACCTCCGAGGCCGACTACGACTACGAGTACGACGAGAAGCACAAGACGGTGTCCCCGACCGAGCGCGGCGTCAAAAAGGCAGAGGAATTCGTCGGGGTCGAGAACCTCTACCTGGCCGAACACGGCAACCTCGTCAACCACCTGGTCCAGTCGCTGAAGGCCGAGTCCCTCTACAACCGCGACCAGGACTACGCCGTGATCGACGGCGAGGTGATGATCATCGACGAGTTCACCGGCCGCATCCTCGAGGGCCGGCGCTGGTCGGAAGGCCTGCACCAGGCGGTCGAGGCGAAGGAAGGCGTCGCGATCCGCGAGGAGAACCAGACGCTGGCGACGATCACCCTGCAGAACTACTTCCGCCTCTACGACAAGCTCTCGGGCATGACCGGAACCGCCCTCACCGAGGCGACCGAGTTCATGAAGATCTACAAAATGCCCGTGGTCGAGATTCCGACCAACCAGCCGATGGTCCGGGCCGATCAGAACGACCAGATCTTCAAAACCAAAGACGGCAAGTGGCAGGCGGTGCTGAACGAGATCGTCGCCCGCCATGAGAAGGGCCAGCCGGTCCTCGTCGGCACCGTCTCGGTCGAGGTCTCGGAGATGATCTCCGCGGCGCTGAAGCGCGACGGGATCGAACACGCGGTGCTCAACGCCAAGCCCGAGCACGCCGAACGAGAGGGCGAGCTGATCGCCCAAGCGGGCCGCAAAGGAGCGGTGATGATCGCCACCAACATGGCCGGCCGCGGCGTCGACATCAAGATCGGCGGCGACCCCGAACACCTCGCGATCCACGACCTCAAAAAGCAGGGGATCACCCACGACAGCGAGGGCTACTACGAGGCCCTGACGGCGAAGACGGAGGAGCTGACGCCGCACTGCAAGGCCGAGGCCGTGGAAGTCCGTGAGCTCGGCGGCCTCTTCATCTGCGGCACCGAGCGCCACGAGTCACGGCGGATCGACAACCAGCTCCGCGGCCGTTCCGGCCGCCAGGGCGACCCCGGTGAGACCCGCTTCTACCTCTCCGCCGAAGACGACGTGATCCGCCTCTTCGCCGGCGATCGCATCTACAAAATCCTCGACAAACTCGGCCCCGTCGACGAGGACGGAACCGAAGTTCCGCTGGAAGCGAAAATGCTGACGAAAACCGTCGAGAACGCCCAGAAGAAGGTCGAGGAGCAGAACTTCCTGATCCGCAAACGCGTGCTCGAGTACGACGACGTGATGAACGAGCAGCGCCGCGTCGTCTACAAATACCGGCGCGAGATCCTCGAAGGCCGCGACATCTCCGAGACCGGCCGCGACGAGCTCGAGGGCGTGATCGAGCGCCTCGTCGACGAGTACACCGCCGGCGACCTGCTCGAGGAGTGGGACCTGGACGAGCTGGAGACGCAGCTGCGCCAGATCTGGCCGGTCAGCGTCGACGTCGCCTCGCTGGCGCCGGAGACGGTCGACCGCGAACAGCTCAAGGACGACCTTGACGAGGACGCGATGAACGCCTACGACGAGCGCGAAAAACAGCTCGGCGCCGAGCTGATGCGCTACCTCGAGCGCTCGATCCTGCTGCAGGTGATCGACAACCGCTGGCGCGAACACCTCTTCGACATGGACTACCTGCGCGAAGGCATCCACCTCCGTGGATTCGCCCAGATCGACCCCCTCGTCGCTTACAAAAACGAAGGCTTCACGATGTTCGAGGAGCTGATGCACTCGATCTGGGAGGAGTTCAGCAAACTCGTCTTCAACGCCGAAATCCAGGTCGAACAGCCCCCTGCGGGTGCGGCGGTCGCCGCCGGCGCCGGCGAGCCAGCCGAGCTCGACTACTCGGGCGGCACCCTCGAGGCGCAGCCCTCGGCGCTCCAGCAGGTCGCCGCCGCTGGTGCCGGCGGCGCGGTCGACGTCGCCGCTGCGCAGGCGGCCGGCCCTGGCAACGGCGGCAGCGCCGAGGTGGTCGAGACCGTGGTCAACGACGAGCACGACAACATCGGCCGCAACGATCCCTGCTGGTGCGGCAGCGGGAAAAAGTACAAGAAGTGCCACGGCGCCTGAGGGCGCTCGCTTGACCAATCCCGACCCGGTTCGCGAGTTCATCCGCGCCTTCGACGAGCGCGACCTCGACGCCTTCGTCGCCGTCCTCGACCCCGAGGTCGAGCTGCACTCGATGAAGGGGCTGCGCAAGGGGCTGGAGGCCGCGCGTCAGTGGGCGACGCGGCCGCCCGGCGGCGTCCAGCAGTCGATTGAGCTCGAGCAGCTCTACGAGGACGACACCGAAGGCGGGGGAGGGCGTGCGGTGGCGCTGATTCGCCGTCACTGGCACTGGGAGGAGGACGAGTCCCACGCCGGCACTGACGAGATGGCATGGGTCTTCGAGCTGCGCAACCGCCGCGTCCTCAGCTGGCGTCCTTACGCCGACCGAGCGGAGGCGCTGCGGGTGGGTGGGTTCCAGCCAGGCCCTTCCGTCTAGGCCTTCCAACGTCAGGCCCGAGCAAGAACCAACGGGCGTATCATCGCTGGCGTGGAGCGTGTGGCAGCTGACAACCAGGAGGCCACGGACGCTTGGAGTGGTCCGCTCTTCGAAACCTTCGTCCGTTACCGCCCGCTCGTCGCCGATGGCCTCGGCGCTCACGGTGAGGCCGCTCTGGCGGCGCATCCGCCGCCCGCCGGCGGCAAGGTACTCGACCTCGGTTGCGGATTTGGCGACACCACCCAGCGGCTTGCCGAGCTGGTCGGCCCCGCGGGTGAGGCGGTCGGCATCGACGTCGCCGAGCCCTTCCTCGATGTGGCCCGCGAGGAGGCGACGGCTGCCGGTGGCGGCAACATCCGCTTCCTCCTCGGCGACCTCCAGGTGACGAGCTTCGAGGAGCGTTTCGACTACGCCTTCTCGCGGATGGGAATCATGTTCTTCGCCAACCCGGTTCAGGCGCTGCGCAACGTGCGCGAAGCGCTCGTCCCCGGCGGCAGGCTCTGCGCCGTGGTCTGGCGCCGCAAGCTCGACAACGAGTGGGTTCACCGCGCCGAGCAGGTGGTCGAGCGCTACCTGGAGCACCCGGAAGAGACCGACGAACCGACCTGCGGGCCCGGGCCGTTCTCGATGGCCAACGCCGACACCGTTACCGATCAGTTGAAGATCGCCGGCTTCGAGCAAATCGGTCTGCAGCGCTCCGATCTGCCGCTGAAGATCGGCGTCGACCTCGAGCAGGCGATCGAGTTCAACATGGCGCTTGGCCCGGCGGGCGAGGTGCTGCGCCTCTGGGGTGACCGAATCGACGAGGTCCGGCCGCAGATCGCGGCCGATCTGCGGTCGGCGCTCGCGGACCTCGACGGTCCCGACGGGGTGATGGCGCCGGCCTCGACCTGGATCATCTCCGCCCGCGCTCCGGCCGCCGACGGCGCCGCCCAATAACCTGTTCTCGATGCCTGACGCGCCGACTGAATCCGTAGCGCCGCGCCTCGCCGCCGTCCGCGAGCAGCTGTCCCTGCTCTCGGACTATCTTTGACCCGGCTGCGCTGGAGGCCGAGGCGGCACGCCTCGAGCAGGAGATGGGACAGCCCGGATTCTGGGACGACCAGGAGGCCGCGGCCAAGATCTCGGCGGCGCACGCCCGCGCCCAGCGCCGGCTCGAGATGTTCCGCCAGCTCGAGTCCGACGTCGACGACCTCGGCGAGCTGGCCGAGATGGCGACCGAGGACGAGGAGCTGGCGAGCGAGCTCTCGGCCCAGCTGAACGCGGTCGAGAGCCGGCTGTCCGAGCTCGAGGAGGCGCGGCTGTTCAGCGGTGAGTACGACGCCGGCGACGCCGTCGTCACGGTCCATGCCGGGGCCGGTGGCACCGACTCCCAGGACTGGGCGGAGATCCTGCTGCGGATGTACCTGCGCTGGTCCGAACGGCGTGGTTTCGCGGTTGAGATGGTCGAGGCATCCGCGGGCGAGGAGGCCGGGCTGAAGTCGGCGACCTTCATCGCCCGCGGCGAGAACGCCTACGGCCTTTTCGCCGCCGAGCGCGGCGTCCACCGCCTGGTCCGGATCTCGCCCTTCGACTCCTCCTCGCGCCGTCACACCAGCTTCGCCCAGGTCGACGTCGGGCCGGTCGTCGATTCCGGCGTCGAGGTCGAGATCGACGACGGCGACCTGCGGATCGACACCTACCGCGCCTCCGGTGCCGGCGGCCAGCACGTCAACAAGACCGACTCGGCCGTGCGGATCACCCACATCCCGACCGGCGTCGTCGTCCAGTGCCAGAACGAGCGCTCCCAGACCCAGAACAAGGCGGTGGCGATGCAGCTCCTGCGCTCGAAGCTGATCGAGCTCGAGGAGCGCAAACGGGCCGAAACGCTGGCGAAGGCGAGGGGGGAGGTCAAAGACGTCGCCTGGGGATCGCAGATCCGCAGCTACGTGCTGCACCCCTACACGATGGTCAAGGACCACCGCACCGAGCACGAGGTAGGCGACGTGCAGCGGGTGCTGGACGGCGACATCGACGAGTTCGTGCGCGACTACCTCGAGAAAACCGCTGCCGCCTCGGCCAGCTAGTGGCGGCGCTGGCGCATCTCGAACGGGCGGCGGCGGGTGAGCCGCAGGGGCTGCTGGTCCTCCACCACGGCCGCGGCACCGACGAGACCGACCTGCTGCGGCTGGCCGACTACATCGACCCGGAGAAGCGGTTGCGGGTGGTGACGCCGCGGGCGCCGCTCGTCCTGCCCGGCTCGCCGGGCTTCCACTGGTACCTGGTGCCGCGGGTCGGCTATCCCGACCACGACACCTTCCATGCCGCCCGGGCCGCCCTCGCCGAGCTCCATGACCAGCTTTGGGAGGAGACCGGGGTCGGTCCCGAGCGGACCGTGCTCGGCGGCTTCTCGATGGGCGCGGTGATGAGCTACGCGATGGGCCTCAGCCCCGAGCGGCCGCCGGTTGCCGGCATCCTTGCCTTCAGCGGCTTCGTCCCCAGCGTCGACGATTGGCAGCCGTCTTTCGACGATCGCCAGTCGACCCGGGTCTTCATCTCGCACGGCAACAACGACCCGGTGATCTCGGTCGAGTTCGCCCGCCGCGCCCGCGACCTCGTCAGTGCCGCCGGTCTGCCGCTCGAGTACCGCGAGTCGGAGCTCGGTCACCAGATCGACCCCGGCCACCTGGCCGACGCCGGTGTCTGGCTCGGTGAGACCCTGCCGAAGCAGTAGGAGGGCCTAGGAGTGGCGTGAGCGCCGCGCGTGGCGGAAGGTCGAGTCGTCGTCGACCCACACCGCGCCGCCCGGGGCGCCGCGCTTGACCGTCAGCTGCTGGTCGAGGAACTGGCCGCAGGAGCGCGGCGCGTTGACCGGGTCGACGGTCACCGTGAAGCTCTTGGCGGCAGCCACCTTTTTCGCCTGGGCCTCGGTCAGGTCCTGGCTGAGTCGGAAGACTCCGTCACGGCCGAAGTGTTTCTGGTCGCCTTCGAGGTTGAGCGGGCCTTTGCTGCCACGCAGGAAGTAGTCGACGGCGACGGCGGCCGGTTTGCCGGCGGTGTAGCGCAGAGCCAGCCGCAGCTTGTCGTGGACGAGGTCGGCGGAGACGGCGGCGTCGGCGCTTTCGAGCAAGCAGGCCGGCGGCGGCCCGGCGTCGACTTCTTCACCTTCGCATTCTTCTTCTTCGCCTTCTTCGTCGACGACTTCACATTCCTCGACTTCGAATTCTTCTTCTTCGCCTTCGTCTTCTTCTTCGTCGTCGATTTCGACGAATCCAGGCACCTGCACCGACGGCAGCGGAGACGTCGCTGCCTGGGCGGTGCGGACGATCCCGAGGCCGATGATCAGGGTCAGGGTGAGGAGGAAAGCGCCCCACCAGGCGACCCTGGCGAGGTGGGCGTCCTCGGGGCTGATGTCTGCTTGCTTGCGGCGCATCAGCCAGGTGATCGGACTGTCCGCCGCAGACCTTTAGGAATGCGAGCTATGTGTCCAAATTGCGCTTATCGGTGATCTAAAACGCCCTCGAGCTCGAGCAGGCCGCGCTTCATCTCGATGCCACCGCCGTAGCCGCCGAGGCCACCGCCGCTGCGCAGGACGCGGTGGCAGGGGACGACCAGGGGCAGCGGGTTGCGGCCACAGGCGGTGCCGGCCGCGCGGACGGCGCGCTCGTTGCCCGCCCTGGTCGCCATCTCGGTGTAGTTGCGGGTCTCGCCGTAAGGGATCCGCGCGATCGCCTTCTGTACCCGCAGCTGGAAACCGTCGCTGAGGCGCCAGTCGAGTGGCAGCTCGAAGTGATCTAGCTTGCGCTCGAAGTAGAGGTCGAGCTCGCGCCGCGCCTCGTCCAGCTCGGCCGGCGCTTCGAGCACGCGCGGGGAGACCCGGTCGGCGAGGTCGACGAGCAGGGCGTCGGCGTCCTGGTTGGGGAGGCCGACCCGGACCAGGCCCTTGCGGGTCGAGGCGAGGAGCAGTGGCCCGAACGGCGAGTCGGCGGTCGTGTAGGCGACGTCGAGCAGGCCCTCGTCACGCGCGCGCTCGGTGAGGCGTTGCAGGGCGGTCTCAGTCATGCCAGCTCCTTTCGCAGTCGTTTCAGTCCCTCGTGCAGGCTGCGGCGCGCGGCCTCGGGGCTGCAGCCGAGCGCCGCTGCGATCTCGGCGTGGGGGAGATCGCTCGCGTAGCGCAGGGTCACCGCCGCCCGCTGCTTGGGCGGCAACGCTCCGACTGCCGCCCAGACGCCGTCGTCCGGCAAGGGGTCCTCGACTGGCGTCTCCCTCACCTCGGCGACGGGCAGCGGTCGCCGCCCCTTCGCCCGGTGGTGGTCGATCGCCTTGCGGTGGGCGATCGTCAGCAGCCAGCCGCGCAGGTTGCCGCTGTCGTGCAGTTTGGGGTATGCCCGCAGGGCGGCGAGGAACGTCTCCTGGAAGGCGTCCTCGGCCCCCTCACGCCCGACCGCGCCGCGCAGCACTGCCATCACCTCGGTGGCGTGCTCGTCGATCAACAGCTGGAAAGGCGGCAACTTGCTCACGCATGGATTTAAACGTGCCGATGGGGGGAAACGTGAGATCCGTGAAGGCGACGAGATGACCTACGCTGCGCCGATGCCCGATCTCGGAGAGCCCCTGCAGGAGCTGGTCGCGCGGGCGCTGGCCGAGGATCTCGGCGACGGCGACGTGACCTCGGAGTCGACCGTGCCCGCCGAGGCGCGGGCGCGGGCGCGAATCGCGCAGAAACAGCCAGGCGTCGCCTTCGGGCTCGCCGTCGTTGCCGAGACGATGCACCAGTGTGGGGCCGAGCACGTCGACAACCTCGTCGTCGAGGGCACCTGGCGCGAGGACGTCCCGGCCGAGGTCCTGCTCGCGAGCGGCAGCGCCCGCTCATTGCTCGCTGCCGAGCGGGTCGGGCTCAACTTCCTCGGCCACCTCTCCGGCGTCGCCACTCTCACCGCCCGCTTCGCCGAGGCGGTGAAAGGGACCGGGACGACGATCCTCGACACCCGCAAGACGACGCCGGGGCTGCGGGCGCTGGAGAAGGCGGCGGTCGCCGCCGGTGGCGGCCTCAACCATCGGATGGGTCTCTACGACGCGATCCTGATCAAGGAGAACCACATCGCCCTCGCCGGCAGCCTCGCCAAGGCGGTCCACGGGGCGCGGACCAAGCACCCGGAGCTGGCGGTCGAGGTCGAGGTCCGCGACGTCGAAGAAGCCGCTTACGCGATTGGCACCGGCGCCGATCGTCTGCTGCTCGACAACATGAGCCCGGACCAGATGCGTGAGGTCGTCGCTCTACGCGACGAGCACCACGGCGGTCCCGACGGACTCTCACTGGAGGCTTCGGGCGGCGTCACCCTCGAGAACGTCCGCGAGGTCGCCGAAACCGGCGTCGACTTCATCTCCGTCGGCGCCCTCACCCACTCGGCGCCGAACCTCGACTTCAGCCTCTTACTTGAGCAGTTTTGAGAGGCGTCGGTCTTTGAGGACCTTGCCGCCGGTCTGCTCTTTCGGGCAGTAGTTCATCTGATGTTCGGAGAAGAAGACGGCCTCGATCGTCGTCCCGCAACGCGGGCAGGGCTCGCCCTCGTGCTTGTGGACCTGGAGCGGCATCGGCACCTTGTCCGGGACCTCGGGGCCGATCGTTTCCTCGTAGTGATCGATCGCATCGCCGAGCACGTGCAGCGCGGCGCGTAGTCGCGCGACCTCCTCGGGGTCGAGCTCCGACCCTTTCTTGAACGGCGAGAGCCGTGCCTCCCAGAGGATCTCATCGACCCAGGAGCGGCCGATCCCGGCGATGTCTTTCTGGTGGCGCAGCAGCGGGTGCAGGTGGCGCGGCTTTTCGATCGCCGCCGCGAACTGGGGGAGCGGCGGCGGGGGCCACGCTTCGGGGCCGAGCGAGGCGACCATTTCATCGGCGGCGACAGCCTCGGTTGGCAGCAGTTTCGCCCAGGCGCGCTGCTTGGTGCCGAACTCGCGCAACCGCAGCTCGCGCCCGTCTTCGAGCCTGATCAGGACCCGCGAGGCGCGGTCTTTCAACGACCCGCGTTTGTCGAAGACCCGCAACCGCCCGGCCGACATCAGGTGGATCAGCAGCGCCAGGTCGCCGAACTCGACCACCGGCATCTTCCCCACCCGCCGCACCCCGGTCAGCTCCCGGCCGGCGAGCGCGTCCAACGGCGGCTCAAAGGTCTTCATCACGTTCATCCCAGGGGCAAGAACGGATTCCACAGAAGCTCCCGAGAGACTGGTGTTCAAACGCCTGGCGACAATCTCGACCTCCGGTAGCTCGGGCACAGAGCAATTCTGGCGGCTCCGTGGGGCCGGCGCCGGGGGTGTCCGAGAACGGAGCCAGTTAGCCCCGCCCGCAGGACACCCCCGGGGGCGGCCTCGCCCAAACGCTAGGATTCATCAACGTTCATTCGACCGGACTCGACCAGCAGGTCTGCCGGCGAACATCAGGAAAGGAAGGGCTCATGCAAGAGCTCCCGACGATCCAACCGACGATGCCCGCGGCGCTCGCGCCGGACGAGATCGCTGCCCTCAGCGACGAGATCCGTGCCCTGGCAGCGCAGCGCAACGCCGTCATCCTCGCCCACAACTACCAGCTGCCCGAGGTCCAGGACGTGGCCGATCATCTCGGCGATTCGCTCGGACTCTCGCGCCAGGCAGCCGCCACCGACGCCGACGTGATCGCCTTCTGCGGCGTCCACTTCATGGCCGAGACCGCCTCGATCCTCTCGCCGGAGAAGAAGGTCCTGATCCCCGACCTCGACGCCGGCTGCTCGCTCGCCGACTCGATCGACGCCGACCAGCTGCGCGCCTGGAAGGCCGAGCATCCTGGCGCCCTCGTCGTCATGTACGTCAACACCTCGGCCGAGGTGAAGGCGGAGACCGACTACTGCTGCACCTCCTCCAACGCGGTCAGCGTCGTCGAGCACATCTGGGCCGAGCACGGGCCCGAGACCGAGATCCTCTTCGGCCCCGACATGTGGCTCGGCGCCTTCGTCGAGCGCGAGACCGGCCTCGTCGACGATCCCGAGCGCCGCGCCCGCTTCCACGTCTGGGATGGCGAGTGCCACGTCCACGCCGGCATCCGCCCCGACGACATCGCCCGCACCCGCGCCGAAAACCCCGAGGCCGAGTTCTTGATCCACCCCGAGTGCGGCTGCTCGACCCAGGCGATGGAGTACGTCGCCTCCGGCGACATCGACCCCGAGGGCGTTCACATGCTCTCGACCTCGGGCATGCTCCAGCACGTCGAAGCCCACCCCGACGGCAGCTTCATCGTCGCCACCGAGAACGGCATGCTCTACCCGCTGCAGCAGGCCGCGCCGCAGGCGAACCTGGTCGAGGCCAACCGGATGGCTTTCTGCAAATACATGAAGATGATCACCCTGCCGAAGCTGCGCGACTGCCTGCTCGACCTGACCGGCGAGGTCAGCGTCTCACCCGCCATCGCCGAGCGGGCAAGGATCCCGATCGAGCGCATGGTCGCGATCGGGTAGGGCCCGAGGACTCTTAGGAAGCTCTCAGCTTTGGCTTAGCCGGCGGTTAGCGATGGGGTGGAGGCTGCTCTCACGTCCACGAGAGAGGAGCTTCAGATGTCTTCCATTCACAGCACCCTTGTCGTCGCCGGTCGATCTGCCGACTATCCGGGCCTGGCCGACGCCTTGCGTCTGCACCGGGCCGGGGTCCCGACCAGCTTCACCCTGTTGGTCCCGGCGGTCCCGAACGGCTTTGCCTGGGCCACCGACATGCACTCGGGGTGGCCGGCGGCGGTCGAGCGGGCGGAGCGGGCGTCGGCCCGGCTGACGGACGCCGGCGTGGATCTCGAGGAGACGATCGTCGGCGATCCCGACCCGATGGCCGCGGTCGGCGACGTTCTCCACGCCCGGCGCTTCGACGAGATCGTCGTCGCGACGTTGCCGCGCGGGATCTCGACCTGGCTGCGGATCGGGCTGCCGGCGCGGCTCGGCCGCGTCACCGATCTGCCGGTGACGCGGATCTGCGTCGACCGCCCGGCGCGGGCGCGGGCCTACGCGAACGAGCTCGCTGCCTTCGCTGCCGATCCGTATGCGAGCGTCCGCTAATACTTCGCTAAGCTTTCGCTTACCTTGGTGGGCGCGTTCTTGCGCGGTCGAGGCCGCGCAGGAGTCAACCTGTATTCGGAGAAGCCACCCCACGCATGGCAAGAGCGAAGAAGAGACAGCAGCGCGACGACGAGTCCCGGCGCCCCCGCGCCCGGCGGGCCCCGATCATCGAGCTCGACGACGTCACCAAGGTCTACCCAGGTGGCCACATGGCCCTCGACCGGGTCTCGCTGGCGATCGGCCGCGGCGAGTTCGTCTTCCTCGTCGGCCCGACCGGCTGCGGCAAGTCGACGCTGATCAAGATGCTGATTCGCGAGCTCGAGGCGACCGAAGGCTCGGTCAAGATCGCCGGCCGCGACATCGGCCAGCTGTCGGAGAAGAAGATCCCGCAGCTGCGGCGCAACATCGGCACCGTCTTCCAGGACTTCAAGCTTCTCCCCAACCGCACCGTCTACGACAACGTCGCCTACGCCCTGCAGGTGATCGGCGCCAGCCGCGCCGAAATTCGTGAGCAGGTCCCAGCGACGCTGCGCCTGGTCGGCCTCTCGACCAAGCTCAACAACTACCCCGACCAGCTCTCCGGCGGCGAGCAGCAGCGTGTCTCCGTCGCGCGCGCCTTCGTCAACCACCCGCCGCTGCTGCTGGCCGACGAGCCGAGCGGAAACCTCGACCCGGTCACCTCGATCGGGATCATGCAGCTGCTCTACCGGATCAACAAGACCGGCACGACCGTCCTCGTCGTCACCCACGACCGCGAGATGGTCGACAACATGCGCCGCCGCGTGGTCGAGCTCTACGAGGGTCGCGTCGTCCGCGACGAGGTCTCCGGCGGCTACACCGAGGAGTCGACGAGTGAGTTCGGGCTGCGGATGCGCGCCGGGATGGGCATCGGCGCCGAGGGCGAGCCCCGCACCAACGGCCACGACCACGAGCACCTCGTCTGATCCTGATGGGCCGGCTGATCTTCTTCATCCAGGAGGCCGCGCGGGCGATGCGCCGCAACGCCGCCCCCAGCCTCGCCGCGATCGTGACCACGGCGGTGACCGTGATCCTGCTCGGCGTCCTGATCCCGATCTTCCAGACCGCGCAGGCCAAGAGCGACGAAGTCCGCAGCGAGCTGAATGTTCAGTACGAACTCTATGGCGATGCGACCAAAGCCGAAACCATCCAGCTGCGCGACGAATTGGAAGCGATCCCTCACGTCGCGACGGTCAAGTACGTGACCAAAGCCGAAGCCCTGAAAACGCTCGAAAGCGAACTCAAGGACAAATCGATCGTCAGCGAGCTGAGAACGAACCCGCTGCCGAACAGCTTCGAAGTCTTCGCCGACGACGCCAGCAACCTGCCCGGCATCCGCGAAGCGGTCTGGCCGAACTATCCGAATGGCGAGCCGATCAATTCGATCATCGCCAAACCGTTCGACCGCCAGCATTCCTCGCAGAAGATCGAGCAGGTGACGAGCGCGCTGAAGATCGTTCTCACGATCATCACGGTGCTGCTGGTGCTCGCCTCGCTGATGCTGATCGGGAACACGATCCGGCTCTCGATCTTCACCCGCCGGCGCGAGGTCGAGGTGATGCGACTGGTCGGGGCGACCCGCTGGTTCATCCGTTGGCCGTTCATGCTGGAGGGAGTCGTGGTCGGCTTCGCCGGGGGCGTGATCGCGATACTGATCCTGTGGCTCGGAAAGCTGACCGTTGTCGACCCGCTCAGCAGCACCTTCAAGTTCCTGCAAGCCCAGAACGACGCTGCGGTCAACTTCCCGGAGCTGATGGTGATCCTCTTCGCCGCGGCCGTGATCGTCTCGACGCTCGGCTCCGGCCTCACCCTGCGGCGCTTCCTCAAGGTCTGAGGCCGGCGTGAGGGCACGCGGGGCCGTCGCGTTTGGCGTCGCGCTGGTCGTTGCACTCGGGGTCGGGCTCTGGTTCGGCGGCCACCCGGCGCAGCTTCCGGACTTCCTTCGCGAACGCTTCGTCGCCGAACCGGCCGGGCTGACCGGGGAAGCGGCGGAAGTGATCCAGGACAACTACTGGCGGTCGGTCGGCGACACCGAGCTCGAGAACTCCTCGCTGCAGGGAATGGTCCGCGAGCTGCGCCGCCGCCACCACGACCGCTTCTCCGACTACTTCTCACCGGAAGCGCTGGTCGCCTTCAACGAACAGATCGAAGGCCATTTCTCGGGGATTGGCCTCTCGGTCGGACCAGCCAAGAAGGGACTGCTCGTGGCCCAGGTCTTCGGCCGCTCCCCGGCGGCGGAAGCGGGGATCAAAGCCGGCGAGGTGATCGTCTCCGTCGACGGCAACTCGATCGCTGGTCTCGAAACCACCGAGGCGACCGCAAAGATCAAGGGCCCGGAAGGGACCCAGGTGACGGTCGGCGTGCTCGATCCGAAGACCGGCAAGACCCGTGGTTTGACCCTGACCCGAGCCCAGGTGTCGCTGCCCAACGTCAGCAGTCAGGTCAAGAAAATCGACGGGCACGAGCTCGGCTACGTGCGGATGCTGAGCTTCAG
>Ga0307476_10001407_pt1 | contig 14720 bp, 11 predicted proteins | sample atmos_gasesECM2C_2_FD_203314 | JGI IMG/M metagenome (GOLD analysis project Ga0307476, IMG submission 203314) | Hardwood forest soil microbial communities from Morgan-Monroe State Forest, Indiana, United States - atmos_gasesECM2C_05 | ecosystem: Environmental > Terrestrial > Soil > Temperate... | reverse complement strand
CATGGTCGGGCGGTTGAACGCGATCGCAGCGATGGCGGCCGCCGTATAGGGCCCGATTCCCGGCAGCGCCCGCAGGCCCGCCTCGGTGTCCGGAAAAACGCCGCCATGATCGCGCACGAGGCAAACGGCGCAGGCATGCAGATTGCGCGCACGGGAATAGTAACCAAGCCCCGCCCACATCCTCAGGACGTCGTCGAGCGACGAGGCGGCCAGTGCGGTCACGTCGGGCCAGCGCGCCAGAAATTTCAGAAAATACGGCCCGACCGTTTTGACGCCGGTCTGTTGCAGCATGATCTCCGACAACCACACTGCGTAGGGATCGGCGCGCACGCCCTTCGGCGCGCGCCAAGGCAGCGCCCGGCGATGCCGATCGTACCAGGCAAGGAGCACCGCAGGGCGCGCGGCGCCCGATTCGGCCACAACAGCCTGCTGCTTTTTCTGGATTGCGATCGATCGGGGCACATCTCATTTTAGGATCGGATTCGGCCCATGGCCAGAGCTTGCAGGCTATAACGCGCTACGTTATACTCGACCATGATACAGAGTTTCGCTGATTCCGAGACTGAATTGATCTGGTCCGGCCGACGCAGCCGAAAATTGGCCGGCAACCATTCAGGATGTGGCTCTGAGGAAGCTTCGTATTTTGAATCAGGCCCGCGTCATTGGCGATCTTCGGGTTCCACCCGGAAACCGCCTGGAGGCACTGAAGGCTGACCGGTTGGGACAGCATTCGATCCGGATCAATGACCAATGGCGGATATGTTTCGTTTGGGATGAGGGAGGACCGGCGCATGTCGCAATCGTCGACTACCACAGCTAAGGGCGGACCACTTCGAAATCCACACCCGGGCGAAATCCTGCTTAAAGATTTCCTGAAGCCGATGGGCCTCAGCCAGAACGGATTGGCGCGTGCGGTTCACGTTGCACCTCGCCGCATCAACGAGATCGTGCTGGGCAAGCGAGATATTACTGCGGACACCGATCTGCGGCTCGCCCGCTATTTCGGCCTGTCAGAGGGGTTCTTCCTGGGGCTACAGATGGATTACGACCTGATGCAGCGGCGCCGAGTAATCGACCGCGATCTGAAAACCATCCGTCCCCGCGCGGCGTGAGCGTATCCACGCAGGACCGGCGGTGGTATGAGAGCCCATGGCCAAATCCGGTCCGATCTCGGCAAAGCCGCTTTCCGTCCTGCTCAGTGACGTATTTTCCGACGCCTATGCGCGGCAAGGATTCGCCGCGCGCGAACTGGTGACGCGCTGGACTGAAATCGCCGGTTCGGACATAGCGGCCCACTGCGAGCCGCTCAAAATGCAGTGGCCGCGGCCGGTGGAAGGACAACCTCTGGAGCCCGCGACCCTGGTTCTGCGCGTCGAAGGCCCGATGGCGCTCGAAATCCAGCACAGCTCCGACGTTATCCTGGAGCGCGTCAATCGTTTCTTTGGCTGGAGTGCGGTGGGTCGACTGGCGCTGCGGCAAGGACCGCTCTTGCGCCGCCAGCGGAGCACATCTGCGCACGGGCCGGACGCCAGAAAGGTTGAGGAGGTCGAAAGGACCCTATCCTCGGTCGAGGACGATGAGTTGCGGGCTGCGCTCGCGCGGCTGGGTGCCTCGATCAAGCGAAATTGAGCCTGCCGCCAAGTCCGGCAACGGCGACGCGCCATTGCCACATTGCCGGTTTCACGATAGCCAACGGCTTTCATCGCGCTTTTATTTCAGCGTGAAACGCTAATTCGGGAGCAGACTTTGATCATCACGCGTCGTGCCTTGACCGCCTTCCTGTCGCTGGCCGGACTTGCTGCCCTGGCAGGGATTTCTCCCCTGCGCCTGATCGCGGGAGCCAAAGCCCAGGGGGCGGCCGATGTGGCCAAACCCATGTCGCTGCCGGACATGGCACTCGGGCCGGCAAACGCACCGGTGACGATCACCGAATATGCGTCGATGACCTGCCCGCATTGCGCAGCGTTCAACGAAAACGTATTTCCGAAGATCAAGGCGGCCTATATCGACACCGGCAAGATCCGTTACGTTTTTCGGGAATTCCCGCTCGACATCAAGGCTGCCGCCGGTTCGATGCTGTCGCGCTGCATCGCCAGGGACGATTCCGGAAAGTATTTTGCGGTCACCGACCTGCTGTTCAAACAGCAGGGCGAATGGGTCACGAAGAACACCACCGAAGCGTTGACCCGGATCGGCAAGCAGGCAGGCCTTAGCCAGCAGCAGGTCGAGGCATGCCTGAAGGACCAGTCGCTGCTCGACAAGATTGTGGCCGATCAGAAATTCGCCTCAGAGGTGCTGAAGGTCGATTCGACGCCGACTTTCTTCGTCAATGGCGAGAAGATCAAAGGTGAGACCTCGTTTGAGGAATTCGACAAACGCATCAAGGCGCTGCTCAAGAGCTGATTCGCTTTCAGGGTTCCAGGCCGGAACTGAAAACGCCGTCTAAGCCAAGCAAAATTCTCAGGAAATCCCTCATAAATCCCTTGGGAAAATTGGCCGGCGCCGGTTGCCCTTGAGCTCCGGCCTCGCCATTGTCGGCTCATCAAGCCGCCGGGAGCTATTCGCCCCCCACACCGAAATTGCCTTCTATGGTATTGTCCCGGCAGGGAGATTCGCGCCCTGCCAACAGAGAAACTGTGCCAAATGAAACTGACCCGTCTGCGCCTCCACGGTTTCAAGTCTTTCGTTGAACCGACTGATTTCGTGATCGAACCCGGCCTCACCGGGGTGGTGGGCCCGAACGGTTGCGGCAAATCCAACCTTGTCGAGGCCTTGCGCTGGGCGATGGGTGAGACGTCGCATAAATCATTGCGCGCCGCCGACATGGACGCCGTGATTTTTGCCGGTTCCGGCAACCGCCCGTCGCGCAACCATGCCGAGGTGATGATGACGATCGATAATTCCGATCGCACCGCGCCGGCTTCGATCAACGATCGGGAGATCCTCGAAATATCCCGCCGCATCGAACGCGAGGCAGGTTCGGTCTACCGCATCAACGGCCGCGATGTCCGCGCACGCGACGTTCAGCTTCTGTTTGCCGACGCCGCGACCGGCGCGCGCTCGCCGGCGCTGGTGCATCAGGGCAAGATCGGCGAGATCATTCAGGCCAAGCCCGAGCAGCGCCGACGCGTGCTCGAGGACGCCGCAGGCGTCGCGGGGCTTCATGCCCGCCGCCACGAGGCCGAGCTGCGCCTGAAGGCGGCCGAAACCAACCTCACCCGCGTCGAGGACGTCATCGGCCAACTTGCCGGACAAATCGACGGCCTGAAAAAGCAGGCTCGGCAGGCCATCCGCTATCGCGAGGTTGCCGCCAAGGTTCGAAAAGCCGAGGCGCTGCTTTTCCACCTGCGCTGGATGGAAGCGCATGCCGGCGTTGCGGACACAACCGCAGCCCACGACCTGGCAGTGCGCGAGATGGCCGAACGTACCCGCGAGCAGGCCGAGGCAGCCCGCTTGCAGGCCGTGCGCGCCGCCGAATTGCCGGCGCTACGGGAAGCCGAGGTCCGCGCTGCGGCCGGGCTGCAGCGCCTCACCAATGCGCGCGAAACCCTCGACCGCGAGGAAGAACGCGCCAGGGAGCGGGTCGCCGAACTCGACCGCCGGCTGACGCAATTTTCGGCCGACATTGCGCGCGAGCAGCAGCAGGCCGCGGACGCGGCGGTAGCGCTGCAGCGGCTCGACACCGAAGACACCGAGTTGAGGGACGAGATCAGGTCGGGTGTCGAAAAACGCAGCGGCGTCGATGAACGCGTGTCCGAAGCCGAGGCCACGCTTGCGGCCGCCGAGCAATTGTTCGCCGAGCTGACCACCGCGCTTGCCGATCTTGCCGCCAGGCGCAACCAGCTCGAGGGCAGCGTTCGCAGTCACCGCGACCGCCTCGCGCGGCTCGATCAGGACATCGCAAATGTCGAGCGCGACGAAAGGAAGCTTTTGGAAGAGACAAGCGCGGTGGGCGACCTTGCGGCGCTGACCGCGGGCATGGAAGCAGCCCAACAAAGTCTCGCAAGCCGCGAAAGCGCAAGTCAGGCCAGCGAAGCCGACCATGCGGCCGCTCGAGCGCGGCTGGACGCGGCCCGCGCGCCGCTGAACGAGGCCGACAAGCGTGTCCAACGACTCGAGACCGAGGCGCGCACGATCTCGAAGCTCGTCAACGGCGAAACCAAGAATCTTTGGCCGCCGATCATCGACGGCATCACCGTTGCCAAGGGTTATGAGAAGGCGCTTGGTGCCGCGCTTGGCGACGATCTCGATGCCCCCGTCGATCCGTCGGCGCCGATGCGCTGGACCGATGCCGGGACGAGCGAAACCGATCCCGCCCTGCCGGAGGGCGTCGAGCCGCTCGCCGCCCACGTGCAGGCGCCGATCGAGCTGAAGCGGCGTCTGGCGCAGATCGGCATCGTCACGCGCGATCGCGGCGCGGAGCTCGTGTCGCAGCTCAAGACCGGCCAGCGGCTGGTCTCGCGCGAAGGCGATGTCTGGCGCTGGGACGGCTTCGTCGCGGCTGCACATGCGCCGACCGGTGCCGCGCGCCGACTTGCCGAGCGGGCGCGGCTCGTTGATATCGAGAACGAATTGGAGCAGGCGCGCACCGATGCGGCCGCCAGGCGGCACGCGCTCGAGACCGCCGAGGCCGAGCTCAAGGCGGCCTCGGCCGCGGAGACATCGGCGCGCGAAGCCTGGCGCGCCGCCCAGCGCGAGGCGGATGGTGCGCGCGAACGTCACGCCGCGACCGAGCGCGAAATCAATCGCCACGCCGCGCGCAAATCGGCGTTGACCGAAGCCCGCACCCGCCTCTCAGCCGACCGCAGCGAGGCCGAGGGCGCGCACGCCACCGCGAACGCCGCACTGGCGGAAATGCCGCCAAGCCTTCCCACCGAGACCAGGCTTGCGGAGGTCCGGACCGCGATCGAAGGCAGCCGCCACGTCGCCGCGCAGGTGCGAGCCGAAGCACAGGCGCTGGCGCGGGAAGCCGAGCTTGCCGACCGTCGGTTGCAGGCGATCACGGCCGAACGCAACGAATGGCAAAACCGAAAGGCTGGCGCCACCTCGCAGATCGAAACCATCGAAGCTCGAATCACCGAGGTCACGGCCGAACGCGTGGAGCTTGAAAACGCGCCTGCGATATTTGCAGAAAAACGCCGCGCGCTGATCAACGAAATCGAGTCGGCTGAAGGCGCCCGCCGCGTCGCAGCCGATGCGCTGGCGGCGGCCGAAAACCTGATGGCGGAAACCGACCGCGCCGCCAAGCTCTCGCTTGAGGCACTCTCCAGCGCGCGCGAGGCCTGCGCTCGTGCCGAGGAACGCCTGGATGGTGCCAAGCGCCGCCTGATCGACATTGAACGCGAAATCCACGACATGCTCGAAGTCGAGCCGCAGGCGGTAGCCGGCCTCGCCGAGATCGCGCCGGGTACAGAATTGCCGCCGCTGGCCGAGATCGAGGAAAATCTTGAAAAGCTTCGCCGCGACCGCGAGCGGCTCGGCGCGGTCAATTTGCGCGCCGAGGAAGAATTGCGCGAGGTCGAAGCCCAACACACCACGCTGACCACGGAACGCGACGATCTGGTGGAGGCCATCAAGCGGTTGCGTCAGGGCATCCAGAGCCTCAACCGCGAGGCGCGCGAGCGGCTGCTGGCCTCGTTCGCAACCGTCAACGGCCACTTCCGGCGGCTGTTCGCCGAGCTGTTCGGCGGCGGCGAAGCCGCGCTCCATCTGATCGAAAGCGACGATCCGCTGGAAGCGGGACTTGAGATCATCGCAAAGCCGCCCGGCAAGAAACCGCAGACATTGTCGCTGTTGTCCGGTGGCGAACAGGCGCTGACGGCGCTTGCCTTGATCTTTGCCGTGTTCCTCACCAACCCTTCGCCGATCTGCGTGCTGGACGAGGTCGACGCGCCGCTTGACGATCACAACGTGGAGCGGTTCTGCAACCTGCTGCACGAGATGACCGCAACCACCGAAACCCGCTTCATCATCATCACGCACAATCCGATCACAATGGCGCGCATGAATCGGCTGTTCGGCGTCACGATGGCCGAGCGCGGCGTGTCGCAGCTGGTCTCGGTCGATCTCGAAGATGCCGTGAGAATTCTCGATCAGAACGTGGCGTGAAGTTACTCTTCCGTCGACAGACCCATTGACGTCATCATCCGCGAAAGCGGATGATCCGGCGAAACTCGCACATCAACATCGTCATTGCGAGGAACGTGAGCTCCGAAGCAATCCAGACCTCCGCGAGCGGCGATATGGATTGCTTCGCGGGGCCGGTCATCGGCCCGCGCATTCGGGCGACCCGTTTGGCTCGCAATGACAGGGTTTGGCATCGGGGCATAACAACGGACAGATGATCCCTCCCGCGCTCCCCGCCGAATTGAAAGCCGCGCTCGACGCCAGGCTCCAAGGTCTGTCGCGTCACGAAATCGCCGAGCGGGCCGCGCTGATCTCGAGGACCTACCGGGATGGTGGCGCCTCCAGCGTGATCGCATCGGAGCAGGATGCGCTGGCCTACGCGCTGGCGCGGATGCCGGCGACCTATGCCGCGGTGAGCGCATGCCTGAATGCGCTTTCCGAGGCGAGGCCCGATTTCGCGCCGAAACGCCTGCTCGATGTCGGCGCCGGACCGGGCACCGCGACATGGGCGGCGGCAGAGGCATTCGCTTCCCTGCAAGACTTCACCTTGCTGGATAGCAACAGCGTCCTGCGCTCGCTGGCACTGGATCTTTGCGGCGACAGCATGCGGCTGAAGGCGATCGCCTACCGACGCGGCCCAGCAGGCGCCGCGCTCGCCGCCGCCGCGCCTGCCGATCTCGTGGTGGCAAGCTACATGATCGGCGAATGCAACGCACAAGAGCAAGGCGCGCTTGCCGAACAAATGTGGCGAGCGACCCGCGACACGCTGCTTGTCGTCGAACCGGGCACGCCCGCCGGCTATCGAGGGATCATCGCCTTGCGACAGCGATTGATCGCCTTGGGAGCGAAGGTGGTCGTCCCCTGCCCGCATGACGAGATTTGTCCCCTTCAAGCCCCGGACTGGTGTCACTTCACCCAGCGCCTGCCGCGCCTGCGCGCTCATATGCAGCTCAAGGCAGCCGAACTTCCTTACGAGGATGAAAAGTTCAGCTATATCGTGCTGTCGCGCAAGCCTGTTGCGCCGCGCTTTACCCGCGTGCTGGCGCAGCCCGTCGTCACCAAGGTCGAAGTGACGGCGAAACTCTGCAGCCCTGACGGCTTGAGGACCGAGAAAGTGCCCCACCGGGACAAAGTGGCCTATGCGCGCGCCCGGCGATGGCGCTGGGGCGACGCCGTGATCGATTAAAGTCAATCCGATCAGCCCAAAATCGTTGAACTGTCGGAAGCTTGCGGCCGACCAAACAGATACCCACGTCATGGCACCTGCTGCGCAACTGCAAATTTCGTTACACTGCCCTCATACCTCGTCCCACCAGGAGCTTTTTCCATGTCGACCGGCTGGATCGTTCTCGGCGTCCTCGTCATCCTCGTTGTCTTCGCATTCGGCGCGTATAACCGTCTGGTGGCGCTCGGCCAGCGTGTCAATCAGGCGTTTGCCGATATCGACGTGCAGCTCAAGCAGCGCCACGACCTGATCCCGAACCTGGTCGAGACCGTGAAAGGCTACGCCGCCCATGAGCGCGGCACGCTCGACGACGTGATCAAGGCGCGTAACTCGGCAATGTCGGCGCAGGGTCCCGCACAGGTATCGGCCGCGGAAAACCAGTTGAGTGGTGCGCTCGGCCGGCTGATTGCGCTTTCGGAGGCCTATCCGGACCTCAAGGCCAATGCCAATTTCCAGCAGTTGGCAAGCGAGTTGTCGGACCTCGAGAACAAGATCGCCGCCAGCCGGCGCTTCTTCAACAACGCGGTTTCCGAATACAACACCGGTATTCAGCAGATGCCTGCCGCCTTGTTTGCCGGCATGTTCGGCTTCACCCGCAAGGATTTCTTCGATCTCGGCGCCAGCAGGACCGAAGTCGAGACCGCGCCGCAGGTCAAGTTCTGAGGGATTTTTCCCTCCACGCCGCTGGCGTGCCGCCGGGAATGACGCAACGAAAGGCCGAGCCATGGCCGCATACGGTCTCTACACGCATATCGCATCGAACAAGTTCCGTTCGATGCTGCTGCTGGCAGGACTGTTCGCGCTGGTCTATGTGATGGTCTATGCAGGAGCGCTGATCGCGGAGGCGATCACCTATGGCGGGGCGCCGCTCGACTATTATATGGCAGCGGCGGCGCGCGACCTGATCAAGGCTTTTCCCTACGCGACCGGGGGCACGGCGCTCTGGATCGTCATCGCCTATTTCTTCCACCAATCGATCGTCGACGCCGTCACCGGCGGAGAGGACGTGACGCGGCAGCAGCAACCGAGGCTTTACAATCTCCTGGAGAACCTCTGCATCTCGCGCGGCATCCCGATGCCGAAGCTGAAGATCATCGAGAGCGATGCGCTGAACGCCTACGCAACTGGACTCAACCAACGGCAATATGCGGTCACTGTCACGACGGGCCTGCTGAACACCCTCAACGATCAGGAAATCGAAGCGGTGCTCGGGCACGAACTTACCCACATCCGCAACGGTGACGTTCAGATGATGGTGGTCGCGGTGATCATTGCCGGCGCGGTTGGCTTCTTCGCCGAGCTGTTTTTCCGGAGTTTCACCAATTTCGGCTATTACGGCGGCTATCGCGGATCCTGGTCCTCCTCATCCTCGTCGTCCTCCTCCGACAGCAACCGAAGGAGTTCCGGCGGCGCGGCAATTATCGCTGTCATAATCGGTGTCGCGCTGATCGCACTGGCCTGGCTGCTGTCGCAACTGGTCCGCCTGGCGCTGTCGCGCTCGCGCGAATTCCTCGCCGATGCCGGTTCGGTCGAACTGACCAAGAATCCGGACGCCATGATCTCGGCGTTGCGGAAAATCGAAAACCGGGGTGAGCTGCCAGGAGCGACTTCCGCGGTGATGGAATTGTGCCTCGACAATCCGCGCGAGGGTTTTGCCGACCTGTTTGCCACCCATCCTTCCGTTGATTCGCGCGTCGATGCGTTGGTCAGATACGCCGGAGGCCACGATCCCGGACCACTCGCCCTGCCCTCGGACGGAACGAGCGAGCCGGACAATCAGATACCTGCCGGCGAAATCCCGCCGCCATTGCCGAAAGCTCCCTGGAGCGATGCTGCGGACCCGGCAAACTCCTCGCCAGGCGCACCGTCAGGCCCTTGGGGAAATCCGGCTGGTCCCTGGGGTCGCCACTGAGGTGGCGGCACCGCCCGGCGCGCCCGACCCCAACCTAATTGCCTCTGCCTTCGGCCGAATCGACCCGAAAACGTCTCGATCTCGCCTTGCGCGTCATTCGATTCGAAAATCTTCAGCCGAAGCCGTGGTCTGTGATTTGAATTCTCCGTTGTTTCTGCCATCTTGGCATCCAAAGCAGAAGATCGAGGACAAAGCGGCCGCGAGCGGGGCATCCGGCCGATGGGGACTTGATCCGGGGCAATTCCCGGTAATTCCAGAATCAAGCATGATGCTCCAGTCAACAATGGCGCATAAGGGAAGCTCATGGCGAAGCCGGTAGTGATAGTGGTGGGTGCTGACAAAGGCGGCGTCGGCAAGACGACGATTTCGCGGACGCTCTTGGACTATTTCAGCGCCAACAATGTGCCGACGCGCGCCTTCGATACCGAATCGCCGCGCGGCACGCTGAAACGGTTTCACCCCGATGTTACCGAAATCGTCGACATGACGGTGACATCGGACCAGATGAAGATCTTCGATACGCTGAACTCGGCCAGTCCCTCGGTCACCGTGATCGACGTCCGCGCCGGCTTGTTGTCTCCCTCGCTCGCCTCACTGCGCGACATCGGCTTTCTCGACGCCGCCAAGTCCGGCCAGATCACATTTGCGGTGTTCCATATTCTGGGCCCCTCAATCGCCTCGCTTGACGAAATCGCGGAAACCGCGAGCTTCATGTCGGGCGCAAAATATTTCCTGGTGAAGAATTTCATCAACGATACCCAGTTCTTCCAGTGGGATCAGGCCACCTACAATTCCTATTTCCACCGCATCAAGGACGCGACCGAGCTCACCATCCCCAAGCTCAACGAAATGGCGTTTGAACAGGTCGAGGTTGCCTCCGTCCCGTTCCTCAAATTCGTGGCCAACAAGGGCTCGAGCGACGAGGCCGCCAACTATTCGTTCGTGCTGCGCGGTTATGTCCGCCACTGGCTCGCCAATGTCTGGAGTGAATTCGACCGCATCAAGCTGACCGATATGATCGGCTCCGGCAAAGCCGTGACCCGCGGCGAAAAATAATCGCTACCGCGATCGCGTCGGGCTGGAATGGGCACCAAAATCGCACGATATAGCGCTTGATGCGCCAAACGCCCGTTACCCCGGTTTACATCGTCTGTTCGCCCCGCCCGCTGGTCGGCAAGACCCTGATCGCGCGGCTCTTGAGCGAGTTTCTGCTGTTGAAGAACGGCACGGTCATGGCGTTCGACGTCAATCTCAAGGAGCCGTCGCTTCTCGAATATCTGCCTGACATCACCGAAACCGCGGAAATTGACGACACCGTTGGCAAAATGGCGCTGATGGACCGGGTGATCATCTGCGACGGCATCGCCAAGGTGATCGACCTCGGCTTCCACGCATTCGACGCATTCTTCAAGATGACCGACGAAATCGGTTTCATGAAGGAGGCCGTCCGTCGCGGCGTGTCGCCGGTCGTCCTGTTCGTCGGCGATAGCGATCGGGTGTCTGCCCGCTCTTATCCAATGCTGCAACGCCAGGTTCCGCCGAATGCGCTGGTCACTGTCGAGAACGAATATGTCGTTCGCGGCGAACTTCCCGAGGCTCTTGCGGGGCGGCGGGTCCTTCGAGTTGCAGCACTGCCGACTTTTCTGAAAACCTATGTCGACCGTCTGCCGTTCTCGTTCACCGACTACCTTCGAAACGAAAGGGACTCCTCGACCGAACTGCATCAGTGGATCCGTGGCAACTATCTGAAGTTCCGCGAGCTGGAACTCAGCCTGATGCTGCAGGGGTCGTAACGCCTCGTTTTGCGCTGTCCTTTCGAAAGCCGGCCTTTTCACCTGGAGAAGGCGCCGCGACTCGTCGCCCGCACTCAATGCCCGTCGAACGTCATCAGCGTTCGCACCGGCACGTTCATCGCACGCAATTTCGCGGCGCCCCCGAGGTCCGGCAAATCGATGATGAAGCAGGCCGCAACCACATTGGCGCCAATCTGACGCATCAGCTTGACCGCACCTTCGGCCGTGCCGCCGGTTGCGATCAGGTCGTCGACCAGGATGACGCGCTCGCCGGGATGGATGGCGTCGGCATGCATCTCCATTTCGTCGAGTCCGTATTCCAGGGAATAGGCGATGCGCACCGTGGTATGCGGCAACTTGCCCCGCTTGCGGATCGGCACGAAGCCCGCGGAGACCTGATGCGCCATCGCGCCGCCGAGAATGAAGCCGCGCGCCTCGATGCCGGCCACCTTGTCGATCTTCGATCCGGCCCAGGGCTGTACCAGCTCATCGACCGCGCGGCGGAAGGCGCGCGCATCACCCAATAGCGTGGTGATGTCGCGAAACATTATTCCCGGTTTTGGATAGTCCTTGATGGTGCGGACCGTGGCCTTCAAGTCGTATTCGGGCGTCATCGGTTGTCTCTCTCAAATCCTGTTCGTCAATCTTTAGAGCCATTTCGGCTTGGATTGAATCAAAACCGGGCTCTACTCTTTTGTTTTGACGCGTTTTCTTCACGCGAACCGCTTTCCACTTCGCTCGAAAACGCTTCAACTGACCGGCAGGCCAAGCCGGAATGCGTTCTCGACGATGCGCAGGCCCACTTCGCCGCCGAGCGACATCAGCGATTCCGGATGAAACTGCACGCCGCCGACCGGCAAGGTCTTGTGCTCGATGGCCATCGCAACGCCGTCCTCCGTGCTCGCGGTCACCTGCAGGACGTCCGGCATGCCGTCGCGCTCCACATAGAGCGAATGATAGCGTCCGATCACGATCTCGTCGGGCAGGTTCTGCATCAGACGTCCGCCTCGCACGGAAACCCGCGATGGCCTGCCATGGGCAGGTTGCTGCAGCTGTCCGAGCTGGCCGCCAAAATATTCCCCGATCGCCTGCAAGCCGAGGCAGACGCCGAAAACGGGCAACCTCTTCCCCAAGGCCTTCTCGATGGTCCCGGCGATTTCAAAATCTTCCGGCCTTCCCGGCCCCGGCGACAGCACGAGCAGGTCGTATTTGCCGCTGTCCAGCATCCGGGCGGCATGAACATATCTGACGACCGTCACGCTGGCTCCGACCTGGCGAAAATAATCCGCCAGCATGTGCACGAAGCTGTCGTCGTGATCGATCAGAAGCACCCGCTTGCCGGAACCCGTGGCATCCGGCGCCAACGCCGAGAGCGGTTTTGCCGGATCGCCGCGCAGAGCCTGAAACAGTGCGGCCGCCTTGACCTGGCACTCGCGGTCTTCGGCTGCGGGATCGGAATCAAAGAGGCAGGTTGCGCCGACGCGCACCTCGGCAAGCCCGTCCTTCATGCGAATGGTGCGAATGGTGAGACCCGTGTTGATGCCGCCGTCGAAATTCACCACCCCAATGGCGCCGGCATACCAGCGACGCGGCGAATGCTCGTGATCCTCGACAAATTGCATGGCCCATAATTTGGGCGCGCCTGTCACGGTCACCGCCCAGGCATGGGTAAGAAACGCATCGAGCGAATCAAAGCCCGGCCGCAACATGCCTTCGACATGATCGACGGTGTGGAACAGCTTCGAATAAGTCTCGATCTGACGGCGCGCCAGAACCTTGATCGTGCCGGGCACGCAGACCCTTGCCTTGTCGTTGCGATCGACGTCGGTGCACATGTTGAGCTCGAATTCGTCTTTCTGCGAATTCAGCAACTGCCTGATCTGCTCGGCATCGCCAATCGCATCGGCGCCGCGCGCGATGGTGCCGGAGATCGGACAGGTCTCGACCCGCCGGCCGTCCGAACGCACGAACATCTCCGGCGACGCCGACACCAAAAATTCGCCTTCGCCGAGATTCATCAGCGCGCCATAGGGTGACGGATTGATCCGGCACAGCCGCTGAAACACCTCGGCGGGCGAGCGTTCGCAAGCCTCCGCAAACAGTTGTCCCGGCACCACTTCGAAGAGATCGCCGCGGGCAAACGCGGCACGCGCGGTTTCGACGGTGGCCTGATATTCGCCGACGGCGTGATCGGCAAATCCCTGCCGCGGCATTCTCGCATAGAGGCTGTCTGCGGTGTCGCGCGGCAGCCCTGCCGTCGATTTGCCGTTCCAGGCAAAATCATAGCTGATCGCCACGCCCCGTCCGGTGGCGCGATCATAGGCGAGCAGGCGATCGGGAAGGTAAAGCACGATGTCGCGCTGGTCGCTCTCTCTCGCACGCTTCTGCACAAGGTCTTCGATCTGGAATACCAGGTCATAGGCGAACGCACCGAACAGGCCAAGCAGCGGATCGTCACTTGAGCCGAATGCGGCGACGAGATCGCGCACCAGCGACATCATGCTGGCGCGACGCGTGCGCTGGTCCTCTTCAACCGGCGCGGGCCCCCGCAAGATGTGACCGGCCAGGCGGCCGGCGCTCATCTCGGTGACGACGACGCAGGCTTCGCGGAGAACCTCGCCGATGAACGCGATCAGAATTTCGCCGCGCGCATTCAACGCTTCGAGCGCGAAATTCGTTTCCCTCGTCTGCAGTTGCAGCGGTGGATCGCAAAAACCGAGGTCAAAACTCTCGTAGCGGCCGGGCACCGTCGTGCCGGAGGACAGCACCACGCCGCGGCGGCGGTCGAGCAGGTTGACCAGATCGTCAAGCCTGTCGGCGCCGCCCGAAAAATGCTCAACCGACCGACAGATCGCAAGCCCGCCACGGGTGCGAAATTCGCTGCGCTCGGCCAGGGAAAAGACTGTCCTGTTCATGTGATCCTCTTACGAAACTTGCCGAGGGAACGCCACACAGGACAAACGAAAGGCCGCCGCTCTGCGATGACGGCCCCTGACGATCTTGGAAAATGAAATCGCATCGGCCACCCCTAACAGGTGGGCCACCAAAGACGGGTATGGTGCACAGCGATGCTCATGGAGGGTAAACACCACGGCAAGGCGGGTACGTCAAGGAGCCTTTCACCCCCTGGGGCGAGGCCGACGGTGCCTGAGGCTCGGCTCCAGCCCAAAAGAGCACGCACTGAGCCTACACAGCCTGCCACCGTCACGCCAGTGTGCACGATCACAGAGCCACGGCGGTCGTAGGTCCGACCGGCGGTGGTTCGAGATTTGCGCGACCCAGGCCGTTGGCCCCTTCAGCGCCGTCCGGGTGGGGCCCCTAAGCCGCCCTGATTTCCTGGATCACGCGGCTGACTTCCTCGGACAGCAGATGCGACTGGCCTGAGAGCCCATTGGCTGCCTCGAGCACGCTGCCGACGGATTGGCCGGTCGTGGCCGCGGCCTGATGCACATCGGCGATGGTCTTCGACATCTCGCGCGTGCGGCTTGACGAATTCTGCACGAGGTTGCTGATCTCTTGCGCGGCAGCTTCCTGCTGCTCGATCGCGGAGAGCACGGTGGCGGTAATCTCGTTCATCTCGGTGATGGTCGCGCCGATCTCCTGGATCGCGGCGACGGCTTCGCGCGTCGCCTCCTGGATCTGGGCCACCTGGCCGCCGATCTCA
>Ga0307476_10001405_pt1 | contig 14721 bp, 13 predicted proteins | sample atmos_gasesECM2C_2_FD_203314 | JGI IMG/M metagenome (GOLD analysis project Ga0307476, IMG submission 203314) | Hardwood forest soil microbial communities from Morgan-Monroe State Forest, Indiana, United States - atmos_gasesECM2C_05 | ecosystem: Environmental > Terrestrial > Soil > Temperate... | reverse complement strand
AAACACACTGATTCGATTGTGGTTCTTACTTTCCGTCGAAGACGCTGCGCTCGATGCGTGAAGTGCGTGAAAGCCAGCTGTCCGCCGTCAACTATTATTTCCCCTCGGGATTTCTAATTGTCGCCCAGCAGCCAGCCCTTTTCGACTTAGGCTTACTATGAGCGCTCCCCGCATTCCGCCATCTTCGACGTCTCCAACCGATACAGCGCGACTGGGTCTGCGTGCCAAAACCGTTGCCACCCGGCTTACTCCCGAAGAGCTGCAGGAGGTCGAAAATGCAGCCGAGCGCGACGGGAAATCCCTCGCGGAGTGGTTGCTTGCTTGCTAAGTTCCCCCCGAAGAGAAAATGAGACTGCCGGAGACCAATCTATTCTCAATCCACGTCTAGCGAGAATCGTTATTGCACGGGCTCAAACACCAGGATCGCGGCTCCTTGATCGCCGATCGCCTGAAACGCGACATAAAAGCGATTCGACTGAGGGACGAGCAGCGAAGTGCCCGAACCGGGTCTACTCTTTATCTTGGAGATCAGTTCGTAGTGGTCGAGGTCTCTCTGTTCTCTGTTGGTAGACGTAGACCCATCCGGGTGACGCATCCGGTATCCCGTACCAACGCCCGCCGGTCATATACATAGGTTTGAGCCTGGCATCGTAATACACGCCGCCCATTGTTTCTGGCATGAAACTTTTTGTAGTCGAGGAGAATATAGATTAATGCTCGCTATTCGTGGCCGTTCACACTATGGTCGGCCACGATGTCATATCACGGGGATGGGGACGAAGCACTTCGTCTCTACAAGAAACGTGGCCCGTACGATGCGGTCTTAACGAACATCGGTCATCCCGGTTTAGATGGAATTGATTTGGCGAAGAGCATTCGGACCCGAAATCCAAACCAGAGAATCGGTTTCGTTACCGCCGCTCCCCAAAGTGTCCCAACGAATATCCATCGTTAGGAACACCCGTCAGGATGGGGCGATGGCTGGCGTTCGTGAATGAGGTCGCGAACACGAAGACTCCTAACGATAGCCCGCTTTCTTGATCCATCATTGACTCCGAGTTCGAATCGGTATTTTCGTCATAATCCACCAGCGGCACCAAACGCACGAGCCCGAGCCTCAATACTTTCGTCCGAACTCACTCTCAGATACATCGCTGTGGAGTTCAGATTCTTGTGGCCCAAAGCCGCCTGAATCTCTTCCAGTTTGCAGCCTGCTTGTTGCATCGAAATCCCACAAGTGTGCTTCAACGCATGAATGAAACGCTTGTGTTCGGGCACGCCTGCCAATGAGCCGTATTTCTGGATCAGCGTCGTTACTTGCCAGCGAGTGAGCATGCTCCCATCTGTGTCGGGGAACAACAGGTGTTGGGCTTGAGGTTCTTAATAAATTCGGCCACTACTTGGCGTTCGTCGAGAAGAGAATCAGACCCTTTCAACCGTTCGACCGTTGAGGAAGATGATGTCGCCGTTGACTGTAAAGTCTCGCCGTCGCAGAGCTATCGATTCGCTGACTCTCAGACCATGTAGCGTGGTGATGAGGAACAAGACATAGGCTCTGTATTCCTGCTCTCGGCCTTACAGGCTCCGCATTTCTCGCCGCCGAAGTCGCGCTCTCCCGGTATCCATCCGGCACAACCGTTACCTCAACGCCATCAGTGCCGTGCAATCCTTGGGCTGAGTAGGTGAAGCTTATATTTGGGCCTTCCATGTCGTCGCGCTTGCTGTAGCGGTGGATCTTCATAGGTTACGGCCATCTTCTCGCGCCGCCGGATCTGGTTCAGCAGCGTTGGAACGAGGACGGGACACGTCGCTCGGATCGCTCTTAATCGTGACTGAATCCTGAGCTACGATGGGAGCAAGACAACGGTCCAAAATAAATGGCAGTATCCGGCTCATTAGTTAGCGTTCATTTCGCTACGGGGCCAACAGACCCAACGTAACTGAAGTTCAGCATGTATGTCTTGACGTCAGGGCCATAGTACAGGTCCCAGACAACGCTCCCAGGAAGCGTCGCTGCGTCCAAGAGGCGCTCGAGAGCTGCTAGGCCGCTCTGGCTCTCGATTCCCGCATTAGTTCCGTAGCGAGCCAGGCTATTGCCGGGAACGCTGGGGCCAACGCCAATTTCATAGCCAGTATTCTTCCGGATTTGGTCGCATATCGCCTGGAGGAGCTCGCCGCCATCTCGCCGGGCAGGAGGAATGCTGATTACCGTATCGAGGATAGATCCCTGCCTAACCAGGTCGCCCGTTGCGTTTAGAACCTCGTTCGGAAAGACATGCAAGCGCATCCCTTCCCTTTCTACGGTGAAGGCCGGGCCGCCGAGTGACGCATATTCGCGCAACATTCTTTCAATTGTGGCCTTCGCAGCCGCCGTGCTGCCGACGTCTGGCGATGCGTAGACGAATGTGATAGCACGCCCCTTCGGGACAAGAATGTGGGGACCGTACGCCTTCTCCAGATCGGATCCCTTGGAGGCCTCAGCGGTAACGTCCTCAATGTCCGCAGCGTTTCCGTATCGAGGATCCTCGTACGTGATCGAGATATTCTCGCGCTGTCGCATTTGGTCTACGAGCGTCGAAATTGGACGCGACAGATCGCGTGGGTCGCTGGCAATCGTGGTTGAATGCTGAGCCGCCGCCACTATGCTGACCCCACCAAAAAATAGTACTACCAACAGTGCGCGACACATGCCTGGCCTCCCTATTTCCAAGTTGTATTGGTTGAAGTCTTGCCGTTACGCGTGCTAGTCGCCGTTGTGGCTGTAATACCTGCGCCTAACGTGTTGAGCTCGTAGGGCACGCCGTAAAAACTACCGCCGGAGCTATTGGTATATGGGCCGTAGCTCGACGGGTTCTGCGGGCTATAGGCAGCGTCTATAACCATCTGCTGGGTGCGGGTGCTCAGGCAAGGAACTCGCTTCTCGGTTCGATAGTACTGAACCGCGGCGAGATTCCACCCGATGAAATCAGGCCCGCCCCACGCGTTCTTACTCGATATATACCACTCGAAGCCGGGCGTGGTTACCGCGGCGAAAATTTTAACCGTTGATCCCTTGAACCAACAGGTATCGTTGCCAGGGCCAATTCCCGCATATTCGTAAACACCTCTCCCCTCAAATTCGCTTGGAGCGAGGCCTCCGACGAGCGTCTGGATCCACGGCGCGCTATAGGTGGTGCTCCACTGGGCGGCCGTTGGAGTTACGGACGTCTCCGAGGTCGGAACGTCCACCGGCTTCACGAAAATCGCAGACGAGCCAATTGGAGGATACGGATCATCCTGGCCGAAGCCTCCGCTGTTGGGAATGGAATTGCTCCAGTTACCGTAAGCATAATTGCAGCCAGGCTGGCCCAAGTAACCCGTGAAGGTTAACCAATTAACAAAAGAGCCGCAGACGCCGTACAAGCCGGTGACTGTAAAGGTGAAGGATCCGCTGCTGTTCGTACCCGTGATCGGAAACTGCACCCCCGCGCAGGTCGAGGTTAACATATAACCAGTAACCGTGCCTGATGCGCCTTGGTTTAGGACGAAGGACGAATCCTCAGCAGGCCACGTCCAGTTGCCCTGGACGGTAGCGCAGCTCAGCAGCTGAGAGAATGCCTGCGTCGGTATGGCAAGTCCAAATAGCAGCAGAAAGACTCGGGTTCGATTCGGGGCATGCATAACGCTACGGACTATATGCTCCCTTAGGTGCCTCGCAACAGTAACCAGTTACTTGTTACGAAAACGGGACGCCAAATCCTCTACAGTCTTTGCCAGACCCTAAAACGCTGCGATTCGTCACGCTCCCCGTGTAGAAATGTCGCCAGATTTAAATCAGACAAACACTCCATCATACACGAAATCCGCACTGATGCTCAATAAAAATTCTGAAGTAAACGCCGTCTGTTGAGCAGGAACAGGCTGCAAAGTGGCGTTTCTGAAAATCCAAACCACACCTGACCTGTCTCGGCGTCCACCCACCGACGATCAGGCACGCTGTTCCATCGGGACCTGGCTATCCGGAACTGGAGAAACTCAATTAGGTGCGCTGGAGACACCCGCCACTGCTCTCTAACTGAAGGCGTGCACACTTGGACCTTAAGATTTGGCATAAAAGTCGTGGCAGTGCACCCGCTCGGAATATCGAGGTTGCCGGCTGAGCTCAAAATTCGCACCTAACGTCTAATGCGACTTCCGCGTAGAGGTGAGGAGTTCGAGTCTCCGCGTTGGACGTTCGCAGGATGTGCGCTCCATTTGCGCTCTGTTTGCGCGTGCAAGGATGCTTCTCTTGGTCTTAGGTGTCATCCGCTGACCTGCATCTCGTTGAAACTACGTTCAAATGTTGATTCGAGTCCTACCTGAGGAGCCATTCTTTTCAAGCAGTTCCACAGGCCACCTCTTCCAATGGGGGCGCGTTTCATGTTCCGATTGCTCACCAACTGGCCGCCGCTGCGCCAAAATTGCCCGTGTTCGCGAGTTGATTGCCGCGCGGACGCTTTGCGGTAGCTGCTGCACGTACACGTCACCTGTCGTCTTGATGCTGGCGTGGCGTAAGACTCCTTGCACATCTTTAGATGGTTCCATATTGCTGAAGGTCGGTGCCCAGGGTGCGCCGCATACACCCGTTAACGGATTGTGCTCGTTTATCGGCGTTCAGGAGTTGCCCGACTCATATCCGATCGGCGAACTCGTGGCGCAGGCGCTCAAGGGGCAACGACTCTTGGGCGAATAGAGGAAGCCTCGGTTGCTTTCGCTTTCCCTCTATCCGAGGGAGCGCATCGATGCCCCGGTACCGAGTCAATGATTTTACAGGTGCATTATCCTCGATTGCGGACGGAAAATAGCGAAGCCCAGATATAATTTAAGATGCGAAGCTTAAATGGCAGAATGCTTTCCCAGATTGCTTTTTGCCCGCACACTGAGGGCGAACTTTTGAATACAGACAAGACAATTCGCAGAGTTCGAAAGCCGGAACAGCAAGAAGCCGAAACGTATCGTTACTGGCAAAGCTTGCCGATCGGCGCACGACTGTCTGCTGTCTGGGATGTTAGCGCGGCCGCTTATGCGTTTGCTGCTGCTTACAACGGAGCTCGCTTCAATGGTGCCGGAAGCCCTCAAAGAGCTATTACGCGCATTCAACGATCAGGCAGTTAAGTTTCTTATCGTAGGGGGCTATGCTTTCGGCGTTCACGCCGAGCCGCGAGCAACCAAGGATCTGGATATTTTTGTCCGATCCGACGAGGAAAACAGCAAAGCAGTATTTCGCGCGCTGGCACAATACGGCGCGCCTCTCGGCGGCCTAACTCCGTCTGACTTTATGGACGGCACCTCTTTCCAAATCGGCCAACCCCCGGCACGAATCGACATCTTGCAGCACATCCACGGTGTCACATTTGACGAGGCCTGGGAGAACCGCATCGAAGGAATTATCGATGGCCAAATCCAAGCTGCCGTCATATCCAGAGACGATCTCATCCGAAATAGGCTTGCCACTGGACGGGAACAAGACATTCTGGATGTTAAGAACCTACGAACTGCCAAACAACTAGGTTCCACCTAGCGGTTCTGCTCGGGTGCACTGCGACGGAGCCAAGGCACCTTTCTCTCCTGAGACAGCCGCCATCCGTGCTGGGAAGATGATGCTCAGCGAAATCCAATCAGTTGCTAACTAAGAGCGTGTGTCCTTTGCCTTCGAAACTACGCTTTCGGGCCGAAGCAACATGGGTTTGCTTGGACGGCTGAAGGCCCAAGGATACGAAGTGCACCTTTTCTTTCTGTGCGTCGAGAGTGTGGATCGTGCATTGTCGAGGGTCCAAGAACGAGTCCTACGAGGCGGGCACGATGTGCAGGAAACCACCAACAATTTCCCATGCATAGGGATCGATTCCCATTGAAGGCGGTGCGCTGACGATTACCAATTTCTGGAATTAGCTTCCCTCGAAAACCTTGCCCATGCTGAGTAACAGTTCGCTCTTGAAGCGAGTGAGGTAGCCCGTGTATAGGCTCCCTAACACGACCCATGCGATGCCCAGATAGGGGATATAAGTCATCGGAGCTATGCCGCCGCCGGAAGGGAGTGTTGATGCGACCACGCCCCGCAGCGGCAGACACAGCACCAGCGCCGCGAGCGCTGGGAGGAGCGCATGCTGGAGCCAATTGAACTCAGAAGGCCTCCGGCGGTAGAAGCAGTACAAACTCACGGCGACCATCATGTAGACAATGACGATAGCAAGGCCAAGCGCGGTGCCACTCCACATATAGACGGTCATGGGATTCCATCTGTGACCCAGTACGAGCGTCACCGCGAGCGACAGGCTCATATAGAAAATCGCGGCGTTGAGCGGCACCTGCGTCTTCGGGACGACCGTGCCCAGAAACGAAGGCAGCACTCGCTCTCTTCCCATCGCGTACAGAATGCGCACCACTGAATTAAAGCCGGAGAGCAGGTTGGCAAAGATGGAATTGACGATGACCAACGTGATCATTGCAGAGCCGCCCTTCCCCCAGAACCTGGCTAGCAATGGATCCCATGGATTTTGTCCGGCATCAATACTCGCCACAACTTTCTGGACGTGGCCAGGACCATAGCCCACCACGGCCGCGAACGCGCCGAGCATATAGAAAATGCCGACCCCCGCGACACACAACATGAGTGCGCGCGGGATATTGCGTTTCGCATCTTGCGTCTCTTCGCCCAGTGTAGCGGCACTCTCAAAACCAACAAACATGAGAATCGCCCACATCACTGCATCACCAATACCATCGACGTCGTGTGGTCTCAGAGTATTGGCTGGATTGAAAGCGGCCAGCGTCGTTCCTTCCGCACCGCCCTTCAATAATATGGTTAGAAAAAACAGCGTCATGATGACGACTTCAATGACCAGCATAATGAGCGCGACCCGCACCGACATCGCTATGGCACGGGAACTCACGAAGAGCGTCAGGCCAGCGATCACGACCGCAAAAACTGCCCAATTGATATTTAGGCCCAAATAATTGCTGCAGAATTGACCGAGAAAGTAACTGATCGCCGCCAGCATCATGGGACCTATCATCGCGTAACCACCCACTAGCACCCATCCGACAACGAAGCCCGCCTTGGGCCCCAGACCTTGCACGGAAAAGGTATAGCCGAAACCGGAAGTCGGTATCTTTTTAGCGAACTCGGCGATGACATGAGCGACCAGGAGCATGGTCACCATCGCTATCAGAAGGGCAAAGCCAAACGCGTTGCCGCAACTGCGCACGCCAAGTCCGGTGTTGAAATAGATTGAGGTTGCTGGTCCCATGAACGCGCAGGTCGTGGCGACCACGCCAAACAATGTGATGGCGTTCTTTCTTAGTCCAATTGCCGTACCTCTTTTGGGTGGCGGGTCCTCGATCGTTTGCAAGTTGTGGCCTTCAGTCTCTCGCGATGACATGCCCTTGGGCGTCAAAGTAACCCGTAACATGGGGATGGCCGCTAGCGACGCCCTCGACTGGCGCCACTTGACCACGGGTGAAGAAGACTTGCGGGCGGAAGCCGAAGATTACCGGGTCACCTTCTCTGACGTCGCCTTGGATATAGCCGTAGTAATCGATGCCACCTGCGGGAATCAATTCCGCGGACCGCTTCTCCATTTTCTGGCCAACCAATGCGTGCAATGGGTACGCTCCACGGACCGGGTCGACATATAGACCTCCACCGAAGACATGGCCGCGGCCGTTGTACATGTGCGAAATTTCCGAGAGGTAAAGCACGGCCGGCTTTTCTACCACCGTCTGCACCGTTGCCAGTGGCGTTGTGCCCGTCAGAGCATGGCCAGGCTCGGCATCGGTGGCACCCAGTTGGGCCATAGTCTCAAACAGATCTGACGAATTCGTTCCCGGCGCGTTGATGTAATGAGACGTTATACCTAGCTCGGACTGCAGCAGACGCGCCGTCTTAAGTAGAGTCTCGAAGTTGGCCGTTGGTAACACCTTGTTGGCCTCGTCGTTGAATAAGAAGCATGGAAACGAGGTAACACCAACAATCCGCAGAGAAGATAGCTTGCCGATTTCGCGCGCCGCATCCGCCACGCCGCTGGCGGGAAAACCTCCTTCATGGCCCGGATAGAATATCGGCTGTTTCCCGTAGACCCGGAGCAATACATCTTGTCTGCGTCCGGCCCGGCGTGCCGCCGCATCGAGCACGCGCGCTTTGTGCAGAGAAAACACGGTCATAATTTCCGGGGCCATGTTTACCATTCGCTGCACCACACCATCCGGCGGCTGTACGAGGTGTCCGATGTGTCCTGGAGCAAAACCCTGCTGGTGCAAACTGCGGGCGCCCATCCAGTCAACCGCCACGAAGGAGCCGATTCCAGCCTCCGCCACTGCCCGATGGACCGCTGGATTGTAGCCTACCTGCTTAGTCATGGGAAAGAGCCGCAGATTGTGCTTGCGGGCTGCATCCGTCATTACACGCAGGTTCTGGCGTAGGGCGTCCATGTCGAGAACATAGGTATTGGCCTCCAATCTGCCTTCGTCATGGAGCTTAAGCACGGCTCTGATGAAGCCGGGATTACGTTCCAGGAGCACGTTCAAAAACATTCAATTTTCCTCTCAAGGACCGTCTTCCTACTCAAGGTTGTGGAAGGAGCTGCTTTTCAACGTTAGCAGGTTGCTGAACACGCTGATTTGGAACACATGGCGGTGCTACAAGATTTTTCCAGCACACCCTGCTAGAAAAACAGCTTGAGAGCCATCTGCCCGATCCGCGGTGGATTGGCGCCGAGCACAAGCCCAAAGTTAGACTCGAGGATCCCGCTGGGCGTTTGGAATTGGGCATGGTTGAAGATGTTAAAAAATTCCGCCCGAAATTCAAACTTAACGCTTTCCGTCAGGGTTGTATCCTTCAACAAGGCCATGTCCCAGTTGTTGATGCCGGGGCCGTGGAAAAAGCGGCGTGCGGCATCACCTTCGTGTCCGATCGCGCTCGGAGAAAAAAGCGTGGTATTAAAATAGGTATGAGTAGCTGACTTGCGCGGATCCGTGATCCCCACAGATCCCCCTGCGAAGTTGGGCGTATCCACAGGGAGCGGTTGCGGCCCGGAAAAAGAAGTCCCTAATTCTGAATCATCGTCCAATTCGACGAGGGTTACCGGAAGGCCCGTCGAGAACCGCGTGATTCCGCTGAACGACCATCCTTGGACCAGCCGCTTCGGGCCGGCCAGCTTGTCAAGAGGCAGCCGATAACTGTAGCTGATCACGAAGTTCTGCCTCACATCGAAAGCCGAAAGCGCCCGGCTCAGTCTGGCGTTGTTAGGATTTACTTGCTCTCCGTAACCGGAGGAATCATCCAACGACTTGCTGAAAGTGTACCCCGCCAAAAACTCCCAGCGAATGCCGGTATGGCGCACGTTTACCTGAGCCGAGTTATAACCCGAGTTCCCTATCGTCTTAAAAAGACCGTCCGAGCCGATCTGGGTCGCATCAAAAACCGTCCGGGTCCCGTCAACACACACTTGGCCGGCCGGACAACCCACAGTGGAGGTAAACGCTCCACGAGGCGCTGATATCCCAGCAGGGAGCACATAAACGTTTCCTTCTCCACCGGGGCCGCACGACGGAGTTGCACCCAGTGCGTTCAAGGTTGCGCAGAGTGCAGGGCTTCCAGGGTTGGCCTCGAGGGTGGTCATAAGACGATGCCCCTCCGTGCCCACATAACTCACCGTCAGCAGTGTCTTCCCGGAAAACTGTCGCTGCAGCGAAAGCTCGTATTCCTCTGCGTAAGGTAGCCGGTTCCTGTAGTAGAAACCCGGCGAACTGGCAATCGGCAAGAAACCTTTGGCGGCAAAGTTGACATTGGAAGTCAGGGGAGGTGTCGGGAATGGGTTTGGGAAAACCATTCCTGCGGCTCGATCCACCCACGGAGCACTAAAAGTCGGGGTACCCGTGAAGCTGGCACGAAAATTGCCGAATGGGGCATCGCTGAGCTCGTTCAAAGCGGTCGTGCCATCGAACGCGCTATAGAAAATGCCATACCCAGCCCGGATGCTGGACTGACCCGGTTCGCCTAGCAGCTTGCGCAGCAATCCGTCCTTGGCGTTCGGTGAATAGGCAAGCCCGATACGTGGGGCAAAGTTGTTGTAGCGCGTAGGCGCGAGCGTATTGGGAATGCCAGGATCTCCCGGGAACACCCATCCCACCGGGGCGTTCGGGAAAATCCTTGACTGCTCGCCGGGCACGAGGGTCTGGATCTTATTTTGCCGCTCTGACCAGGGCGCGCTGACGTCCCACCGCAGGCCATAGTTCAACGTCAGGGTGCTGCGGGCGTGCCAGCTATCCTGCGCGTACGCTCCAAAATAGTGGTTGCGGTTATATTGAGAAGGCGCAAATCCCTGCAGAAATGCGAATCCCGTCACGCCATTAACAGTCGGTGCTCCAAGCAAAAAGTCAGCGAAGTCTATTCCAGTTTCGAGCCCGCCAAAGCCAAAGGCCCCGTCTTCCACGTTCGACAGTTCTTCGGTCAACTGGTTGTAGTGATACTCAGCGCCAAACTGCAGTGTATGTGTGCCAATTACTTTGCTGAAGTTATCCAGCGTCTGAACGGTATTCTCGAAGAGTCTCACGACATGGGTGGAAATACCGGTGGTGAAGTTCTTGAAATCGAGTTCGGGCACACCCTGAATGGGGCTCAGCGGGAAAATTCCGCCGTTCGCTGGCGACGCAAACCCCAGGGATTGCAGCGATTGCCCTACTCCCCCGGAAGGTTTGCCCACCAGGGGCGCATACCGTAGATACTCGACGTGAAATTCGTTTACGGCCGATCCGGAGCCAAACGTCTTTGTGTCCCCAACGTTTGCCATCTGCGTCCGTCCTGTCCCATCGACGCTGAAACCCGGAAGGGAATACGTGAGCGGGACCGGCCAATAGGGATCGTTCCGGTTGTAGGTATCAAGAAAGTAGTAAGCCGATATCATGCCAACACGCGTGTTCGTATCCACGCGGCCGCTGGTCTTGTTGTCCGTCAAACGTATCGGGTATGCCGAAGTAGAAAAACCTCCTGTAGTGGTGATAGGGAAGATATTCAGCGCAAGGATGTTTCTCGACACCGGGTCAAAGGCAGCCGCGGGAATAATTGCACCAGGAAAAACACAATGGGTTGAAACCGAAATATTCGTACTTGTGCAACCTTGTGAATAATAGGGTTCTGCATTTTGCACTTGGTAGCCCAGCCGGTTCGAGAGGCTATTCGCCCAAGCCGGACCGTTCACCGTATTCGTCATCTGCGATGCCAGGCCCGAGAAGTTACCACCCAACTCAGCCGTGGTAGGCAGCCCTTGAACGGATTGTGTGACCCCCTGAACCAGTTTATTTCCCTGATAATCCGCGAAGAAGAAGACCTTATCTCGCCTGATGGGTCCGCCGATGGTTCCTCCAAATTGGTTTTGCCGGTAGGCACCCCTCTGGCCGCCCGGATCGAAATAATTGGCCGCGTCCAAGTCGGTGTTGCGAAGGAATTCGAAAACGCTTCCATGGACCCGATTCTCTCCCGATTTCGTAACGACGTTGATCTGCCCGCCAGCATAGTTGCCATACTCGGCATCGAAATTGTTGGTGACAATTCGGAATTCGGCGATCGAATCCAGGTTGGGCACGACCGCCGTACCCCCGAAGCCAAGTTCGCGAACGCTCGCGCCGTTTAGCACGAATCCATTGGACCCCTCGCGCATTCCGTTCACCGAGAGGGCGCCGGAGTTCAAGCTACCCGAAACTTCAGGCAACGCAAACGTCGCCGATTCGAAGGTGCCGCCATAAGCTCCCGTGAGTTGCGAGGGAGAAGACACCACCCCTGGCTGCAAAGCCAGCAGGTCCGTGTAGCTCCGCGAAACCAGTGGGACTTCCGTCATTTCCTTGCCTTCGATCACCTCGCCCATCTGCGTGTTGACCGTTTCAACATGCAGCCCCGAGCTGGAAACTGTTACGCTTTCCGCGCTCGACCCGACCTGTAGCCGGAAGTTCTGCTCAATATGATCCTGAACGTTCACGATTATGCCGAGCAAATCTACTTGCTTGAACCCCTGCTTGTGGACTGCAATTTGATATTGGTCGGGCTGAACTCTTGCGAATACATAGATTCCGGAATCATTGGTCGCCACTTTCGTAACCGTCCCGCGGTTCACGCTCTGGAGACGGACCTCCGCCCCTTGCACAACCGCACCCGTTTCGTCTGTAACTAAACCCGAGATGGTCGCAGTCTCGGTCTGCCCGATCGCAATAGGGGAGAAGCACAAACTTATGAAAAATAATGCACAGCCAAACTGAAACGAGCGCCTCGTAGCCATGTTTAAGGACCTTCCCTTACTTTTGTATGCCCGAGAACGACGTGAGATTCGCCAACGATGCCAAGAATTCTTTCGATCACCGGCCGGAACTTGCCAAAGATCCGCTGAAAGGATTGCTCGCTGGGGATTCGGGAAAGGACTAGGGATGATTCGGCGGGTTTCCAAAATACGCGTACAAGACCTTCCTACCGTGCGGTTGGTCGTAGAGCTTGCTTGCAGATTCCGCGGTTACGAAGACTGAATTGATTTGAGCGAGAACCTTAGGATCGTCGAACGTCATCGCCCATCGACCCTGGCCGGCATCGTCCTGGCGAAGAATGCCCAGGCTATGAGTCGCCTCCTTGACACCGGCCTTTCCGCCCCAGACATGAAAGACTACGTTGGCCTTGAACCGTCCCGGATCTTCCAAATCGTAGGCGTAAAATACGAGCGATTTTCCTTCGTTATAGAAAACTCGACCGAACGAGCGCTGCCGTTTGCCGTTGGGGTCGGCATCATAGACGTCTACGATGTGTAGATTTCGGGTGGCAGCAAGGTCGCCCATTTCCGTCTTGGCGGATTTCAGTTCCAGTTCCCGCTGGAGCCTGGATTCAGTTTCTTCCAGCTTCGCCCTCAGCTTTTCAGTTTGATTCTGCTGCGCTGCAAACTTGGTCTTGGCATCGTCCAACTGCCAACGAAGCCTCTCCACCGCGCCTTGCAGGTATGTCACATTGGCGTTCGCCTGTTGGTCCTGCTGGGTCAGTCGCTGTCGCTCGTTATCAGTCTGTGCGGTTAGCGCCGCAAATTTGTTGCTTGCATCGGACAGTCTCTGGCGCAGCATCTTCTCTTGAGCCTCGGAGGCATTCAGTTGCTGATTCGTTTCACGCAACCGCGACGCGAGATCCTTCCTTTGTTGTTCAAACAAACTCATGCGGTCGGAGACGTCTGCCAAATCTTCGTGCGCGTCCGGCAGACCGGGGGGATGCAGTTGCGTTACCAGACGGGCGTTTGGCATGGCGGTTCGAAGACCCACATAAAATCCGACAATCCCGATTGCGCCACACACCGCAAGAATTGCTGCGGAACGCCTGAGCGCCGACGACCAGGCCAATCGACCCTCTGGCCCTGAATTCCTACTGTGAACCTTCTCCTCGCGCTGCGAAGGGAGTGACTCGAAGGCCGTCTTTTGTACAACCATGGGAACCGGCCTTCGTGTCACGCCATCTCCAACGCTCCGTGTTTCCACAGCGAGGCGAGACAAAAAGCGCACCCGCATGCCTTGTGGCGGCGCTACCCGTGCCGCCGATAAGAACCCTTCCGCGCGTACCGGCATGACTTGGATGCTCACTTGGGTTACGGACTCGAGAAACTCGTGGCAGGAATAGCATGCGGCAATATGATCGTTCAATTCTGACATGTCCGGACCGCCCAATTGCCCCGTGGCGGCAAGTGAGCACATCTCCCTATAGCGGCCGTGCATGATCGGCAAGAACTTTCTGGCCAACTTCATGAGCTTGCTATTCCTTTTCATGACTCTTTCCAAGCGCTGCCCGCAAGGCTCCAAGGCCGCGATGCAAGTCGTGACGAACCACGTGCGCGGTTTCACCTAACCGGCTCGCAATCTCTTCCGCCGTCAATCCTTCGTAGTACGTCAACTCCAAGATCGCCCGTTGACGCGGCTTGAGCTTTTCCAGCATTTGCTCGGCAAGACGCGCGATTTCGGGTAGCTCTCCCGCGAGGGAGCGGCGGGCACCAATTTCCAAAGCAGATTCCAGTTCTTCCCAGCGGTAGAAGTGATTAGCGACCAGGTGGCGCTTCCTGTGCAGGGCGCGGTGATAAGCGTACTGCAAGATCCACACTTTAGGTTTGCCCTTGCGGGGGTCAAAATTCGCCACCGCCCGATAAATGTCCAAAAAAACCGTTTGGACAACTTCCTCGGCTTCGCCCGGATCGCGGACGATTCGGAGCGCCACGTCGAAAACAAGATAGTGATAGCGGTCAAAGAGAGCGGTGATAGCGTCCTGGCAGCCGGACGCCACACCTTGCATAAGCTCTTCGTCAGAGAGCTCATAGCGACCTTCGGATTGCGGCCCGAACCGCTTAGTGAGGCTCATTCTTCGTTCGACCAGCGAAATTTCTTGGGAACCAACCGAGCTAGACTGAGTCATATCTCTATAGCACAACTGCAATAGTTCGCAGTGGAATTTTATTTTCGGCCGGTTTGGCCAATTTGACACGCCGCGCGGGCAAACTTGTGGGCATAGGACTGATCGTGATCCGATTTGACTGTTCGGTATCGGCTTTGGGGACAAATCGTGGTCGGCCGCCCCAGCGCTCATCGGCTGCGATGAGTTTCCAGTCGGCTATTCCTTGGCGGGTTGCCCTCCGGCAGAGCCCGCCTCCGCTTCACCGACTGGTGACGATTCTCAACAATCCACTTTGCCGTACAATGATT
>Ga0307476_10001404_pt1 | contig 14722 bp, 7 predicted proteins | sample atmos_gasesECM2C_2_FD_203314 | JGI IMG/M metagenome (GOLD analysis project Ga0307476, IMG submission 203314) | Hardwood forest soil microbial communities from Morgan-Monroe State Forest, Indiana, United States - atmos_gasesECM2C_05 | ecosystem: Environmental > Terrestrial > Soil > Temperate... | reverse complement strand
ACCTCCGGCAGGCGCCGTGTGGGCGCGCGCAGCCTCCGGTCGCGAAAGCACTCTGCGCGCCAGTCCACGAACCGACTGGATCCCTTGCGCGGGCGGCGGCGCGCGGGCGCGAGCCGCGTTGTTGATTGCAACGCAGCGCGATCGCGGCGCGGCGATCGTTGATGATTGCAACGCCGATTGTCGCGGCCGGCGGCTGCGCGGCGGACGCGGATCGGGTGTAGTACGGCCATGACGACTCCCGCGCTGGAGCCACCGACACTCGATGACATCCGCGCCGCGCACGCGCGGATCGGCCGCGAGGTCGTGCGCACCCCGCTGGTCCGGCTCGGCGCCGACGGCCCGGCCGAGATCTACCTCAAGCTGGAGAACCTCCAGCCGATCGGCTCGTTCAAGCTGCGCGGCGCGGCCAACGCGATGGCGCAGGCCAGCGACGCCGAGCTCGCGCAGGGGGTGTTCACCGCGAGCGCCGGGAACATGGCCCAGGGCGTGGCGTGGTGCGCGCGGGCCCGCGGCGTGCCGTGCGGCGTCGTGGTCCCCGACACCGCTCCCGAGGCCAAGCTGTCGGCGATCGCGAGGCTCGGCGCCGAGATCCACAAGGTCCCGTTCTCGGACTGGTGGAACGTGCTGGTCACCCGGCAGCATCCGCGGTTCGCGGGGCGGCTGTTCATCCACCCGGTCTCCGACCGCGCGGTGATGGCGGGCAACGGCACGATCGGCGTCGAGATCGCCGAGGCGCTGCCGGCGCCCGACGCGGTGATCATCCCGTACGGCGGCGGCGGCCTCACCACCGGGATCGCGTCGGCGCTGCGCGCGCTGTCCCCCGCGACCCGGATCTACACGGCCGAGCCCGAGACCGGCGCGCCGATGGCGGCGTCGTGGGCCGCCGGCGAGCCGCGCGAGGCCGCGTACGCGCCGAGCTTCGTCGACGGCTGCGGCAGCCGGAGCCTGCTCGCCGAGATCTGGCCGATCGTGCGCCGGCTGGTCGACGGCGCGTTCGCCGTGCCGCTCGCCGACATCGCCGGCGCGATCCGGATCCTGGTCGAGCGCAACCGGGTCGTCGCCGAGGGCGCCGGCGCGGTGTCGGTCGCCGCCGCGCTGGCCGGCCGGGCGGGCGCCGGCCGGATCGTGTGCGTGGTGTCGGGCGGAAACCTCGACTCCGCCAAGCTCGCCCGGATCCTGCACGGCGAGCTGCCGTGACCCGGCTGCCCTGTACGCGCGGGCGCGATTGATTATACTGCGCCGCCCAATCTACCGGAGGCGGCCAGCGATGAAGACCTCTCTGCGCGTGACAGTCGTGTTTGCCATCCTGCTTCTGACCTTCGCGTCGCGCCACGCGCACGCGCAGGCCATGCCCAACCCCTACGGGCAGATCAGCCTGGAGGTCGCGCGCAAGGTCGCCGACGCCGCGATCGCCGAGGGCAAGAAGAGCGGCTGGAACGTCGCGGCGGCGGTGGTCGACAGCGCCGGGGATCTGGTGTTCTTCGAGCGCCTGGACAACACCCAGTCGGCGAGCATGATCATCGCGCAGGAGAAGGCGCGCACCGCCGCCCGGTTCAAGCGGCCGAGCAAGTCGCTGGAGGACGCGCTCGCGGGCGGCCGGCAGGCGATCCTCGGAATTCCGGGGGCCACGCCGGTCGAGGGTGGCATCCCGCTGGTGATCGACGGCAAGATCGTCGGTGCGATCGGCGTGAGCGGCGCGACGTCGGCGCAGGACGGCCAGTGCGCCCAGGCCGGCGCCGACACGCTGGGCAAGCAGCCGGCGCCGCCCGCTGCCAAGCCGGCCACGCCGGCGCCGCCGCCCAAGAAGTGACGCGGCGCCGCCATGGCCGGCCCGGGCCGTGGAGCGTCGACGCGGTGCTCGATGCGTTCCCGCTGCTCCGCCCGCTGCGCCACCGGCGGGCCGCCGCGCTGCACGTCGCGCTGATCGGCAGGAGCGCGCGGCACGCCGCCGTACCTCGCGATCGTCATCGCGGCGCTCGCCGCCGGCGCGCTCGCGCTGCTCGTGCTCCGGCTGCGCGGCGGTCGGTTCGCGATCGGCACCTGGGTGGTCGCCGAGGTCCTCGCGCTGCTGGTCGCGCTCGACCACGGCGTCGGCGGCGGCACCGGCGTGTCACTGACCGGCCTCGACGTCCACGCCCCCGCGGACCGCCAGGCCTACACCTACTGGATGACCCTGGGGTTCGGCGCGCGGCTGCTCGGCCTGGTGCTCGCGCTGCTGCGCAGCCCGGCCGGCGCCGCGCTGCAGGCGATCCGCGATGACGAGCAGGCGGCGGCGTCGCTCGGCGTGCGGGTCGACACCGGCCAGCTGCTGCGGTTCGTGCTCGCCGCGTTCGGCTGCGGCGCGGCCGGCGCGCTGACCCTGGCCAGCACGCTGTTCATCCAGCCGCGGTCGATCTTCGGCGTGCAGTGGACCGCGTCCATGATCTTCATGGTGCTGGTCGGCGGCCTGGGCACGTTCGAGGGCCCGCTGATCGGCGCGGCGGTGTTCTTCGCGATCCAGCACGGGTCCGCCGATCTGGGCGCCTGGTACCTGATCGGCCTGGGCGCGACGGCGGTCGGGTTCGCGCTGCTCGTGCCGCGCGACGCATGGGGCTGGGTCGTGCAGCGCTGGCACGTCCAGCTGGTCCCGGTCGGCTACCGGCTCGCAGAAGCGCACGGCGACGGGCCGCCCGCCCCCGATCCGGGCGAGCAGCCGGACGCGCAGCCGGTGCATGCGGACCCGCAGCGCGTTGAGCGGGATGCCTAGCTCGGCCGCGAGCGCGCGGCGCCGGTGGCCGCGGTCGTCGTCGGCGCCCTCGTACACGAGCAAGCTCCGGCGATCGAGCTCCGGCAGCTCGTCGAGGCACCCGCACAGCCGCGCGAGCGCGTCGTCGGGTTCGTGCGGGCCCGCGGCCGCCGGGGGCGCGGGCAGGGCGGCCAGCGCGATCGCGTGCGCGCGGCGGGCGTGGCGCGCCGCGTCGCCGACCGCGCGCGCCACCTCGCGCAGCGTGCCGCCGACGTCGTGCTCGCCGCCGGTCAGCGCGCGGGCGACGCCGTCGAGCGCCTGGTCGGCGAGGTCCTCGGGATCGGGCAGGGCGCGGCCGCGATACAGCGCGATCAGGCACCGCCGGAGCCGCTCGTAGCGCGCCGCCGCCTGTGCCACATCCGGATCGAGCGCGCGGAGGAGCTGGTCCCAGGCGTCGCGGGTGAGCGTGGTATCCGACATCCACAAGCACACACGCAATCGGTCGATAAACTCTGCAGCGCTCGGATAACTCCGCGCGCGCGCTGGGGTTCCGGGCCTGGACGACCGCGATCGGCGGCGGTCTTCGCGTCGCGCGCCGCCGCGGCGCCGCGGCGGACGACCGGGTCAGACTTCCCGTGCATCGGGCCGCTGCGCGCGGTATCCAGGCGTCCACGCCATGGACACGGCAGACCGGATGGCATATCTGGCGCGGATCGGCTACCGGGGCGCGATCGAACCGTCCCCGGCCGTTCTCGCCGACCTCCAGCTCGCGCACCTCCTGACGGTGCCGTTCGAGAACCTCAGCATCCACACCGGCGAGGAGATCCGGCTCCGCCCCGACGGGCTGTTCGACAAGGTCGTTCGCCGCCGGCGCGGCGGCTTCTGCTACGAGCTGAACGGCCTGTTCGCCGAGCTGCTCGTCGACCTCGGGTTCCCGGTCGACCGCCTGGCGGCGCGGGTGTTCCGCGAGGACGGGAGCCCGGGCATTCCGTTCGATCACCTGTGCCTGCGCGTGATCGCCGGTGGTCGGGCGTGGCTCGTCGACGTCGGGTTCGGCGACAGCTTCGCCGTGCCGCTCGCGCTCGACGATCCGCGCGAGCAGGGCGATGGTCGCCGCCGCTACCGCATCGAGCCCGACGGCGACGAGCGCATCCTGTGGGCCGGCGCCCGGCGCTCGTACCGCTTCGGCCTCACCCCGTTCGCGCTCGGCGATTTCGAGCCGGGCCGCCGCTACCACACGACGTCGCCGGAATCGCACTTCACGGCGCACCGCGTGATCTCGCTGCTCACGCCGGACGGCCGCGTGACCCTGCGCGACGATCGCCTGATCGTGACGGCGGGCGATGACAGGCGCGAGGAGCCGGTCGCCGGCGCCGGCGAATGGCGCCGGCTCGCGGCCGAGCGGTTCGGGATCGATCTCGACTCCGGCCTGGATTCCGGCCTCGACCGCAGCTAGCGTGCGGCAGGACGCCCGGCGCTTCCACCATGGTTGTACGGTCGCCAGGCGATCCGCTGCGCCGCGACCCGAGCACAAGACGTCGGGTTCGTCCTCACACTGTGGGAGCGGCCGTCGTCGCGAGAATGTGCCTTCTGCGCGCAGTCGCTGGATCGATTCGATCGCGTAACCTCCATGGCCGATGACCTCCGCCGATCCGCTCGGCCCATTGATCCTGCGCCTCCGGGAGGCGAGAGACTTCGAGCAGGCGGCGGAGCAGACGCTCGTCGCCATGCTCGCCGTCGCCGAGGAGCAGCTCGCGAGGAGCCCGCTGGCGGGCAAGGGCCGGCTGCTGCGCGGCGTGCTTCACCTGCGGCCCGACGACGGCTACCAGCGCCTGTTCGGGGTCGAGCACCCGCACGGCGAGCGCGTGGAGGGGACCGGCTATCTCACCAGCGCGAACGTGTGGCGCTGGGTGTCCGAGCACCGGACGGCGGCCTCGATCAACGTGAAGACCGGCACGCTGCGCACCTGGCTCGCGGAAGGAGCGAGCGAGCCAGAGCCGCTCCGCGGGACCACCGGGGCGCCGGGCACCGAGACGCGCGACCGCATGATCCAGCGCGAGGCGACCGACGTGCACGTCGTCCCGTTCGGGCTCCCGCCGTCGGGCCATGTCATCGGCATGATCTCGCTGGAGGCGCACGTGCGCACCCTGCAGAGCGAGGACGTGCTGTGGGGAGACTGCCGCGTGGCGCTGGACCTGCTGGCGAGCGCCGCGGCGCCCTACCTGAGCAGCTTGCCGCTGAGCCGGAAAGCAGAGCCTGCGGCGGACAGCCTGGCTCCCGTCATCGGCGCCTCGACCGCGGACATGATGCGGATCCTCGCCGTGTTCTCCCGGCAGGACGAGACCATCTTGCTCAGCGGGCCGACCGGCGTCGGCAAGTCGCGGCTGGCTCGCTGGTGCCACGCCCAGTCGCCGCGCAGGGATCAGGCGTTCGAGACGATCCGGCTGCTCAGCGTGCCCGAGGACCTCCAGATGGCGGAGTTCATGGGGTGGCGCCGGGGCGCGTTCACGGGCGCGGTCCGGGATACGCCGGGGGCGATCGAGCGCGCCGGCAAGGGGACGCTGTTCATCGACGAGATCGACAAGCTCTCCCTCAAGGCCCAGGCCGGGCTGCTCCAGGTCCTGGAGGAGCGCCGCTACCGTCCGCTCGGCGACAACGCCACCGAGCGTCGCGCCGACGTGCGCTTCATCGTGAGCACGAACGTGGACCTCCACGCGGCGGTGCGCGCCGGTAGCTTCCGGGAGGACCTGTACTATCGGATCAACGTGCTGCCGGTCCGGCTGGGGTCGCTGGAGGAGCGGCTCGACGAGCTGCCGCCGTGGGCCGAGCACATGTTCCTTCGCCGCCACGCGGAGTCCGGCGGTGGTGGCGCGCCGCGGATCGCCGCCGAGGCGATGGAGCTGCTGCTGCGCACGCCGTGGCCGGGCAACCTGCGGCAGCTCGACAACATCGTGCGCCGCGCCTACGCGATCATGGTCGCGGATCGCGGCGAGGCGGCGAGCCCGGCCACGCTGTCGCGGCGGCACGTGGAGCAAGCCCTCGGCTACGAGCTGCGGCCCGAGGCGCTCGGATTGGTCGCGACGCTGTGGCGAGCCGCGCGCGCGTTCGTGGACGAGGCGGAGCGCCGCGAAGCGGCAGGCGCCCGGATGCCGCTCGATCTGGCCGACGCGTTCCGCGGCCTGGTCCTGTGTGCCGCCATCGATCGACGCTCCGATCTGGACGCGGCGTTCGCCCTCCTCGATCAGGCGTCGCTGCTCCGGAGCCGCAATCACCACCGCGTGCTCCGGCGGGAGCTGGAGCGGGTCCGCGCGTTGATCGCGGCGGTGCCGGGCAACCTCGATCCGGTCCTGTCGGCGCTGCTCGAGAACCCCGACGGCTCCAGCGATTGAGGGCCGCGCGGCGGGCTCCGCCGCATCGATCCCGGCGCGCGTCCCGGCGTGCGTCCGATTCGGACGACCGTCCGTCCGATCCTGACGCACGGCCGCGCTCGCCGGACGCCATCCTGGGGTGCAGCCGGGCTCCGCGCTGCCGAAGTCTCGATGTTTGCTGGACGCGCGGCGGGTCCCGCGCGTGGTCGCCGGCTGGCACGGGCGCTGCTCTCTCGAACGGTGAGAGGGGTACTTGATGATGAATCGCGAGGAAGGGACCGTGTCGATTGCAGACAGCCACATTCCACAGCCATGGAGCGAGCGACCTCGATCCATGGCGCAGCAGGCGGCGCTCGCGGACGCGCCGCGGCACCGGGGCACCTGCGTGCTCGTGCTGAGCTTGATCTGGACCGGGTGCGGTGCAGCGCCGACGCTGCCGGGCGAGGACCCGAGCACCATCGGCGAGCCGCTGGCCACCCAGCGCGGCGCGCTCACCGTCGCGAGCGCCAGCCAGATCCTCAATCAATACGCCGTGCTCGCGGCGAACGTGGCCGCGGGCGCCGCGCGCATCACCGTCACGGACATCGCCGACTTCCAGCCGACCGCGCCGTTCGCGTCGGGGCTTGCCGCCGGCGATCTGATCATGATCTACCAGCCGCAGGGCGCGACGATCGGTGCGGCCGACGCGGCGAGCTACGGCAGCGTCACCGCGCTCGGCGGCGCCGGCAACTACGAGCTCGTTCATGTCTCGAGCGTTGCGGGCAACACGATCGACCTCGAGACCGGCTGCGGCGGGCTCGCGCACGCGTACACGACGGCGGGAGCCACCGAGGTGATCCGGGTCCCGCAGCTGACGACGCTGGCGATCTCGGGTGCGGGCTCGGTGATCGCGCGAGCCTGGGACGGCGCGCGCGGCGGCGTGATCGCCGTGCAGGCGCACACCTCGATGACGATCGACGGCGGCGGCATCGACGCGAGTGGACAGGGCTTTCGCGGCGGCGCGGCCGACAACATCTCGCGAGGTCCCCTCATGACGACGACGGCGTTCCGCTCGGGGGACACCGCGGACGGCGCCCAGAAGGGCGAGAGCATCGCCGGGTCTCAGGCGACGTACGACGCCAGGTTCAACGGGCCGTTCGGGCGCGGTGCGCCGGCGAACGGCGGCGGCGGCGGCGATTCACACAACGCCGGCGGCGGGGGCGGTGCGAATGGAGACGACGCCAGCCCGTGGACCGGTGCGGGCGTGATGGATGGGACCGTGGTCGGCGCGCTTGCGTGGAACCTCGATCCGGACTTCAACGGCAACGGCAACGCACGGACGAATTCGTCAGGTGGTGGGCGCGGCGGCTACACGTTCTCGCAATTCGACCAGGACGCGCTCGCACTCCCGCCCGACGACGCGAACTGGCTCGGTGACAATCGGCGAAGTGTCGGTGGCCTCGGTGGCCACCCGGTGACCAACGATCCCGCGACCCGTCTGTTCCTCGGCGGCGGCGGGGGCGCGGGCGACGGCAACGACGGCGTTGCCGGCGCGGGGGGGAATGGCGGCGGGCTGATCGTGCTGATCGCCGACCGCGTGTCGGGGACCGGCGTGATCCAGAGCAACGGTGCGGATGGTGTGGCGTCGGTGGGGGGCGACCGAGGTGACGCGCCGGGCGGCGCGGGCGCGGGCGGGACGATCGTGGTGAAAGCGAACACGCTGTCGGGCGTCACGCTGCACGCCGACGGCGGCACCGGGGGCAACCAGACGCTGACGAGGGTCGACGAGGCCGAGGGCCCCGGCGGCGGGGGCGGCGGTGGCTTCATCGCGACCGCCGGCGGCGCGGTCGCGCAGACCGCCACGGGCAAGCTCGGCGGCACGACGAACTCGCCGGCCCTCGCGGAGTTCCCGAGCAACGGCGCGACGAGCGGCGCCGCCGGGCAGACCGGCGTGGCGGTCGCGGGCCTGCCGATCTGTACGACCACGACCACCGACCTGTCGATCACGAAGACCAACGGCGTCACATCGAGCGTGCCGGGCGAGCAGACGACGTACACCATCGTCGCGACCAACAACGGCACGGATGTCGTCGACGGCGCGACCGTCACCGACACGGTCCCGCCGGCGCTGACCGGCGTGACCTGGACGTGCACGGCATCGGCGGGCTCGAGCTGCGGGGCGGCGAGCGGCAGCGGTGATATCTCGGTGACCGTCACGCTCGCGCCGGGCGGCACGGTCACGTTCTCCGCGACCGGGATCATCGATCCGGCCGCGACCGGCACGCTCGCAAACACCGCGTCGATCGCGCCGCCGAGCGGCCTCACCAACTCGAACACCCAGAACAGCAGCGCGACCGATACCGACACGCTGTCGCCGTCGACCCTCGACAACTTCGGCGTGCGCGGTGGTGGCTGCGGCTGCCAAGGCGGTGGCGGCGAGGTGCCGGGGTCGATGATCCTGATCGTCGTCGCGTTCGGGCTCCGGCGTCGATCGCAGCTCCGGACTCGGATCCACGCGCTGACCGGCGCGCGACGTCGAGCCGGGGCGCGCGTGGTCGCCGCCCTCGCGATGTTGCTCGTGCTGGCCGTCGCCCACCCGGCGAGCGCGCAGATCGCCGGCGGCTCCGAGAGCTTCCCCGTCGAGCGGATGCGGCTCACGATCGATCGCGATGGCATGCTCGACGTCGAGTGGGCCAGCGTGCCGGCGCCGCTGCGCTGGAATCTGGGGACCTGGCTCGGCTATGCCGACGATCCGCTCGTCGTCTACGACCTCCGCACCGACCAGACGGTCGGATCGCTGGTCCACGCGCGGGTCGGCGGCGGGATCTTCGGCGGCCTCGGCATCACGCGCTGGCTCGAGCTCGGCCTCGAGCTGCCGCTGATCTACGCCCAGACGCGCGACGCCAACGTGGTGATGCTCCCGTCGCTGGTCTCGCCGCGGCTCGGCGATCTGCGGCTCGCCCCCAAGCTCCTGCTCCGGCGCGGTGGCGGCGATCGGATCGGCGTCGCGGCGATGGTCGGGTTCGCGCTGCCGACCAGCGGCAGCAAGGGCTACGCCGGCGACGACGCAGCGGCGTTCGCGCCGGAGCTGATCGTGTCGCGCGCGGCCGGCGCGTTCCGGCTGTCCGGCAACCTCGGGTACCTCGCGCGCTCGAGGAAACAGGTCGCGAACCTGATGGTCGATGATGAGATCTTCGCGCGGGTCGGGGCCGGCTACCGGTTCGCCGACCGCCACCAAGGGTTCAACCGGCCGCTCGAGCTCGATGTCACGGCGACCTACGCGACCGCCGCGGCGTCGCCGTTCTCGCACGTCAACACGAACCCATTCGAGGTCGATCTCGCCGCGCAGTACGACGTGCGCCGCGATCTCACCGCGTTCGCGTCTGCCGGCGTCGGCATCGTGGCGGGGTTCGGTACGCCGGACTGGCGGGTCGTGCTCGGCGTCCGGTACAGCATGCAGGAGCCGCCGCCGGTGCGGGCGGCGCCGCCCCCCCCGCCGCCGCCGCCCCCGCCGCCTCCTCCTCCTCCTCCTCCTCCTCCTCCGCCGCCGCCCCCGCCGCCCCCGCCGCCGCCCCCGCCTCCGCCGCCGCCGCCCCCGCCCCCGCCGATCAAGGACGGCAAGATCGTGGTCGAGCCGGTGTACTTCGCCACCGACAAGGACCTGATCGAGACGCGGTCGAACGCGGTACTCGACCACGTCGCGGCGGTGCTCGCCGATCACCCCGAGATCAAGACCGTCCGGGTCGAGGGCCACACCGACAACCGCGGCGGCAAGGAGCACAACCAGGACCTGTCGCAGCGCCGCGCAGCCGCGGTCGTGAACTACCTGGTCGGCAAAGGGGTCGCTCGCGACCGGCTCGATTCCCTCGGATTCGGCCAGACGCGGCCGATCGCCGACAACAATACCGACCAGGGTCGAGCGACCAATCGCCGCGTCGAGTTCGTGATCGTCGACAGCCACACCGGCGTCGACGTCCAGCCGGCCAGGCCGGCGGACGCGCCATGATGAAGGAAGCCGCGGACGCGGACCGCCCGGTGTGGCATCGGATCACGTGGGATCAACTCGAGGTCGACGAGCTGATCGTCATCCAGCGCCAGGTGCGCGCGGCGATCGACGCGAAGCGCAAGCTCGCGGGCACGCTGCGGCAGCGGGAGCTCGGAGCGGACTGCCCGCTGCCGGCCCCCCTCCACGCGGGCAGGTCGGGCTACCGCGCGCTGGTCTCCCAGGTCGCGCCCGCGCACCTGCGCGACTCGGTGAACCAGCTCGAGCGCTGTGTCCTGGGGGTCAGCCTCGGAGGCAGCAACGCGCTCGATTTTCATGGGGCCAAGCTCGAGGCCATCGTCCGGTGGATCGCCGCTCGCGCATCCCACTGCTGCGTGCTGGTGGGCGACAGTCTGGGGCGGATCAGCCTGGAGGTCCGCGAGGGGCTGGCGCCGGACATCGCGGAGCGCGAGGCGCGCGCGCTCGGCCAGCGCTACGCCGCCGAGACCGAGGCCATGTTCCGGCGCTACACCACATCGAAGGTCCGCTTCGAGCTCCGGTATGGCACGGAGTACGCCGAGCACAAGAGCTTTCGCCGCCATCTACAGGAGGTGCGGGCTCTGTACCAGCACCACGACGCCTTCCAGGCGCTGGTTCACTCGTTCGGTGGCTACTACGTTGCACGGACCGCGCGAAGCCTCGGCAACTGCGAGGTCGGCCTGAACCCGCGCTGGCAGCGGCTCGCGCACGACTACCTGCTCGAGGAGATCGCCCTGTTCGCGTGCCTCGCCGAGGACGGCTGGCCGGTGCTCGTCTATCCCGGATCCATCGACTCCATCATCGAGGTCGCGGAGGGCCGATTTCCCTCCCTCCCGGCGCCACTCCGCGCGTTCCAGTTCATCGCGCTGTGGCTCGATGCGAAGAGCGGTTCCCGATGATCGGCGGTGCGGATATGCCTGCGAACGAGACGATGCCAAAGGACAGGGACATGACACCGTACATCGTTCGCCTGGCAGTTGCAGAGGACAGGCTCGCAGTGTCCAGTCGGCCGGGCGGATCTTGTCGGGGCAAATTGCTGCGCGCTACGGCCGCTGCCGACTTTGTACGATTGCGTCCCCTGTGAAACCTGGAGACCTCGGCGACTCCCGATACGGGGTGACCTGGTCGGACTCGGACGTACAGCGCAGCCATGGACGTGACTCACATCGAATTCGCAATTGAGAGTCTATTGTCATTCAAAACGAAAGGAGGATCGGATTGTCGTTCGCCGGGAGAGACGCGATGATGGTCGCTGCCATGGCGCAGGACCGAAGATGTCTCCCGACCCGTCCACCGAGATGATCGAGGCCGCGGTTGCCGAAGCCAAGCAAGGCCCGGTGCCCGCAGCCCAGGCGCCTGACCTCGGGGCTCAGCCGGCCGGCACCCCGGCGCCGCTCGCTCCGCTGGCGCAGCGCGCTCCGACCGACCACGCCGCCCCGGAGGTCGGTTCCACCATCGAGCACTACGAGCTACTCCGCAAGCTGGGCGAGGGTGGGATGGGGACCGTGTACGTGGCCCGCGACACGACGCTGGGCCGGCTGGTGGCGATCAAGGTGCTCAAGATGCAGGCGGGGCCAAGCGCCGAGCGGTTTCTGGTCGAGGCGCAGGCCACCGCGCGCTGCCGGCACGACAACATCGTGGTGATCTACGAGGTCGGGGAGCTTCGTGGCTATCCCTACATGGTGCTCGAGTACCTCGAGGGCCGCACGCTGCGCGAGTGGATGACCCAGCGCGACTCCTCGTCGGGGCCCGTGCCGCCGAGCCTGGCGGTCGAGCTCCTGCTGCCGGTGGTCCGCGCGCTGTCGTGCGCCCACGCGCTGGGGATCGTGCACCGCGATCTGAAGCCAGAGAACATCTTCTTGACCGAGGCGGGGCGCGTGGTGGTGCTCGATTTCGGGATCGCCAAGCGGCTCGAAGCGAGCCAGATCTCGGCGATCCACGCGACGGCGCAGCGACGGGCCCGGAGCGCCGGGCTGACCCAGGAGGGTGCGCTGGTCGGCACGCTGCCGTACATGTCCCCCGAGCAGCTGCGGGCGGAGGACGTCGATGCGCGGAGTGATCTGTGGACGGTGGGGATCCTGCTCTACGAGCTGGTGACCGGGGCGCATCCGCTGACCTATCGCACGGTATTCGAGCTCCTGGAGATCGGGGAGTCCGACGAGCCGGTGCCGAGTGTTCGCGACAAGCGACCGGACGTCGGCGCGCTCGGGGCGATCATCGATCGGTGCCTGCAGAAGCGGCGGGTCAGGCGGTATGGCTCGGCCGAGGAGCTGGTGGCGGCGCTGGAGACACTCGCGCACGGCGGCAAGGCGAGCGAGCTCGACGAGGAAGCGAGCCTGTTCGCCGGCCTGTCGGCGTTCCAGGAGGCGGACGCGGAGCGCTACGTGGGCCGGGAGCGCGAGGTCGTCGGGCTGGTGGGGCGGCTCCGCAACCAGCCGCTGGTCGTGGTAGCCAGTCCCAGCGGCGCGGGCAAATCGTCGTTCGTGCGCGCGGGGGTGATCCCGGCGCTCAAGCGTTCGGGGGAGCCCTGGGAGGCGTTCATCGTTCGCCCCGGTCGGAGGCCGCTCGCCGCGCTCGCCGACGTGCTCGCGCAGATCGCGCCGGCGACGCGAGAGGGCGTCCCGGCGAGCGCGCTGGCGGCGAGCTCCACCGCGGCACTGCTCGGCGTCCTGCATACGCAGCCTGGGCTCGTGGGCGCGGTGCTGCGGGCACGCTGTCGGCGAGGAGGCGGCCGGCACCGGATCCTGTTGTTCGTCGATCAGTTCGAGGAGCTCTACACGCTCGGGGCGGACGCGATCGAGCGGGCGGCGTTCGTGGCCTGCCTGGAGGGCGCGGCGGACGACGCCTCGTCCCCGCTGCGCGTCATGCTGTCCCTGCGCTCGGACTTTCTCTACCGCATGGCCGAAGAAGGCCACTTCAGCGCCGAGGTGACGCGCGGGCTGGTCTTCCTGCTGCCGATGGGTCGCGACGGGCTACGCGCCGCGCTGACCCGACCGCTGGAGGCCGCGGGCTATCGGTTCGAGAACGAGGCGATGGTGGAGGCCATGGTGGGTGGGCTGGAGCGGACCAGGAGCCCGTTGCCGCTCTTGCAGTTCACGGCGGCGAAGCTGTGGGAGGCCCGGGATCGAACCAGTCGGCTCCTGACCCAGACCAGCTACGACCAGCTCGGCGGCGTGGCGGGGGCGCTGTCGGCGCACGCCAACGCGGTGCTGTCGGCGCTGTCGGTGGCCGATCAGCGATTGTGTCGCGCGGTGCTGTTGCGGCTGTGCACGCCGGAGCGCACGCGGGCGGTGGTGAGCCTGGCAGATCTGCGAGGGCTGGTCGCGGACGGCAGTTCGGTGGAGCAAGTGATCCACCGGCTGTCGGATGCGCGGCTGGTGCTGGTCGAGGCCGGCGGGGAGCGGGAAGGAACGACGGTGGAGCTGTGCCACGAGTCGCTGATCGAGAGCTGGGACAAGCTCGCGCAGTGGCTGTCCGAGAGCGAGCACGACGCGCAGTTCGTCGCGCGGCTCCACGTGGCGGCCCAGCAGTGGGAAGCGAGCCAGGAGGCCCAAGGGCTGTTGTGGCGCGATCGGGCGGCCCGCGAGGCCGCCGAGTGGCTGACACGTCGGCGTGCCGAGCAAAGCGCGGGCGAGTCGCTCGGGCTCGGCAAGCGCGAGGAGCGCTTTCTGGTTGCGGCGGTTGCGCTGCTGGAACGTGCGCGGCGGCTGCGACAGCGGATCGTGGCCGGCGTGCTTGCCATCGTCGGTATGATCACGGTGGTCGTGTTCTTCCTGTCAATCCGCGCAAACAGGGCTGCGGAGCAAGCGGAGCAGGAAGCCAGGTCGGCGCAGATCGAAGCGCGGCAAGCACGCAACGCGACGCGCATGGCAGCGGCGAACGAGCTGGAGCAAAAAGATCCCACGACGATGCTCTTGCTGCTCCGCGAAGTCGAGCCGCCCGGGATACCGCGAGGCTGGGCCGAACTCGTGAGCAAGGCGCTCCGGAGCGGGCTCGCGCGCGAAGTGCGAGGCTGGGGGGCGCCCGTCCTGGGGGTAGCGTGGAGCCCGGACGGCCAGCGCATCGTCACGGCGTTGAAGTCCAGCGCGCCGCAGGTGAAGGACGGCACGGCGCGGGTGTGGAAGGTCGGCGACCCGGCCGAGCCGATCGTGCTGGGTCATCACCAAGACGATGTGCTCTCGGCGCAGTTTAGTCCTGACGGTACGCGCATCGTCACCGCATCCCTGGACAGGACTGTGCGGGTGTGGAGGGCCGACGGCTCCGGCGAACCGATCGTGCTTCACGGTCACGAGGACAAGGTCAATGCGGCGGTGTTCAGCCCTGATGGAATGCGCATCGTCACCGCGTCCGACGACAAGACCGCGCGGGTGTGGAAGGCCGATGGTACCGGCGAGCCCATCGTGCTTCGCGGTCACGAGGGCAGGGTCCACTCGGCGGCATGGAGCCCTGACGGCCAGCGCGTCATCACGGCGTCCGGTGACAAGACCGCACGGGTGTGGAGCGCCGACGGTGCAGGCCAGCTGGTCGTGCTTCGCGGCCACGAAGATCTGGTGATGACGGCGGCGTTTAGCCCCGACGGTCAGCTCGTTGTGACAGCGTCGCGGGACAAGACCGTACGCGTGTGGAACG
>Ga0307476_10001403_pt1 | contig 14735 bp, 10 predicted proteins | sample atmos_gasesECM2C_2_FD_203314 | JGI IMG/M metagenome (GOLD analysis project Ga0307476, IMG submission 203314) | Hardwood forest soil microbial communities from Morgan-Monroe State Forest, Indiana, United States - atmos_gasesECM2C_05 | ecosystem: Environmental > Terrestrial > Soil > Temperate... | reverse complement strand
CCTCCTCGAGGCGAGCCCGCAGCGTCGGCGGACGCCACTCGCCGACCTCGAGGAGCGTGCGCCCGGCGAGCGCGGACGGCGTGGTGCCGAACATCGCGAAGAACGCCGGATTCGCCGATCGCACGGCGAGCCGCTGGTCGACCACGGCCAGCGGGGTCGGCACGGTACCGACGATCGCAGCGGCATGGTCCCGCGCGGCGCGCAGGGCGGTGATGTCGACGAACGCGATCACGGCGCCGCTGATCTTGTGCTCTGCCGTGCGATAGGGTCGGATCTGCATCCGGTAGCTCGTGCCATCGGGGTGATGGACCTCCGACTCGCGAACCGCGAGCGTCTCGATGACGTCCGCGATCATGCGGTCGAGCCCGGCGACCTCGACGTTCGGCTGCAGATCGGCGATCGGGCGCCCGACGTCTCCGGGGATCAGCTTCATGACCGCGCGCGCCCTGGGCGTGAAGCGGCGCACCTGTCGCTCGAGGTCGACGATGATGATCGCGATGTCGACGCTGGTGAGCACGTTGACGAGGTCGTCGTTGGCCTCGCGCAGGTTGCCGTTGCCGCGCTGGAGCTCCTCGTTGACCGTCTCGAGCTCCTCGTTGGTCGACTGCAGCTCCTCCTTGGCGGTCTGCAGCTCCTCGTTGGTCGATTGCAGCTCCTCGTTGGTCGACTGCAGCTCCTCGTTGCTGATGCCCAGCTCTTCGCTGGTCGCAAGGTGCTGCGCGACGATCGAAGTCAGATATCCCTTCGTCGCGTCGAGTTCCTGGCGAACGCGGTCGATCTCCCGTCGGTCCTGCGGCCGCAGCTTGCCCGGCGCGCGGCGCGTGGGCGGAGCCGCCCGGTTCGCCACCGGTTCGAACACCACGAGGAAGTGGCGCTTTGCCGAGGCCTCGCCGCGCAGCGGCACGACCTCGAGGTGGATCTCCTGCTCCTGGCCGCGTTCGTGGACGATGACAACGTCCTGCCGCACCGGCGCGTCGCCCTGGCGCGCGCGCTGGATGGCGAGCGGTAACTCCGATGCCAGGCCTTCCCGCGCCATCTTGAGCACGTTCAGCTGCGGCTGGCCGGGCGCGGCCTCGAGATACGAGCCCGTCCGACCCCTGAATTGCACGACCTCGAGGTTCTCGTCGATGACCACGCAGGGCGGCGCGTACCGGGCGAGCAGCATGTGATCGACCTCGCGCTGCACGTCGAGCGCCGACCGGACGGCGTCGGCGGGCCGGCGGGTCGGCAGCCTGCCGAGCTGGCTCGCGATCGGAAACGTCAGGCTCGTGCGCGGTCCCGGCTTGCGCGCGTAGATCCGCGCATCGGCGTCGACCGGCTGGAACTGCGCCTCGAAGCCGACGACCGTCTCGGCGGGGCCGAGCACGAGGTATCCGGGCTGATTGAGGGCGTAGTGGAAGATCGGGAGCACCCGCTGCTGCAGCGATGCGCCCAGGTAGATGAGCACGTTGCGGCAGCTCACCAGGTCGAGCTTGGAGAACGGTGGATCGGTCACGAGGTCGTGGCGGACGAACACGCAACGCTCGCGGACGTCGCGGTTGATCCGGTAGCCACCCTCCTCGCGATGAAAGAACCGGGCGAGCCGCTCCTCACCGACCTGCGCGGCGATCGTCTCCGGGTACTGTCCCTGCCGCGCGCACTCGATCGCACGCTCGCTCAGGTCGCTGCCGAACAGCTGGAGCGGCCGGCTGCGCTCACCGCACAGCTCGATCAGCAGGATCGCCAGCGAGTACACCTCCTCGCCGGTCGAGCAACCGGGGACCCAGACCCGCACCGGCGCCGCGGCCGGCTTGCAGCGAAGCAGCTCGGGGAGCACGTGCTCGACGAGCCGGTCGAGCACCGGGCGATCGCGAAAGAACTCGGTGACGTGGATCAGGAGATCTTCGTAGACCACGCTCGCCTCGCCGGGGTGCGCGGTCAGATACGAGCTGTACTCGTCGAGCGAGCCGAGCTGGTGCCTGGCGATCCGACGCGCGAGCCGGCGTTCGATCGTGGTGCGCTTGTAGCTGGAGAAGTCGATCCCGCTCGCTTCGCGCAGCTGCTCGAGGACCCGATCGATGCCGGTGACCGTGGCCGACCGTTCGAGCGCGACGCCCGGCCGGGGTCCGAGCTTCGCGATCTTGCCGATCTCGTCACCGAACCGTGCCGGCGAGAGCACGGTCTCGACCACGCCGGCGGCGATCGCGCTCCGCGGCATCTCGTCGAACTGCGCGGTCGACGGGTCCTGCGCGAAGGTCAGCCCCCCCGCGGCCCGGATCGCGCGCAGGCCCTCGGTGCCGTCGCGCGCGGTGCCAGACAGCACCACACCGACGGCGCGCTCGCGAAGCACCTCGGCGATCGACACGAACAGCGCGTCGATCGGCTGCCACGGGCGGGCACCCGGCTTCGCCGTACGCAGCACGAGCGCGCCGCGAAATAGACAGGCCGAGGTGTGCGGGGGCACGACCAGGATCGTGTTGGGCTCGATCCGGTGTCCGCTCGCGACGTCGATCACCGGAAGCGCCGTGGCGGCGGCGAGCAGGCCGGCGAGCTGGCCGATCTGGGACGGCGGCAGGTGCTGGAGGACGACGAACGCGAGCCCGGTGTCTGCCGGTATGCTCCCGACGAGCTGCTTGAGCGCGTCGAGCCCGCCGGCCGAGGCACCGACGCCGACCACGCGCTGTGGCTGCGTCACCGTGCGTCGCCGTTTCGCCATGGATCAAGGTACCACGGTGGAGGGATTCGCATGCGCGGCCATCGGCGGCACGATCAGGTCGCCGGCAGCTCGAAGAAGAACTGAGATCCGGCGCCCTGCACCGAGGTCACGCCGATCCGGCCGCCGTGGGCCTCGACGATCTTCTTGCTGACATACAGCCCGAGACCCGAGCCCTCGCCAGAGCCGGCGGTGCTCGCTCGCCGGAACTTGTCGAACACGTAGCCGGTCTCGGCGGGTGTCATGCCCGGACCCGCGTCGGTCACGGAGACCCGGATCGCGTCGTTCATGGCGGCGAGCCCGACGACGATGCCGGTCATCTTCGGAGCGTACTTCAGCGCGTTCTGCAGCAGATTCGCGACGACGCGCTCGACCCTCAGATCGTCGATCGAGGTCGTCAGCGGCTCGGTGGCGTGGAGCGACACCCGGCCGCGGTCGCGCGTGGGAACCACTCGATCGATGATCTGCTCGAGCAGCATGCGCAGCTCGGTCGGCTTGCGGTGGAGCTCGAGGCGACCCGCGTCGAGCGAGCACAGATCGAGCAGGTCCTGCACCATCCGGTCGAGGAAGTCGACGTTGCGGGTGATCCGCGCGAGCGCGCCGCGGGCATCCGACGGATCGCCCTGGGCGAGCTTGTCGTCGAGCAGGCGGGCCTCCAGGGCGATCGTCGAGAGCGGACTCTTGAGGTCATGAACGATCTGGGCAACGTCCTCCTCTCGCAGACCCGCGTCCATGGTCTCCACCGCGCGAAACACCGCGGCGGTCGACTGCTCGTCGCGTGGACACAGCAGCACCTCCACGGGGATCGCGCGTCCGCTCCGATGATGGACGCATGCGCCGGCGGTCGCGGACAGGAAGCGGATCCGCGCGAGCTGCTCGCCGCCCGCGAGCTTCGAGGCGACCAGGTCGACCGGCTCGCCGACGAGCTCGGATCGCGCGTGGCCGAACAGCTGCTCCGCGAGAGGATTGGCATCGACGATCCGCCCGTCCGCATCGAACACGAGGCTCGCACGCGGGATCGCCGCGAGATCGAGAGCGGCGCGATCGCTCTCGCCATGGGGCGGCACGACCCGATCGCCGGCACGCGTGCCGCGGGCGAACTGCGGCTCGGTGTCCTGGCCGGCGAAGCCCGACGAGGTCGCGGTTCCGAGGCCTTGTGGCGCCTCGCAGGTCTCGAGCTGTCGCCGAGCTCGCACTTGACTGTCTGGATCTCGCATGGGCCCTCCGGCAGGCCGACGATGTCCGTCGACACTCTTCGAGACCAGGGTGGTTGCTTCGACCACGTTTCACAATTGGGAGAATTACGCACGTGGCGGTCGGCCCGGACCGACGCGAGAATCGAGCTCCGGCGCGCTGTTGTAGCGACGATCGCAGAAATCGAATCACGTCACGCGAGGCCGGGCTGGCCCTGCGTCGCGACGTCCACAGACCGACGGTTGTGACCGAGCGCTGACGTGCGCGCGAGACGGAGGTGATACCGTGCGTTGACATGAGTCCGAATACCAGGCGGTCGATGAGGCGGCGCCAGGCCGCCAGGTCCCCGCCGGAGGGGCTCGCGAAGACGCCCACCGGCATCGGCGGGATCGACCAGATCACCGGTGGGGGCCTGCCTCGCGGACGGCCGACCCTGGTTTGCGGTACCGCCGGATGCGGCAAGACGCTGTTTGCCATGGAGTTTCTCGTCCGCGGCGCGAGGCAGTTCGACGAGCCCGGCGCGTTCATCGCGTTCGAGGAGACCGCCGACGAGCTGCGCGACAACGTGCGCTCGCTCGGGTTCGATCTCGACCACATGGTGAGGAGCAAGCAGCTGATCGTCGATCATGTTCGCGTCGAGCGCAGCGAGATCGAGGAGACCGGCGAGTACAACCTCGACGGCCTGTTCATCCGGATCGCCCACGCGATCGAGACCGTGAAGGCCAGGCGGGTGGTGCTCGACACGATCGAGGCCCTGTTCTCGGGATTCTCCGATGACGCCATCCTGCGCGCGGAGCTGCGCCGGCTGTTCGGCTGGCTCAAGGACAGGGCCGTCACCGCGGTGATCACCGGGGAGCGCGGCGACCGTCATCTCACGCGGCGTGGGCTCGAGGAATACGTCTCGGACTGCGTGATCCTGCTCGACCAGCGGATCCACGATCAGGTGTCGACCCGCCGGCTGCGCATCGTCAAGTACCGCGGGACCGCACACGGCACGAACGAGTACCCGTTCCTGATCGACGAGCAGGGCATGTCGGTCTTGCCGATCACCTCGCTTGGCCTGGAACACGCCGTCAGCGACGAGCTGATCTCGACGGGCGTACCGGCGCTCGATGCGATGTTCGGTGGAAAGGGCTTCTATCGCGGTACGAGCGTGCTCGTATCGGGCTCGGCGGGAAGCGGCAAGACCAGCCTGGCGGCCCACTTCGCCGGCGCGACCTGTCGCCGCGGCGAGCGGTGTCTGTTCTTTGCCTATGAAGAGTCGGAGGCGCAGATCGTGCGCAACATGCGCTCGATCGGCCTCGAGCTGCAGCCGTGGATCGACAAGGGTCTGCTCCAGATCCACGCCGCGAGGCCGTCGAGCCACGGGCTCGAGATGCACCTCGTGGCGATTCACAAGCTGGTCCGGAAACTTCACCCGCAGGCGATCGTCATGGATCCGATCAGCAACCTGATCGCGGTGGGAACGCTCAGCGAGACCAACGCCACGCTGGTCCGCCTCATCGACCTGTTCAAGGCGAGCGGCATCACGGCCATGTTCACGAGCCTCAGCACCTTGACCGCCGGCGCCGAGCAGTCCGAGGTCGGTGTATCGTCGCTGATCGACAGCTGGCTGCTCGTGCGCGATCTCGAGCAGAACGGCGAGCGCAGCCGGACACTGGTCATCCTCAAGTCGCGCGGGATGAACCACTCCAACCAGGTCCGAGAGTTCCTGCTCACGAGCTCGGGCATCGAGCTGCGCGACGTGTACCTCGGCGCACACGGTGCCCTGACCGGCTCCGCGCGGCTCGGGCAGGAGGCGCGCGACCGCGAGGACGAGGCGATCCGGCGCGAAGCGGCGATGCTCGCGCAGAGCAACCTCGCGGTGCGGCGGCAAGCCGTCGAGGCGCAGATCGCCGACCTCCAGAACCAGCTACATGCCATCGCGGTCGACCTCGAGAGCACGACGGGCAAGCGACGTCGCCGCGAACAACGCGTCGGCGGCGACCGGCGCGCGATGTCGGTGAGCCGTCACGCACCGAGGCCGAACGGAACACGCAGTGGCAAATAAACCGACCCGGCCGCGCACCGCGAAGCCGCGGTCACCAGAGTACCAGCTGCGGCTCTACGTCGCCGGCCAGAGCGCCCGATCGATCGCGGCGGTCTCGAACCTGAAGCGGATCTGCGACGCTCACCTCGGTGGGCGCTACGCGATCGAGGTGGTCGACTTGCTGGAGCATCCTCACCTGGCCAAGGCCGATGATATCCTCGCCCTCCCCACGCTCGTGAGGCGGCTGCCAGCGCCGATCCGGAAGATCGTTGGCGATCTGTCCAACGTGGATCGGGTGCTGCTCGGCCTCGACGTCGTGAAGCTGGACGGCGCGCGTGGCTGACCTTACGCTGCAGATCGACGACGTCGAGATCTCGCTCGAGGAAGCCACCGAGACGCTGCGTGCGATCCGCTCCGGGCGGGTCGACGCCGTGGTGGTCCACGGAGCGAGCGGGCATGGCGTGTTCACGTTCCAGGACCCCGACCACGTCTATCGCGCGCTCGTCGAGGCGATGGGAGAGGGAGCCGCGCTCGTGACCGGCGACGGGATCATCGGCTACCACAATCCGCGCTTCGCAGCGCTGATGACGGCACCCGGTGCGGCTTCGCTGCGCGGCACGGCGCTGCGCGATCTCGTGCCCGCGGACGCCGCGGTCTCGGTCGATGCGATGCTCGAGCATGCGCGGCGCGGCCCGGCGCGCGTCGAGGTGGGTCCGGTGCCCCGCCACGGCGGCACGCTGACGGTCCAGCTGACCGCGAGCGCTGCGTCCGTCGCCGACGCCGACGTGCGGTGCGTGGTCGCGACCGATCTCGGCGCGCAGCGCGCGCAGGCAGAGCTCCACCGCGAGGCGCTGGTCGGCATGGAGGCCCGCGACCGCCTGATCTCGATCGCGGGTCACGAGCTCCGTGCTCCGATGCAGGTCCTCGTGTCCGAGCTCGGGGTGCTGCGGGCCCAGCACCCCGCGATCACCGTCGAGCAGCTCGCATCGCTCCAGCAGCTGGGCTTCCGGCTCGCGAACCTGGTCGCGAGCCTGCTCGACGTCGGGCTGCTCGGCTCCGACCAGCTCGCGCTGACGCGCGAAGACCTGGACCTCGCCGACGTCGTCCGCGCGATCGCCGGCCGCACCGAGGATCTCGCGCGCAGCGGCTCTCCGGTCACCGTGGACGCTCGCCCGACATGGGGCCGCTGGGACCGTGTGCGGCTCGAGCAGGTCGCGACGAACCTGCTGTCCAACGCAGGAAAGTATGGCCTCGGCAGGCCGGTCCGGGTCGTCGTGGACGGCGACGAGAAGGTCGCCAGGCTGGTCGTGGAAGACCAGGGGATCGGGATCGCGCGCGACGCGATCGAGCGCCTGTTCCGGCCGTTCGAGCGGATCGGCAGCGTCAAGGCCGCGACCGGCCTCGGCCTGGGCCTGTACATCACCGCACAGATCGTGAAGGCGCACGGAGGCGTGATACGGGTCGAGAGCGATCCGGGCGCGGGGTCGCGGTTCATCGTCGAGCTGCCGTACGCGGGACCGCAGCGCGCCGGACCGTGACCCACCACGTCCGGGCCAGCTCGCCGGGAGTCACGGAGCGCGAACGCTCGCCCGGCGAGCGACGACCAGCTCGTCGATGTTCGCGACCAGACTCTCGAACTCGATCGGCTTCGCGAGGTGCCGATCGAAGCCCGCGGCGAGCGCGCGCTCGATGTCGGTCTCGGTCGTGTACGCGGTCAGCGCGATCGCGGCGATGTCAGCCCCGGAGGCTCGCACGCCACGGATGAAGCTGTAGCCGTCCTCGATCGGCATCGCGATGTCGCACACCAGCGCGTCGGGGGCACAGCGTGCGATCCGCGCACGCGCCGCCGCTGCGGAGTCTGCGGTGTCGACGACCGCGCCGGCGCGATCGAGCAGCAAGGCCAGCGCGTCGCGCACCCGCGGATCGTCGTCGATGACGAGCACGCGAGCGTGACCGAGGCCGGGTGTGCGCGCGACGCCATGCGACGGCGTCGCGGTGCGCCGCACGGGCGCGGCCGGTAGCACGAGCGTGAGCGTCGTTCCGCGCCCGGGCCCCGCACTCGACGCCGCGATCGTGCCGTGGTGGAGCTCGACGAGCTGCTTGGCGATCGCGAGCCCGAGTCCAGGCCCGCCCTCCCCGCGCGTCAGGCCGCCGGCAGCCTGGCCAAACGGCTCGAACATGCGGGACAGGAGCTCCGGCGCCACGTCACGGCCGCCATCCTCGACCTCGATCGCGATCGAGCGGCCGCGGCGTGCCATATCGACCGTGACGCGGCCGCCGGGGTCGGTGAGCTCCACCGCGTTCGCCAGCAGATTGACGAGCACCTGGTGCAGGCGCACCGCGTCCCCGAGGATCCCTGCGCCGGACAGCGTGCCGCGGAGGTCGAGCACGATCTGCTTCGCCCGCGCGCTCGGCGCGATCGCGTCGAACGCTCCCCGCACCAGCGGCTCGGCCTCGATCGGGCGAAGGTCGACGTGGAGCTTGCCGGCCATCGCGCGAGCGACATCGACCAGATCCCCGACCATGCGTGACTGGATGCGCGCGCTCTGCAGGATCGCGTCGTGGGCCCTGGCGCGCATCTCGGCGTCCACCGAGTCGTCGTGCAGGATGCGATCCCACAGCAGCATCGTCGTCAGCGGCGCCTGGAGCTCGTGGGAGACCGCGGCGAGGAACTGATCGTGGAGGCGATGGGCGAGCGCAGCGTCGGCGCGCGCCGCGCGCTCGCGAGCGAGCAGATCGTTGTGCTCGGTCGCGGCGTCGCGCCCATCGTGGATATCGATCGCCGTGGCGAACCAGCGCGACCCGGAGCTCGCGATCGCGAACCGGACGCGGTGCCATCGGTAGTCGCCATTCGCCCGGCGCAGCCGCGCCTCGACGTCGATCGAGCCGCGCTCGCGAACGGCCCAGGCCAGGCCTTCGCTGCACTTCGCGACATCACCGGGGTGGACCGCGTGCCGCCAGCCGGAGCGACGCTCCGCGTATGCGGACCACCGGCGGTTGAAGTAATCGGGCTCGCCCACGCACGGCCCGCTCCACACGAGCGCGTCGGCGTCCACCGCGAGCTGTCGCGCGAGGACCTCGTCGGTGATGTCGGCACACACGACGATCACGTTCGTCATGGCGCCGAGCTCGTCGCGCGACGCGCGCAGCGTCGCGGCGCCGTAGGCGGGGCGGCCATCGAGCTCGAGCGCGAGCTCGGCGACGTGGGTCGCGACGCCAGTCCGGACCAGCTCGTCGACGCCTGCGATGGCAGCGTACGCGTCGCGCGTGCCGAACAGCTTGCGCCACGCGGCGTTGACCAGGCGCGGCGTTCGACTCGCGACGTCGAGCACGGCGATCGGCAGCTCCGACACCTCGATGAGATCCAGCGCCTCGCCGCGGCGTCGCGCGGGTTCGACCCCGATCAGCACATCGGCGAGCCGGCACGCGATCTCGAGCCGGCGCCCGCGGTCCCCCATTCACCACACTCCGTGAAGCGCTGCGATCCGTTGCATCTGCGCCACCGAGTGGGTCGACAGCTTGTTGGTGATGCGCTGGCGATGAGTCTCGGCGGTGCGCCGCGTGATGGACAGCCGGATCGCGACCTCGTCGTTCGAGAAGCCGCGGATGACGAGCTCGAACACCTCGCGCTCGCGCCGGGTCAGCCGCAGAAACGGATGGAGCCCCGTGCCTGCGAGCTCCATATCGATGGCGTCGCGCGAGACGCCCGGGGGGAGATAGCACAGCCCGCCGAGCACCTGCCGGATCGCGTCGATGATCTCGGTCGGCGGCTGCGTCTTGAGCGCAAACCCGCAGGCATGGGCGCGCAGCATGTCGGCGATCAGCCCCGGCTCGTTGATCACCGAGAGCCCGAGCACCCGACATCGCGGTTGAATCTCGAACAGCTGACTCGTCAGGCTGATGCCCGATATCTTGGGCATCAAGAGGTCGACCACGACCACGTCGAGCGCGACGTGGTTCGCCAGCTCGAGGGCCTCCGCGGCGCTTCCGGCTTCGCCCACGACCTCGAGATCCGCCTCGCCACGCAACGTCACCACCAGCCCCTGGCGAAACAGTGGATGATCGTCGACGACCGCGACCTGCGCCTTCATGACAAAACGCATTATGGACACAAACCTCTCGTCGAAACACCACACGTTGTCGTCATATCGACCTTTCGCTCGACATCCTGCAGGTCTGGGGTACGATGCGGTCGAGGAGCTCGCCAACTGACCGACGGCGGCGCGGGTGTCGCTCGCGCGGTGTCGTGATGTACGAGTCGGAGCGCGTAATTCGCGGGCGCTCCCATGTGACAAGAAGGCGGTGACCATGAGAGGAAACGCCTCGATGCCGGACGAACCCAGACGTGGGGTTCGCGACGTGTGCGACCGGATCCGAGCGATGGATCCTGGCGTGCCTCCTGGCAGCCAGCTCGAACAGCTGGCGCGGGAGCTCGAGCTCATCGACGCGGGCAACGCCGAGGCGCGAGCGCGGATCGTGGTGGATGCGAAGCGCGGGCTGGCCGATCTCGAGGAGCTTCACAACGTGAACCGCATGGTGACCGTGGGAACCTTGAGCGCCGGCATGGCGCACGAGCTCGGCACGCCCCTCGGGGTGGTCCTGGCACGGGCGCAGATGATCGTCTCCGACGAGAACGACCTCGCCGAGGCCCGCAAGGATGCCGCCGAGATCATCCACCAGGTGAAGCGCATGATCCAGATGTGCCGCGAGGTCCTCGACTTCGCGCACCCCAAGCCTCCAACCCGAGATCCCGTCGACGTGGTGCAGGTCGTGCGTCAGATGATCGCGCTGCTCGTGCCCGAGGCACGCAAGCGGACCGCGAAGCTCGTGCTGGCTGGCGAGCCGCCGCCGACGCTGGTGCTCGGAGACCCGTCCAAGTTGATGCAGATCCTCACCAACCTGACGATCAACGCGGCGCAGGCGATGCCGGACGGCGGCACGGTCACGCTCGGGGTGGAGCGGAAGCGCGTGCGACCGCCGGTCGTGGAGCGGCTACCCGACGCCGACTACATCTGCATCCACGTCCAGGACACTGGCACCGGGATCCGCAACAGCGACCTGGGCCACATCTTCGAGGCGTTCTTCACGACGAAGAGCGCCGAGGGCACGGGGATCGGCCTCGCCGTCTCGGCCCACATCGCGGGCGAGCACGGCGGCTGGATCGGTGTGGTCACCCAGGAGGGCCGAGGCAGCACGTTCACCGTCTACTTGCCACCGATCGCTCCGGCGGCGGCCTAGTCGCGGTCGGCATCGTGCGCCGCGCCCCAGCGCTCGAGCTTGCGATACAGCGTGCGGCGATCGAGGCCGAGGATCTCCGCCGCCATCGTCTTGTTGCCGTCGAGCTGTTTCAGCAGGCGGGTGATGTAACGGCGCTCGACCTCGTCCATGGTCAAGACGTCGTCCGGACCGAGCCCCGGAATGCCGAGATCGGTCGATCGGTAATCGCGGATCTTCTCGGGGAGATCATCCACCGTCAGCTCGTCGAAGCGGGCGAACGCGACCGCGCGCTCGATGCAGTTCTGGAGCTCGCGAACGTTTCCCGGCCAGGTGTACGCCATCAGCTTCTCGGCCACCGGAGGCGACAGGCCGACCACGTTCTTGGTGGTCTGCTGCGAGAACTGCTTGAGGAAGTGCTGTGCGAGGAACAACACGTCGTTGCCTCGGACGCGCAGCGGCGGAACCTCGATCCGGAGCACGTTGATCCGGTAGAACAGATCCTCGCGGAACCGGCGCTCCGTCACTTCGGCCTCGAGATCGCGGTTCGAGGCCGTGATGACGCGGGCCTCGTACGGGATCTCCTGGTCGCCGCCGATGGGTCGCACCGTCCTCTCCTGGAGCGCGCGCAGGAGCTTGGGCTGCATGCCGATCGGCATCTCGCCGATCTCGTCGAGGAACAGCGTGCCGCCGTCGGCCTTCAGGAACAGCCCCTGGCGCGGAGCGCGCGCATCGGTGAACGCGCCCTTGACGTGCCCGAACAGCTCGCTCTCGAGCAGCGCCTCGGGAATGGCCGCGCAGTTGATCGCGACAAACGGGCCGGTGGAGCTGCGACTGCGCTGATGAACGGCGCGCGCGACCAGCTCCTTGCCGGTACCGCTCTCGCCGGTGATCAGCAGCGCCGCGTCGGCATCCGCCACGCGCTCGATGAGCTCCTTGACTCTCTGGACCGGCGCACTTGCGCCGATCATCTGATCGACGCCACGAGCGCCGGACACGACCTGGCGGAGGCGCTTGACCTCGTCGCGAAGCCGGCGGTGCTGGACCGCACGCGAGAGCGTGATCCGCAGGGCCTCGACATCGAATGGCTTGGTGATGAAGTCGTACGCGCCCACGCGAATGGCGCTGACTGCTGAATCGAGGCTGCCGAACGCCGTGATCATCACGACCGGCACGTCGGGGCGATTGGCCGTGACGCGCTCGCAGAACGCGAACCCGTTCATCCCTTCCATGTGTAGATCGGTGACCACGACATCGAAGTCCTGCTCGTCGAGCAGCGTCAGCGCATCGGCCGCCGAGGTCTTCCACGTCACGACGAAACCGCGGCGCGTCATCGCCTTGGTCAGGGTCTCCGCCATGCTCTGGTCGTCGTCGACAATGAGGACGTGCCCGGTCATGCGCGATCCTTCACCTCTCTGTGGCAAAATGTCTCGTGGGGCGTCCTGGATCCGCCTTCCCCGTGAGCCCTCGCAACCGCCTGCACCGGGGAGCCGCCACGTACGACACCGCAGTGTGGCACGGATGCCGGCCGCTTGCGGCGATCGACGTCCGTGTCGGCACCCGGCAGGCCATCCGGCGCAGATCGTGCTCTGCGATCACTACGCCGATCTCGCACATCGAGCCCTGAACACGTCCGCGCGTGCCTCGCCATGGTAATGGATGTACACGGAGGGACGCTCGATCGTCCGGATCTCGACGGGCGCGTCCTCGACGCGTATCCAGCCATGCGTGTGGGATGTCGAGCGGTACCAGAAGCCGCCCTCGTTTCGCCAGTAGTGGCCGCCGTTGTAGAAGATCGGGTCGTCGAGGCCGGTGATCACCTGGACGCCGGGGCGCATCACGACGAGATCAGATGTCGTGTGCTGACCTGCGTACGCGAGCTGTCCGCTGCCGGTGCAGCCGCCTGCGAGCGCGACGAACAGCACGCAAGGACGTAGCGAAATCCGCATGATTCGACATGCAGCAAGGTCCATGCCGCCGCGAACGTGCAATGCGCCGGACCGGGTCCGACCGAGGCCGACCCGGTTCTTGCAGCAAGGCAGAGGATGGACATCCGCTATCCAGGTCTCAGACAGATCCGATGAATGGAACCATCCTGATCGTCGATGACGACAAAGACACCGCCGCGCTGCTTCGCGACCTCCTGCGCAGGTGCGGCCTGGACGTCACTGCGGTGAGCTCGGGGCGAGAATGTCTCGAGCAACTGCGCAGCCATCCGGCCGACGTGGTCGTGACCGATGTCCAGATGCCCGGCATGTCCGGAACCGAGCTGTGCATGGCGTTGCGCGAGCGCCACCCGGATCTGCTGCCGATCATCGTCACGGGCCACAGCGATCCCGAGACCGCGATCGCTGCGATCCGGGCGGGCGCCTTCGACTTCATCACCAAGCCCCTGGAGATCCCCGCCGTCGAGATCGCGCTCGCGCGTGCGCTCGAACACCTCGCGCTCAAGCGGGAGGTCAGGCGCCTGCGGGCCCAGGTCCACCGCGACGAGACGATCGATGGGATCGCGGGGGACAGCCCGGCGATTCGCAAGATGGTCGAGATGATCCAGCGCGTCGCCAGCAGCGACGCGAGCGTGCTGATCACCGGAGAATCCGGAACCGGCAAGGAGCTCGTCGCGCGCGCGCTCCACCACCTGTCGCCGCGCCGCGATCGACCGTTCGTCGCGGTGAACTGTGCCGCGATGCCGGCGTCGTTGCTCGAGAGCGAGCTGTTCGGGCACGTGCGTGGCGCGTTCACCGATGCGAGGCACGATCGCAAGGGCCTGTTCGTGAGCGCCGAAGGCGGCACGATCCTGCTCGACGAGATCAGCGAGATGCCCCTCGAGATGCAGGTCAAGCTGCTGCGCGTCGTCCAGGAGCGCATGATCCGCCCGGTTGGCGGCGACCGGGAAGTCCCGCTCGAGGTGCGCATCCTGACCTCGACCAATCGCGATCTGGAGACCGAAGTCCACGAGAAGCGATTCCGCGACGATCTGTTCTACCGGATCAACGTCGTCCAGATCGCGGTCCCGTCGCTGCGCGACCGCGCCGGCGACATCCTCGCGCTTGCCCAGCACTTCATCAACCAGGCCGCGGTGCGCAGCAGGAAGGCCGTGCGAGGGATCTCCGTCGACGCGGCGCGGCTGCTCAACGACTACGACTGGCCGGGCAACGTCCGCGAGCTCGAGAACTGCATGGCGCGCGCGGTCGCGCTGTGCCGCCTCGACCAGATCACCGCCGACGACCTGCCCACGAAGATGCAGGGACACCGGAGCTCGAGGATCGCGCTGACGGCCGATGCACCCGGCGCGCTCCTCACGCTGGAGGAGATGGAGCGCCAGTACATCCGTCGGGTGCTCCACGCGATGGCAGGTAACAAGAGCCGCGCCGCGCGGGTCCTCGGGCTGGATCGTCGTTCCCTGTACCGTCGGCTGGCCGCGTCGCACGCGCTCGCTGCCCCTGCGGTCATGCCTGGATCGCGTGGCGCCGAAAGTGCAAGGTGAGCGCCATGCGTCGCACGGCTGGCGGGGTGCCCTGGCTGGACGCCGACCCCGACGCGCGGTAGCGTGACCGCGTGACGAACCAGTGATCCCGGAGCTCGCAGCAGCCGCGCGGAAGCTCG
>Ga0307476_10001402_pt1 | contig 14737 bp, 11 predicted proteins | sample atmos_gasesECM2C_2_FD_203314 | JGI IMG/M metagenome (GOLD analysis project Ga0307476, IMG submission 203314) | Hardwood forest soil microbial communities from Morgan-Monroe State Forest, Indiana, United States - atmos_gasesECM2C_05 | ecosystem: Environmental > Terrestrial > Soil > Temperate... | reverse complement strand
AACATTCAGGCGTCCGCCATTGCAAGCAGTGGGCGTGCGATTACGGGCTGGTGGGTATATCTGGACAGCGTGGGGGTGTACCACGCCGGCGCTGTTGGTGCGATAAACGCCTACGTCACTGCTTCCGCTGGAACGCACACGGTGTTGGTGCGTGCCTGGGACTCGTCCGGCGCGTACGGCGACCAGACTCTCTCTGTGCAGGTAAAGTAAACATCAGTACTCCTGCGAATGAGTTTGGCTGACTTCGCGGGAAAAGCGTTGCGGTGGCAGGATTCGTGGCAATAGTGTCGGGCAGCAGCCGACAAATTACCTAGTCACGGTCATGAACGGTGTCAAGGCACGATTCAGCACGCAGCCTTAGGCCAGTTAACATCCAGTAGCACACGTGAGATCCCGGCAGGGTAAGAAGAATTAGTTTCGAGATTCCTTCGGCTTCAAAAATCAATCGTAGGAGGATTTCAACAGGTCGGACAGCGGGCCGTTAGTGTCTGTTTCCATTCGAACGGTTTTCTCATGCCGAAAAAGATAATACCTGAACCAACGCGGAATCTGCCGCGATGCAATCTACGTATGTAAATTGGCCGATTCCAGCCCAAGATCCCAGCCCAAGATAAACACAGCTCTCACGACTTTTGAATGTCTTACGCAGCCACCTAAGACCTGTTAAGTTCTTGTAAATACTCATTAACGCCAGACTGAAAAGGCTGAATGCTGGGTGGTTCGGCGAAATGATTTCTTCGCGTTACAAAGGATCCAGCAATCCGGAGGGACACTATTTTGCGAGGCCGGATTCCAGGCACCCTCCGGGCACCCAGACCGATGTCTTGTTGGCATCTCATTGATTTTGTTGTGTCGTGCATGGAGTAAGCTGGGCGTGCAAGTTGTTGTTTGTAATTGGTTTGGCGACCCTTTTAAGGCATGGGTCGCAGGTTCGAGTCCTGCCGCGCTCACCACGATTCCTTTCTATTCACGCACCTTCCGCGTGGAGTCGTCGAACCCAAACAGAAGACAACGCCATGAAATGTTCTCACCCGCTCCACTAATGGCGGTTGAAAGCCTTGCAAGATATGCGTCCCCGATTCGGAGGAAGAGTGGCAAGGGCTGTGAGATCGCAGAAATTGCCGAGGTCGGAACGCTAAGAGGTTGAAACCCAAAGGGACATCCGAGCAGTATTGACCAGACTTGGAGCCGTCAAGAGTAGACAGTGATCTTAGCGGGATTCTGCGGATGTGAGTCTCGCGCCAAAGGAGACCGATGTGCACCGTGGATACCGATATCTCAGTTCTCTTCTTCTGACTGCTGCCCTCGCCGCACCTGTTGCGATGATGGCTGCGGCCAGCCCACAAGACGACAGGAATCGCGAAAATCGACAAGGCGAGAACAACAAACGCTACTACGACAAGAGCCACAAGGATTATCATAACTGGGACGCCAACGAAGACCGCTCGTACCGGCGGTATCAAACCGAGCATCACCAAAACCGAGCTTTCGTGCAGTTGAGTACCCATCAGCAAACGGTCTACTGGAACTGGCGTCACAGCAATCCAGATAACAGATAACGAAATCGTCGTGCGCAGTCTGTGATCGTTGATACGTGGATGTTGAGAGGCTACGGCGTCCGCCTGGCCGAGGAGTACGACTATGATTTATACGATGACCAAACCCTATCCGATCTGCAAACAGCAATTAACGAAGCAAAAACCTACCGAATCCGTAGCATGCCTCTGCGGCCAACATGTTTGGCAGGGATAGTAGCGGGTACGGGTGAGCTATTCGGAAGCTCGCCCTTCTTCAAGCTCACCGTAAGACCCTGAGGTGTTTCGCTTTGATCCAGCGCCCGGCGCTCTTCCCGCCATCGTTACGGCGCCACTGCGGGACATAAGGTCAGTCCCGCGGCATGCTCCGGCAACATATTCTGGATTACTGCAGCAACTTCCAGCAGCGATACAGCCTCGCCGGTATGGTGCATGTCCACCGGGACCGCCATACTGCCGAAATAGCAGCACGCCGTGCAAACCGCGCCACGCGTGCCGGAATGCGGGACAGTCACAAGACGGCTATGCCGACATTTGGAGTCGCGGCGCGCTGTGAGCGTTATGGAACAGACCCCCAAATCGCCACTGAGTAAGGTGAAAAGTAGCTCCGTGCCGACTCTGGATTCGGTTTCGAGTGCACGTCACTATGACGACTCCGAAGCGGGAGACGCGGCGCTAGGTGGGAAATGTTGAATGCCGTAAATATGACGAAGCTCGTGTTGCTTGGTGCCATGCTGGGCGTGGCGAGCCTGTGTTGGGCCGGATCAGATCGCCGAGATGCCATCGACCGCTTGAACACTTCGGCCAAAGTATTGGACGAGATTATGGGCGCGCCCGACCGGCGGATTCCTGACGAGATCATGAAGAAAGCAAAGTGCGTGGCGGTCGTCCCCCATCTGATAAAAGGGGGATTCGTCTTCGGAGCGGAGCACGGCAAGGGTGTGGCCACGTGCCGGACGGCAGACGGCTGGAGTGCGCCGGCCTTCATAAGGATCGCGGGCGGAAGTTGGGGAACGCAGATCGGCGCCGAAGCGGTCGACCTGGTAATGGTCATCAAGAGCGAAAAAGGGATGCAGAAGCTGCTGTCGAGCAAATTCGAAATCGGCAGGGATGCATCTGTCGCCGTCGGGCCCGTGGGACGGCACTCTTCGGAGAATACGGATGTGAAGTTGGATGTCTTGATACTCACCTACTCCCGCGCCAAGGGCGCTTTCGTGGGATTTACCTTCAAGGGCGCACTGGTCCGAGCGGACAACCGTTCCCGGCGCGCCATGTACGGGCCCAGAGTCACCACTCGGGCCACGCTGCTGGGTCGAGTGCGCACGCCTGCTGCTGCGGGGCCATTCCTCGACGCAGTCCGAGGAGCAAAAGCGCAAGCGATAGCGCAGGCAAAAAAGTGAGCTGTGCCGCAATCGCAGCTGACGCGCCCATATCTTCGACTATTTAATCTTCAAAAGAAACGGCAGTGGCGTCCGAAGCCGACGCCACTGCCGTCTAGTTTTATGGACCGTTTATAAGCCGCGGCCCAGCATGTAATTATTGGTACGCATGAACCAGCCAGCCTCGGCGTTGTAGAACGGCCAGGGGAAGTTGGCATTCACATACTTACTCTGCACGGTGTTGAGGTAGGTAGCGACGCGGCTCTTATCCCCCATAGCTGCGGCTCCCTGGGCGATCAGAACCCAGGGAAACGGATCCTGGGAGTTGAAGGATAGCGCTGGCCAATCCGGCCAGGCGGCATTTAACGCCGCATAAGCTTCTTGCGCGCGCGGGTCGGAGGAACTGACCACGCCCATCAGCGCGGGAAAAATCTGAGCGCTGGCGTCGGCGTACCAAGTGGTTAGGTTAGGGGCTGCGAGTCTGCCAATTCCATCTTTGTAGACTGCCCAGGTCCCGTTCATCCACATGCCCAAAATGCCCTTCAGCATGGAATTAGCGGCCGCATTGTAGTAAGCCGCCTTGGTGGTATCCCCGAAGGCATTCTGAAATACAGCGGCCAGATCACGCAGACCGCGATAGGCTTCGCAATTGTCCATCAGGTACTTGATCTGATAATCGGGCTTGGCCCAGGTGAGACCGTCGCTCTGCTGGGTCTGGATAATCACTCCGCCGATCACATCGAGTTGGTAGGCGAGACCCAGAACAGTCGACCGGGCATTCGTGTTGCCGCTCTCCCACGCATTCCACACCAGCGACAGGAAGGTAGCGGCATAGGAGTCGGTCGAGTCGGCGTTATTGGTAGCTGTCGGAACTCCATTGTTCACGGTGTAGTCGTAGGTGGTGCCGTAGAGGCCCCACTTGTCCGGCCAGTTGAGGTGGTTAATGTACCAATTGATCCAGTTCACGACCTGCGGCATGCGATTGGGATCTTTGGTCATGCCGATGGCGGCAATGTTGGCGTAATACGGGTTGAGAGCCTGCGGAGTGTAGAGAAGCGCGCCATCCGCCTGAGAGAACTGAGCCACCCACTTTGACGCCGCGGTGAGATTATTCTGATATTGCGAGTTGGACGAGGACGAGCCCACCGTGATGCTCATGGTCTTAATGTAGACCGCGCCAGTATTGTCCCATGCCTGCATGTTGATGTTGTGGACGCCGGCCCGCAAGGCCAGCGAAGTGCTGAGACTGGGGGCGTAGACCGTGTAAGCGTCGGCGCTGTCGACATAGATGCGCATGGAGTCAATTACTCGCCCACTCGGCGCTGTGGCCGACGCGGCGAACTGCACCGGAGAAGAGACCGTAGCACCCCCCGATGGGGACTTGATCGCAACGCCCGCGTTGCTGCTGACGCTGATGTTGAGCGAATTGGTGGCAACCTGCCCGATCGAGTTCCAGGCATTGGTGACCACGTGGTGCGAGCCGGGTGCCAGGGAGAGATAAGTGTTCACGGAAGCGCTCGTGGTCTTGATCAAGGGTTGGTTGTCTACGTAAACCCAAATCGCGCTGACCGGATGGCTGCCTCCACTGGCGGTCGCAGCGACGTGAACTGGCGATACTACATTTGCTCCGTTGGCGGGTGAACTCACGCTAACGTTTTGTGCCAGGGCGAGGGTCGTCAGCAGGACGGCAATTGTTGCGCCGCGAAGCACATACTTCAGAGTTGACTTCAGTTGGACAGCAGTGATTAAAGCAGATATTGAAGAGCCGGGAAGAGAAGTCTCTGAAAGTAAACGGGCATACGTATTTTGCAAAAGCAACCTCCCATATGCATTCGTGGAATAACCCAAACAGAAGCGGCTGGTGACGCAGAGGACATCAGGAGTTCTAGTGGGATTGCGGACTAAACTACACGAATCCCTGTATTGACGCAAAATCAGAAGGTCATGGTCTTCCTACTAGGGCTGGAACGGTCTACGAGCCGGTCGGCCGTACCTAATAGATTCGATAGGGCTTAGAACTAACGGTCTGGCCCATGTTGCGCTCTGGTCTTGCCGAGAGATGGAGGTTCCGAAGTCACAGAAGGGCAGGCTATAAATACATGAATTGCCTTATAGACGCAAAAATAGGAAGTACACAGAACTCGGACGAAGAGGTGGAAACAGGGTGATGGCTAGGGACAGGCCGCTTTAAATAACAGATTCGATAAAAGTTATGCTGGGGGGCGCATGCTTTCCGGCGCTTTCCAGCTCATTCCCCACGAGTAAAAGCCGATAAAGGCGAGAATGTCGAGGAAGGGGCCGAAGATGAAATAAAGGACGGGCATGAACAGCACGGACGCATGCACCAGGTAAATGTGCAGCATATATTGCTGGGGAATGAACAGAACCAGGTGGGTGACTGTTGCCAAGGTCAGGAAGAGTTTCTGGGCGAGGCTAAAGTTAAGAAGATAAAAGGTAAAGGCGTACAGCACCGGAACAAGCCCGATCAGAATGCAGCTGAACACCAGCATGCTGACGGTGTAGCCGGGCAGATCGTGGGGAAAGCGGGCCGATGCTACCGCGAAATATCCCAACGCGGTCGCCTGTAGGAGGCAGAATGCGCGGATCAGGTAGGCCCAAGGTAAGGCTCCCTCGGTTAAAAGGAAGCTTGCGATCAGGGCCAGAAGAGTGACGCCTGTTGTTATCCACCAGGCCGTTCCGCTTGCCGGACCAGCAGCCAAGCCGAAGCAGGGTAGCGCGAAGTGGATGTATCTTCCCCATCCTTGCGGTATGAGAATGACGTCGCTCTTAAGCCCGAGATGGGCGCCCCAGAATGCCAAAATGTGGCCCCACAAGCGACCCACCGCAGGTAGAAGAGCAATCCAACAGGCCGTGCCCATTAAGGCAAGTACCACACTTTCAACTATCTGGCGGGGGCGAAGGTGTAAGCGGACGAAAGCCCGGTGCGGAGTGATGAGGCCACCACGCCAACCTCTTACACGAACGGCTTCCAGTTCGGGCGGTAGCCGCCTGTCTTCTCCGCGTGATCGTTGTGGATTAGAAATCGAGGAATACACCGACGGTGCCTCCTATGCGGTGGTAGGCGGGTTCCTGGTGTTGCTCGAGGTTAAAGTTCAGTCCCCAGTTGGGCCCGATCCATTGCCTCCAAGTGCCGGTGATGGTTCGAACGGGAAAATCGAATAGAACACCTTGGCCTTCGGGGGCAGCTTGGCGTAGGGCGATCCCCGGAGCCACCGTTGCAGGTTGAGCGATGACCTCGTAACCCTCGCGGCCCCACTCGTAGCGGAGGGAAATAAAGTGTTCCTTGTCGTGGCCTTGGCTGGCGGCTATGTATTGGGTGCGGGCGAGGATATTTCCAGGTGTGGCGTGAGTCCATGTCAACCCGGCTTGAAGCACGATCGGATAGTTGAAATAGTAGGCGCCTCCGACCTGTGCGCGCCAGTCGTGGGCGATGGTTCTACTCTGATCATAACCTCCGCCTAGGCTCACTACGAGTTGCCGCCGGGGAAGCAGCTTGCGGTTAACCAGCGCATCGGTGCGAAATTTTGGCAGAAAGAATCCGCCGGCGCTACCGCCAGCCGAAAGTTGCGCGTACCAGTTCTCCGAGAAGGTGCGAGTCAGGCCCAGGTCACCGAACCAGCCGCGATCCCCGAAGCGGGCTTCGCGCGTCAGTTCTCCGGTGAAGATATTGCGGCCGCCGGACAGCATTGCGCGCGCATAAAAATCGTTCCAGTCAGAATTCCCGGCGGTAAGCGCGCTGTGGCTGCCTCCAATTTCGATATATCCAGGGCCGTCCATAACCATGCCGAGCGCGCCCAACCCGGGAACGCTCGATCCCGGTGCCACGGTATTACTGGAATTCACCTGTGCTCTGACCAAGGCGCAGGAAAGCAGAGATACAGCGAAGAGAATCACTTGGTGCGTCTGTGTTTTCTTCATCTCTTAGCCTCAATCGTTTCAGGTTTCGGGTGAACCTGGTCGCGCCGCAAGAGCTCTACGCTCAGCTCGCGCTCGTCGCCGGCGTCTATGAGGATCATGCCATCCTGAAGTCGGATCGTCGCTGTGCCTTGCACGACTCGTGGGTCGCCAAAGAACTCCTGAGGAAAGATCCAGCTTTGGTGGGCCAGCGTTTTGGGATGCGAAGCCCGAAGGGTGACTCTGTCGGCTGAATTGCGGAGCAGAGTCCATTGGACGGCCTCGCGTTGATTCAGAAAGCCTGCCAGCTCAGTCATGGTGTACCACCGAAAGCGGCCTTCCGCCTGCAACGCGTCGGCATTGTCCAGCCACGCCCGTAGCGTAGGGAAGAAACGCTCCGCTCCAAAGGGATGCGCATATACCAGGCGGGCTGCATGCTGGCGCACCGTAAAGTCCGTCACTGCCAGCATCCAGTCGCGCACCGCGCCGATGGGCACGTCATCGAAGCCCATTTCTTCCAAGCTAGCTTCCTTCCCCATGTGAAGCACGGGGAATCCCCAGATGTCGGAGCCGTCGCGCTCGGTCCCGCGATAGACTCGCGTCGGTCCCAGCCCGGCATCGCCGGTGAAGTAGTAGGCCACAATGCCGTTACGCTCAAGCCAGCGCGTCACCCATGCGGGATGGTTGCCGACCGGCGCGGAGTACTCGGTGATATGAGTGCCAGAGACGCGTTCCAGGGCGTCTTTGTTCATTTCCAGGTATTGCATGAATTCACGTTCATTGTCATCGCTGACGTTATTGCCAAAGTAGTTGTGGATCCAGCCGCCGTGACTGCCAATCGAATTTCCGCGAGCCTGCAGGTATCGGATCCATTTCTGCGCTTCGGCATCATGGGCAACGTCGAGTCCCTTGTGGTCCCCAAAGGCATCGACGTCGGGCCCAGCGGTGAAGTGGACGGAGAATTTTCCGCGGTCGAAAATGCCTGCGTCGACCAATGTCTTAAGAGGCTTCAACGACGAGTGCGCGTCGATATGCCAGTTGAATATCAATCCCCCCACACCGTCGGGGACTGAGCCCAGATAGGGTAGCCCCAGCATTTGCACGGCAAAGAAATGAAGGAACGAATGCATCAGCAGTCCGTCGGTGCGCGACGCCAAATACCCGAGCGGTAGATTCACGAAGAGCACGTGGCCCAGTTCGTCTTGCCGATAACCGGCAGCCAGGGCCCGTTTGGATTTCAGCAGGACGGTGCCATCGAACTCGCCAACGGTACGGAAAACGGGGTAGTTAACATCACCGTACTGATAGGCCGAGAAAGCGTACCTGTTATTTATCTCATCATGCGCGGCCACTGCATGCCACAGCTCCAACTTGCCGCGCCCATCAACCGGGACGAAACTTCCTGGAGGTATGCCGATTTCACGCATGGCAGCGCCGGTCCCCGTGATTTGCGCCGGCTCCATCGTGGAAGTGAGATATCGGTCATAGAGAGCGTAATGCACGCCCACCAGAGATGAGAGGCGCGAGTCACCCGCGGGAAAGCGGCCGTTCAGATCCCAGGTGCAGGCGTCGTAGACCACCATGAGATTCCCGCCACTGTGGACGTAGCGATAGAGTTCACCGATCAGCACGTCGTTGGCGGAACGATGGAGCTCATCCGGAAGGATCACGCCGGTGGGATGAATGGGCGTCAGTGGATCGAGAAAATCGGAATCATGAATCGGCTCCAGGTGCAGGCCTTCCTCATTGGCGGCGTCCAGCCATTCCTGCACCGCCGGCGTGCTGAAGTCGACTCCGTCAGGAAGGAGCAGGACTAGAGCGTCCGCCCCCACGCCTAGAGTCGTTCCATCGTGGCGATGTACATAGCTCATCCGAGCAAAAATCAGGAGCGGCGCGAGAGCCGCGATACACACATACTTGAGGCCTTTTTTCATGGTTGCGCCACTAAAGCTGCACACGCTTGGGGGTCGAGCAAGCGCGGCTGTGAGAAACGCGCCTCCAGAGACTGCCAGACCGCCTCTTCCAGCACGTTCCAGGAACTGCTGTCACGAAGCGAACCGGAGTGCGACGTCCAGCAAACCGCCGACCTGGCATCGCCCAGTTTCTCGGCTGCTAGAGCGACCAAGCCCCAGGGGTGAGTGTCATAACGCCGCTCAATCCAACCAGCGCCAAAAGCCTGCTTCCACTTTTCCCAGGCCTGCCGCGGATCTTGACCGGGACCGCTCACGTCCGCCAGCCAGGGATAAACCTGAGCGACACTGTCGGGATAAAAGGCGGGACGGCTCTTCTGCATCGAAGGACGAAAGCGTCCGGAGCGACGGTCCCAGAAGATTCGTTGAATGGCGGCGCCGAGGTGCTCGGCTTGGGCGTCGGTGGCAGACGCGGCCGGATCCTGCAGGCGCGACTGTGCTCGGGCAACATCCTTGAGCGCTGCGTAGACCTCGATGTTGTCCATGAACAGCGACACGTGGTTCCGGGTAGAGATGTGGTAAACCCCCAGCCTCTGGTTTCGTAATTTGGCCAACTGCCTTGCCGAGAGCGCGAGGCTGCGCTGCCATTCAGCTGGCATGCCGGTGGAAGGCGCCATGCGGTAGAGCAATTGCATCCATAGCGCGAGCATGGAATCGTCCGCATCCGCAGGAGCACAATCGCGCCACTCGCCGTTAACACGGCAGAATCGGCGGAACAGGCCGTCGGATTGCTGCCGGGGCAAAACCCAGCGAATCCACGCTGCCGCTGCATCGCGGACATCCAAACCTCCATCCTGAGCGACAATCAGCGCTTTGGTGGCGAAGTAAGGTTCCACGTAGTTTCCCCCGGGATTCAGCGTCATTGCGCCGTCGGGCGCTTGCAGCGTTTCCGGATAAAAAGCCGTTCCTCCGGCTGGCAGCAGTTCGCAGCAGAGTAGTACGACCATCATCACCAGCCGAGCCGTTTGGGTGCGCATCACGCCTCAACGCTTCCGCGCACTCGCGCCCAGACTGTGCCGTGCACCTGGCATCCAGCCGCGATCTGGACGCCGCCCGACGAGATGGTTGTGAGGTCACCGGGTCCGCCGACGCGGCTGCCCCGATCGATCAGCACATTGCTTTCTGCCATGAGAGGGCCGGCCACGAAGCAACACGGGCCAAGGCGTATCGTTCCCCCGCTGACAATGCTTCCATGCACGCAGGCGTCCTTGTCGATCACAGTATCCTTGTAGCTCTTGGCGCTGCCGAAAAGGCGCGCGCCGGGACCTACGCGGAGTTCGCCGGTAGCGATGACATTCGCGTTCAACGTTTCGCCGGCTGGGAGCACGAAATTGCCCTGAATACGAAGCCGCGGACGGGAGGACGCGAACATGTCGCACGCAGCTGCTGGCGGCTCTAAATCGCGTGCATCGGGCTGGGCCCGAGAATCGTCTCTCTGATCGGTATCGACTGTGGTGATCTGCGGAGCCGACATGCGCTCGAAACCGCACTCAGGCTCGAGCTGGATGGATCGGCCCGCCGAGAGCCGGCCGTAGGAGTTGCTGCCTCGGCGTAGAAAAATGCTGCCATCGGAGTGCAGCCAGCGCAATACCGCGCTATTTTCTCCCAGGATGATGTCACCTTCGCATAACGCGGCACGAAGGGCGGCGCTTTCTCCCAGGTCCAAACCGATGCCAGTATAGACATCGGCCTCCACCACATAACCCGGCGGAATTAGTGCGGCTTCGCTCAACATCACCGCAGATATGCCTTCAGTCAGGCGCGGATCGAAATCGAAATCGTCCCGGCCCACCAGCAATACTTCCATCCCCTCAATGGAGATTCGCGACAGCTCGCGCTGGTTGCGGCACTGTTCCAACTGTGGAAGGAGAGGCTGCAGGCGTGAACGGAACCCTTCGGCAAAGTTCCCAATCCTGCCGTCGTGGCGGGAAGCAGGCAAGGGAGCGGCGTCGGCGCGCTTCCACAGCTCATACAACGCAGGCGTGACCGGCAACGCCAGTAGAGCCGCAGTTAGGCTGGTCAACGCAAGCGGGGCCCAGGCCGACATTTATACGGACTCCTCGAATGCAGGCAGACGATCCTCGAGCGCAGGCGCAACGCGGGAGCGTTCGGTCTTGTGCCACACCAATTCCTTACTACCGAAGAGACTCTCCTCCGCTTGTTGCCAGGCTGCCTGTGAAACGCTAATGAGACTGACGATGAATCCGAAGAGAGTAAGCGGCAAAAGACGGATGCGTTGCCGCGAGCCGTCGAGCCGCGCCGCCGCCGCAATTTCAAAGAAAGCAGCAAAGTTCCCGAGAGTAGTAAAAGCGCCCAGCGCCAGCACGGACAGGCCGCCGCCAATCTGGGCCCCCTTGTAGAAGAGTATGACGGCCAGCAACCATCCCAATAACAGCACCGGCCCCATAACGTACACACCCAGCAGCAGCGTGCCGTCGACGCGTTCCCAACGTCCAAGGTCGGAACACTTCGCCGTATCGGCGATATAGCGAGTCATGGCCTGGTTGTGTCCCTTGGCCCAGCGCTTGATCTGGCGAACGCGCACAGGCCAGCGTTCCGGCACCTCTTCGTAGCACTCCGCCCGGTTTTCATAGACCGTCTTCCAGCCTCCACAGAGCAGCCGGTAGGTCAGGTCGGTGTCTTCGGCGAGAGCGTCTTCGTTCCATCCGCCGATTTCCTCCAGCGCACTCTTGCGGACGCCGGCGACAGTTCCGCCGTACTGCGGCACCAGGCGCAGATTCATGCGAGCCTGCTGATCGACCTGGTAGCCGCCGGAACGTTCTAAATCCAGCAGACGCGTCAGGGATTTCTTGCCCACATTCAGCGGAACGACCCGGCCCATGACGGCGCCGACTTCGGGGTCGAAGAAGGGCGCGACTAATTGGCGGATGAGAGCCTTGCCGGGAATGTAATCTGCGTCAAAAATGAGCACAATTTCTGTCTTCACCAGTTCCATGGCGTCCTTCAACGCGGCCGCCTTCCCGGGCTTCCCACTGATGCGGTGAAAGGGCTCAACGAAGGGATGCTCCTCGACGAACGCATCAATGATCTCCCGCGTTCGGTCGGTCGAGCGATCATTGACCGGAATGATGGTGAGTTGTTCTCGGGGGTAGTCGACCTCCATCAGCGCCTTCAGGATGTCGATGACGACCGCCTCCTCATTGTGAGCGGCGATGAGAACCGTGACCGCCGGCCAGGCAGCATTCTCCAAATCGACATAGGGATGACGCTGGCGGCCGAAGAGACGATTCAGCGTGAACCAATAATGGCGGACGGTATAGATGCAGATCAGTAAAAGGGTCAGACGAAACAGCACCAATAACATAGATCACCCAATTTTTCTTGCCTGCGATAAAAAAGGCCGGGTCATATCGCCACCCGCTCCTCGCTTATCGCACTCTGGAACTGTTCGGAACTGTGCAGGATGGGCTGTTCCCCGTCCAGCCAACGCGACAATGCAGTAGCGATCCGGGCCGCGGCACGCCCATCGCCATAAGGGCAATCCCCTGCGGCCATAGTTTTGTAGGCGAATTCATTACTCAAAAGCCGTGAGGCCTCGCGGACGATCACCTCTCGGGCGGTGCCGACCACCTTTGCCATGCCCATCCGCGAAGCCTCTGGCCTTTCTGTCAACTTGCGTAACACCAACACCGGTTTGTGGAAGATCGGTGCCTCTTCTTGCACTCCGCCAGAATCGGTTAGTACGAGGTAGCTGCGGCGCAGCAGTGAAAGAAATTGGAAATAATCGACGGGAGGGACCAGATGCACGCGATCGCGATTGACCAGGCGGGCTTGCACCGTGGTACTCACATTGGGGTTCAAATGAACCGGATAGATCACGCGAATGTCGGGAAAGCGTTGAACTAATTCGAGAATGGAGTCGCAAATGTTTTCCAATTCCACGCCCCACGACTCACGCCGGTGAGAAGTTACCAGCACTAGTCGTGAGCCATCGTCCGGGACACCTGCGGGAAGCGGGTACTCGATGGTTTGCATCTCCAGCAATCTTTCTACTGCGTCGACAATGGTATTGCCCGTGACCACCACATCCTCCTCGGGAATGGCCTCCGCAAGAAGGTTTTCGCGAGATAAAGGTGTGGGGGCGAAATGCAACTTCGTGACCACAGCCGCCAGTCTGCGGTTCGCCTCTTCCGGCCAGGGCTGAAAGAGATCCCGGCTGCGCAACCCGGCTTCGACGTGCGCGACCGGCACCTTTCTATAAAAAGCAGCCAGCGCGGCCGCGAAGGCCGTCGTGGTATCGCCCTGCACCAGCAGGCAATCAAGCGGAGTTTCGGCAAGAAGCGAGTCCATCGCTTCAAGGATGCGACGCGTCAGCCCGTTCAGCGTCTGGTTGTGACGCATGAGATCGAGTTCAATGTCGGTGGTCACATCGAATACTTCCAGGACTTGGTCGAGCATCTGGCGGTGCTGGCCGGTCGAGATTACGACCGCCTCGAATTCCTCTGGGCGGTTAGCAAGCTCCAGCACCACCGGGGCCATCTTGATCGCGTCGGGGCGAGTCCCGAAAACGATTCCGATACGCTTCCTCATGAACACTCCTACAGGCCACGCTTAGAGTTCGGAGCGCCTGTGTGAGGTTGGCGAGCAGGTAGTCTGGCTCAGAAAACTGCTGCGAAATAGATTGGGAACACAGGTGTTTGCTGTAGATCACCCACCGCAGAATGAATGCAGAATGAATTTGCACAGGACCGCGGCAACCCGCGCTGCGGCAGACCTCATCAATTAGCGCCGTAGCCCGTCAATCGCGCCATGAGTCTCGCTTCGCAATTCGGAATGATCCCGGCCCCGGAAACGGGTCCTCGTCGATCGCAGTTTTTTGAATGCCTTCCGGTGGCGTGTTACGCGTGCGATCGTCTGGGAACTATTACCGACTACAACAGCCGCTCAGTCGAACTCTGGGGGCGGGCGCCACAAGCGACCGACCGCTTTACTGGGGCGCACAAGCTTCTGGACGCGCGCGGGGATCTGCTTGCCCCCGAAGCCACCGCTATTGCGTTCCTGCTGCGGTCAGGTCTGCCGCAACCCAACAGGGAGTTGGTGATTGAGAAGCCGGACGGCAAGCGCGTGACAGTTTTGAGCAATGTTGCGCCGCTGCTGGACGAAGGAGGCACGTTGGTAGGAGCGCTCGACGTGTTGCAGGACATCACGGATCGACGCTGGTCCGAAGATGCGCGGCGCCTGGCGGAGCGAGTGAGTGCGTCCGCGCGAGTCGCTGCCGAAGTGGTGCAGCTTAAGCCGGCACTGCTCTCGATGGCGAGTTTGCTTGAACTGCTGGGCCGGGACGCCACACTGAGTGTTCAAACCCGCGATCATGCTGAGGTCGTGCGACTGGAACTGGCGCGTTTCGACGCGCTCATGAAACACATGGCGCATCTTTCGGGCGCAGCCTAGGGATTAGTGATGGCCCTGAGCACCCTCACCTACGAAGTTCCCGGCTCCCAGCGCTGGAATACGTTCCTTGCAGGGCTGACTATCAATTCGGCCGGTGTGCTACTGCTGGTCGCACTGGGATCGCGCCTCGGCAGTCAAGTATTAGTTCAACCGGCCGCCAGTTATCACGTTACACTGATAGCTCCCAGCATCGAAACTGCGCCTCGTCCTGTACCGGCGCGTATTATCCCACCTCCGCCGCGGGAAATTGCCGAGTTGGAAACGCCTAGGCTCGCGCCACCCACAGCACCGGTGCGGATAGAACCTCCGCCGCCGAAGGCCGAGCCTCCGAAGCAGGCACCTCGGCGGCCCGAACCCCCGAAGCCCGAGCTTCCGAAGATTGCCGCGTTCGCCCCAAGTGCTGCGGCTCCTGCGGCTCTGAAACAAAGTCAGGAAATAAAAACCAACGTTTTCGAGGCCCCGAAATCGGCGATTGCAACCGTGCATCAGCCGGCGCGTGAAGTCCAGACCGGCGGTTTCGGAGATC
>Ga0307476_10001401_pt1 | contig 14737 bp, 11 predicted proteins | sample atmos_gasesECM2C_2_FD_203314 | JGI IMG/M metagenome (GOLD analysis project Ga0307476, IMG submission 203314) | Hardwood forest soil microbial communities from Morgan-Monroe State Forest, Indiana, United States - atmos_gasesECM2C_05 | ecosystem: Environmental > Terrestrial > Soil > Temperate... | reverse complement strand
CGGCTGCGTTACCCGTATTCACCGGAGCAGAAGCGCAGTCGCAGCGGACCGGCGGTGGCACAAGGCGCGGCGCAGGGGGGCGGCCGCTTTCGCGGGCAGCGCGGTCCGACGGGAGTGAACGACGATGCGGAGCATCAGCCCGATGCCAAGCTGCGAGCGCTGAACTCGCAGCCGAGCACGCCGGGAGAACGGGAGGAGGTGTACTGCACCAAGGTCGGCAGCACGCATCCCGATGAGATGTACATCGTGGGCGGACACATGGATGGCATCGGCTGGGGTGAGGCAGCCAATGACGACGGCTCTGGCGCCGCACTCGTGATGGAGCTCGCGCGGATCTTCTCGAGCCCGGACGTGCACACCGAGCGCTCCATTCGCTTCGTGCTGTGGAACAACGAAGAGACCGGACTCAACGGCTCGTACGCTTACGTCGAGCAGCGCTCGCACCTGCAGGGCATCGAGTCACCGAAAGGGTCGGGTCGCTATCCGGAGCCCCGCTGGCTCGGAATGGTTCAGCATGACATGGAGTTGTTCGATCACGGGATGCCGCGCGCGGACGGCACGGTGAGCCCGACACAGCGGCCCGAAGCGGACGTCAACATCGAATTCCAGTCGCAGGCGAAGCAGGCGGAAGGAGCGCAGAAACTGGCGTGGGCCTTCTACGCGGCCAACGAGGCGTACGCCACGGATTACCCGGCGAGCGTGGGGCCGCACATGACGAATACCGACAGTACTCCCTTCATGGACCTGATCCCTGCCATCAGCGTGCGCGAGAACGAGCGAGGTACTCAAATCGGTGCGGGCTGGGATCCGCAGTGGCATCAACCCACGGACGTCTATGCGACTTACAACGACGCGGATTTCCGGCTCGGCCTCAACGCCGCGCAAACCACGCTCGGCGCGATCGCTCGCCTGGCCGGCGTCTCCCGCGGCGCGGGCTCTGCCCGCTGAGGCTCAAGGGGCGGACTGAATCCAGAATCGATACATGCCGGTGAAGGTATCCGGGTTCTCGGCCTCGAAGGATGCCCAGTTGCGCAGGTTGGTGCACGACGAATCCTCCACGAAGCGTGCACGGTATTCATTCAGCACGCGTAGATCCAGCTCGAAGCCGATGAAACGCAGGGAGAATTTCTTCAGGAACGATTCGATCTGCGCCAGTGTCAGCTGCTCCTCGTGCGCGTGGAAAACAAGGTCGCGACAATCGCTCATCGAATAGAACGCGTAGCTGTAGCGCAGTGATTGAAGTTCCAGGCTCGCGTCCTGGTCGAGTACATTGCGGCGGAATCGACGGATGCCGTCGGGCGTATCCTCATACCCTTGCGCAGCAATGAATTTGCGCGCCTCGACTACCGGCTTGCGCGCAATCTGGCTGTAGAGACCCAGGCACATGAATCCCCCGGGCTTCAATCGGGACAGCAGCACTCGCCATCCCTCGAATGGATCCGCGAGGTGGTGGAGCACTCCGATCGCCGAGATGATGTCGAACCTCTGCGGGGAGCCTTCGAGCCCGAGAATGTCGGCCTGTGCATAGGAGATGTTGGTGAGGCCCAGCTCGCGGGTCTTGCGCCTGGCATAGCTGAGACTGCTCAAGCTGAGGTCGATCGCCAGCACACTTACGCCCTCGAACCGCCGGGCGAGGAAGATCGCATCTCTGCCGGTCCCGCAACCGGCGAGGAGCGCCTGCGGTGCGCTTTCGTCCGGCATCGGCTCGAACTGCGCGTAGGGCATCGCGTAGCGCAATTCGGTATTGAAGCGCATCGGCCGTTCGCGCATCTGCAGGGTTACCCAGCGCGGGTAGGGATTTTCTTCGTACTGCTCGCGCACCGCCTCTGACACGCCGCCGGCGAGGGGCGTCAAGCACTCGATGCTGGCGCGCAGCACCTGCTCCTCGAGCGGCTCGCGAATCTGCTGATGCAGGACCTCAGTGATCGGGCCTGGGGCATCGCCAGCGAGCAGCCGGCGCGTATCGCGCAGAAGGTAAAGCGGAAAATAGGCGGCTACTGCCAGCAACAGGAGCGGCGGGATCGCGGCGTTGCTGTCGAGCAGTTCCTGAACTGTCCTGCGGCAGCCGGCCGCCGCGAGCCGTTCGCTGTCGGAGGAGTCGAACACGAATTCGTTGATGAAGCACTGCCGCGCGAGCGCGGCGTAGAACTGCAGCGCGGCGAGGTCTGCTGCGTCCGGCGGGTCTGCACTCGATGCGATCTCGAGCAGCGCATGACGTGCGCAGGTCAGGAAGCGCTCGAGCTGCACGGAATTGACCGGCGCGGTGACGAGCAATGCGTGGAGCAGGGGATCGGCGGCCACGGCCGCAAGGCCGTCTGCAGCGAAAAGTGCCGCTCGTGGCACGCGTACGGGCCACGATGCGTTGGCGGTGTCGATGCACCTTGCAGTTCTGCCATCGAGCATGATCACAGTGAATGCCGCACGGGAAAGCTCCGGGGGCATCAGCCAAGCCTCGGTGATGGCGGTCGTGAGTGCTGTGCGCAGGAGAGGATCGTCGACCGTAAATGTCGTCTGCGCGGCACAGGTGGCAAAGGCCAGTCTCGTCGCCGGATTGGGGCGCAGCTCGCATGCTCGGCGTAGCCGCGCGACGGCCTCCTGGTGCCGCCCCTGGCTCATTGCCAGGATCCCTAAATTGAAATGAGCGTCGGCGGAGCCCGGAGCGATGGTCAACGCACGCTGGTAGCTCTCGAGTGCTTCGGCCGTGCGACCGAGGCTGACGAGCGCGTTGCCCATGCCGACAAAAGCGTCTGCAGAGTGCGGTTTGATGCCAATCGCCGTCTGGTAGTTGCGCAGGGCCTCGGTGAATTCACCGGCGCGACAATTGAGATTGCCCAGGTTGTAGTAGGCGGCGTGGTAGCGAGCATCGCAGGCTAGGGCCAGTTGGTACGCACTGCGGGCCTCGCCCAGCTGACCCGTAGCCACCAGCACGTTGCCGCGATTGAGGTGCGCCGGTGCGCATTTCGGATCGGCCTGCAGTGCGGAGTCGAAGCGCGCCATCGCCTCAGCGATGCGCCCCTGCTTCATCAGCGCGTTCCCCTCGGCGACCATTGCGGTCGCGACCGTGCGCGACGCGGCCGGGTGGCCATTGGCGGCGCGGTCAGCCGGCGGGTTCGTGAAAGTCCTGTCGGGATCTGTCATCGGGTAGGCTTGCGGACAATATAACCCCTAACGCCACCATGGTAACGACGGCCGCAGCGCGCGCGCTTCTCATCTCTGCTCCGGCCTCGGGACAGGGCAAGACTGCCGTGACCGCGGCGCTGGCGCGTCATGCGGTGCGCACCGGCCGACGTGTGCGCGTCTTCAAGACGGGCCCCGACTTCATCGACCCGATGATTCTTGGCCGGGCAGCAGGCCAGCCGGTCTATCAACTCGACCTGTGGATGGGGGGCGTGAGCCATTGCCGGCAACTCCTGCATCAGGCCGCTTGCGAGGCGGATCTCATCCTGGTGGAGGGGGTCATGGGACTTTACGACGGCGACCCCTCGAGCGCGGATCTGGCGCAGGTCTTCCACCTGCCGGTCGCACTCGTTATCGACGGCAACGCGATGGCGCAGACGTTCGGGGCCGTGGCCTTGGGGCTCAGCAACTATCGACCCTCTCTGGCACTGCAGGGCGTGCTCGCCAATCGCGTCGGTGGTCCGGGCCATACCGCGATGCTCGCCGCGAGTCTGAGCGGTCCCGCCGCAGCGATCCGCTTTCTCGGCGCGCTGCCTCAGGGTGAAGGGCTCACCATACCGGATCGGCATCTCGGACTGGTGCAGCCGGAGGAGATTGCCGACCTCGACGCCCGGCTCGAGCGAGCTGCCGATGCGATCGCACCCACTCTACAATTGGACGAAATCGCTGCGGTCAGCTTTCCCGCCGAGCATCGAGCCGAGCCACCCCCACCCCTGCTCGCCGGGGTGCGCGTTGCAGTGGCACGGGATGCAGCCTTCTCCTTTATCTATCCTGCCAATATGGCCCTGCTGCAAGAGATGGGGGCTCGTGTCAGCTATTTCTCCGCGCTGGCGCACGAGCCCGTGCCCGAGGCGGAGGCGATCTACCTGCCGGGAGGTTATCCCGAGCTGCACGCCGAGCGTCTCGCCTGCAATCTCGCCCTGCACCAGAGCCTGCGGGGGCATGTGAGCGCCGGCAAGCCCTTGCTGGCCGAATGCGGCGGGATGATGCTGCTATTCGAGCATCTGACCGACCTCAGCGGCCGGCGGCACGCCATGGCGGGACTACTGCCCGGCGAAACCGCAATGCAACCCACGCTCCAGGCACTGGCGTTACAGAGCGTCGATTTCCTACGCGGAGAGCTGCGCGGACACAGTTTCCATCATTCACGCATGCAAACTTCGCTCACTCCGGCGTGCCGCGGTCGCACGCAACGGGGCACCGTCGGTGAAGCCGTCTTCCGTCACGGCTCGTTGACCGCGAGCTACATTCATTTTTATTGGCCCTCGAACCCGAGCGCGGCAGCGGCTCTGTTTCTGCGGTAATCGCGCCTGCGCATCTCTCGCGAAGCAAGCCGATGACAACCCGAACCTTGATGATTCAGGGAACCACGTCCGATGCGGGCAAGAGCACGCTGGTGGCGGGCCTGTGTCGTCTCATGCACCGCCGCGGCATCCGCGTCGCGCCTTTCAAGCCGCAGAACATGTCGCTCAACAGCGCGGTCGGCGCCGACGGCGGCGAGCTTGGTCGTGCGCAGGCATTGCAGGCGCAGGCAGCCGGCATTGCGCCGACGAGCGACATGAACCCGGTGCTACTCAAACCCAACAGCGACACCGGCGCTCAGGTCATCATTCACGGCCGCCCGATCGGAGAGCTCAATGCCGCGCAGTACCACGACTACAAACGCATCGCCCGGCAAGCGGTGCTCGAATCCTACGAGCGACTGGCCGCGGCCTACGAGCTGATCCTCGTCGAGGGCGCAGGCTCACCCGCCGAGATCAATCTGCGCGAAGGCGACATTGCCAACATGGGCTTCGCGGAAACGATCGACTGCCCGGTCGTGCTCATCGCGGATATCGACCGCGGCGGAGTGTTCGCACATCTCGTCGGAACGCTGATGCTCCTCAGCGATTCGGAGCGCGCGCGCGTTTCGGGATTCGTGATCAACCGCTTTCGCGGCGACCTCGGGCTCCTCGAGTCGGGACTTAAGTGGCTCGAGGTACACACCGGTAAGCGCGTCTTCGGGGTACTGCCCTATCTCGAGGGGCTCCATCTCGATGCCGAGGATGCCATCAGCCGACTGCCGGCGCAGGCCAAAGCACCCGCGACGCTCTCGGTTCGCGTGCCGGTGTTGCCACGCATCGCCAACCATACCGATTTCGACCCGCTGCGGGCGCATCCACAGGTCGACTTTCGCTACCTGCAGGAGACTGCGGACCTTGGCGCCGCCGACCTTATCGTTCTTCCGGGCTCGAAGTCGGTACGCGCCGACCTTGCCTGGCTGCGCGAGCGCGGCTGGGACAGAGCGCTCGACCGTCACCTGCGCTACGGCGGCAAGCTCATCGCAATCTGCGGCGGATTGCAGATGCTCGGCGCGGAGATCGACGATCCACTCGGTATCGAAGGTCCTGCGGGCAGCGGCCCGGGGCTGGGATTGCTCGAGCTGCACACGGTGCTGCAGCCGCAGAAGCAGCTCCGCAATGTCAGCGGATGGCTCGCGATCGATGAGACACCCGTCCACGGCTACGAGATCCACATGGGGCACAGCAGCGGAGCGGCACTCGCTCGCCCGGCGGTAGTGCTCGACGACGGGCGCCCGGACGGGGCGATATCGAGCGATGGACAGATCATCGCCACCTATCTGCACGGCCTGTTCGAGGACGGCGCGGCCTGTGCCGCACTGCTGCGTTGGGCAGGGCTGGACGCTGCCATCACTTTCGATCACGGGCGGCGGCGCGAAGAGATGCTCGATCGTCTCGCCCATTGCATCGAGCAGTCGCTCGACGTCGCACGCCTGCTGCCGGGTTGCGAGAGGCCTGCGCCCACGGCTGAAGCGACGCGGCGGTGATTGATGCCGCGCGAGGCGTCGGGGGTTGCGGCAGCGCTAGCGCGAGGTGCTGGCAATCCCGAACTGCGACTTCATCCAGCCGAGGAAATGCGACTCGGCGAATTCCTTCGTCCACAGCAGCCAGTAGCTGGCCGGACCCTCTACGGTCCAGGGAAAGGGCGCGACCAGCGAGCCCTGCTCGGTGAGTGGGGCGAACAGCACGGGCGACAGCAAGGCAGCACCGATACCCTGCAGGACCGCCTGTGCCTCGAGCTCGTAGTTGGGGAATCGTGTGGCGACGAAAGTTGGGTTCGCGTTGGCAAGCCCGGCGAGCCTGAACCACGCTGACCAGCGTGGATCCGGTATCAGGGGCACACGCAGGAGTTTCCGCACCGTCAGCCGGGTGCCGGAGTCAACCCATTTGGGACTGACCATGGGCGTGCCCAGCTCCGAGAGGAGCTTAAGCGCCTCGTAGGGAGGCCACGGGCCAGTCCCGCTGCGGATTGCGACGTCAAAGGATCCTGCGGGCGAAAGGGACTGCGTCGCATCGAGTGCGATCGCGTCGGCTCCAGGCAGTGCGTGATAACTGGCGAGCTTCGGCACCAGCCAGCGTGCCGCAAAAGTCGGCGCGCAGGTCACCCGCAGCGGGTGTTTGATGCGCCGGCAGTTCTCCACCGCGGCACGCATCAGCGTCAGTGCCTGGTCGACTCCTTGACCGAGCGCCCGGGCGCGATCAGTGGTGGTCAATCTCGGCCCGTGCCGCCTGAAAAGCACGACACCGATCTGCGCTTCGAGTGTCCGCATACGCTGGCTGACCGCAGTCGGCGTGATGCCGAGCTCAGCGGCGGCGCGCGAAAAATTGCCGTGGCGTACACAGGCTGCCAACACACGCAGGGATTCCAGGGGCGGCAACTGCTTGCGCATGAGTTATTTGAAGCTGGGCTTCATATCGGGGTCAAGAACTATCGTTATGAGCGCACGGCCTGCGGGCTTACGCTGACGGTATGCGAGTGCTCCTCATCGTGCTCGGCTGCGTGTTTGGGGCGAATCTCGCGGCTGCCGGTAGCCCGCAGCGCTATGCGGCGGCCCTCGCAGACGTGGCGCAACGGGACGGACAGCACGACTTCGATTTCATCTTCGGGCGCTGGAAGATCCACATGAAGCGTCGCAGCCACGGATCGAATGGCGCGGATACCTGGACCGAGTTCGATGGCTACGGCCTGTACCGCAGGATCTGGGACGGACGGGCAAACCTCAACGAGTTCGAGGCGGACAGCCCGAACGGTCACATCGAGGGCCTGACCCTGCGAACGTACAATCCGCAGACTCACCAATGGAGTCTCTACTGGGCGAGCAGTCGCGATGGAATTCTGGCTGCGCCTCAGGTCGGTGAGTTCCGCGACGGCCGGGGTGCGTTCTATGCCCAGGATGTCTTGGATGGGAGGAGCATCTTCGTTCGCTATGTGTGGTCAAAGACGACCGCTGACTCGGCTCACTTCGAGCAGGCCTTCTCTTACGACGGCGGAAAGAGCTGGGACGTCAACTGGATCTCCGACATGGTGCGGGTGCCAGGGGACGCGAACAGCGACGGCGCGCCAGCGACGGCCTCCGCGGCGAAGACGGGCCCTGCGCTGACCACGAGCCCGGCGCCGACCACGGGCACTGCGGCTGCGCCGACCGGCGGGTCCGCGCACGATGGACAACGCGATTTCGATCCGCTGCTCGGCAGCTGGAAATTCCGACTGAAGCGGCGCCTCAATCCGCTGACCGGCTCATCCCACTGGGTCGACCTGGTGGGGACCGGAGTCTGTTACCCCGTCTGGGGCGGACGTGCACAACTCGACACGGTTCTCCTCGAGGGGACGAGTGGAAAAATCGAGGGTTTGACGCTGCGCCTCTACAATCCGAAGACCCACCAGTGGCGACTCTATTGGGCCAACAGTAAGGACGGCACCGTGGTTGTTCCGCAGATCGGTGAGTTCAAGGATGGCCACGGCGAGTTCTACGCTCAGGATACTTTGAATGAGAAGAGCATCCAGGTCCGGTTCGACTGGACGGCCCTCAGCTCGAGCTCCCCCCACTTCGAGCAGTCTTTCTCGGCGGACGGCGGCAAGACCTGGGAGGTGAACTGGATCACCGATCAGACACGGGTCAACCCCTAGGCGCAGCCCCGGTCGGCCCCGGTCCGCGGCGGGCGCCGGTTCACTATCGTCCGGCGAGGGCATGTGCGCTCTCGCAAGGTCTGCGCTCTTGTAAAGGATGCATCCCGTCGAAAGGGCGGAAACGCACCGTTCCCTGGGGGCTGGGATGACAGCGGCATGGGTCTCGGCCAAAATGTCGCCCGGTCACAACTCGTCTGCAGAAACACGAACGCGAAAGCGGTGCGCCACGCCGCGCGGCCGCTCACCAGACGACCGGGAGAATAAAGATGCTTCGCAATGCGCTCGCCGCCTTGAGCGGATGTGCGGTTCTGCTCGCCGCTGAGTCACTGCCCGCCGATGAAGGCATGTGGACCTTCGATCATTTTCCGGCGGATACCGTCAAGGCACGCTATGGGTTCGCGCCCGACTCCGCCTGGCTCGACAAAGTGCGATCGTCGGCGGTACGGCTGACGACCGGTTGCTCCGCCTCGCTCGTCTCCAAGGAGGGCCTGGTGCTCACCAATCACCATTGCGTGGTGGATTGCGAGCAGACGCTTTCCACGGCCAAGCAGGATTACGTGGCCACCGCCTTTCTGACTCACAACCGCAGCGAGGAGCGTCTCTGCCCGGGTATGCAGGCGGAGATCCTGCGGCAGATCACCGACGTCACAGAGCGTGTTCAGAAGGCGATCGCCGCCGGCGATCCGAAGGACGCGGTAAAGTCGCGCGACGCCGCCATCGCCCAGATCTCCGATGAGGCCTGCCGCGGAGACGCGACCAGCCGCTGCCAGGTGGTATCGCTCTATCAGGGTGGGCAATACAAGCTCTACAAGTATCGCAAGTACAGCGACGTGCGCCTGGTGTTCGCGCCGGAATTTGCGATCTCCTTCTTCGGCGGCGACCCCGATAACTTCAATTTCCCCCGCTTCTGCCTCGACAGCGCCTTCGTGCGGCTCTACGAACAGGGTAAGCCCGCGCAAACTCCCGCGCACTTGAAGTGGCGACGCGACGCACCGGCCGCCGGCGAGCTGGTGTTTGTCGCCGGCAATCCCGGCTCGACGAGCCGTCTCGACACCCGGGCGCAGCTTGAGATGCAGCGCGACTGGCAGATTCCCATACGGCAGCTGGTGCGCTCGGAGCTGCGTGGCCGGATGACGCAGTACTCGCAGCTCGGTCCCGAGCAGAAGCGCATCGCGAACACCACGCTCTTCCTGGTGGAGAACTCCTTCAAGGCGTTCTACGGACAGGAGCGCGCACTGCTCGACCCGGAATTCTTCGCGCGGCTCATGAAGGAGAAGGACGATCTGCACAACCGTATCGCGGGCAACCCCCAGCTCGCCGCCGAGATCGGCGATCCGTGGAAAGACATCGCGGCCGCCATCGGCAACTACCAGCAGATCTTTCTCGCTCACGATTTTCTCGAGGCACGTGCCGGCTCGATCTCGCAACTCTTCCTCTATGCGCGCGACCTAGTGCGCGGCGCGGCAGAGCGCGCCAAGCCGAGCGCGCAGCGGCTGCGCGAGTATTCGGACAGCAATCTGGCGCTGCTCGAGAAGCAGCTGCTCGACGCACGCCCGGTGTATCCCGGTCCTGAGCGACTCGGCCTCGATCTGTGGCTGACGAAGACCCGCGAATACCTGACCGTCGACAACCCGATGGTGAAGCATCTCCTCGGCAAGGACTCTCCGGGAGCCCTTACCGAACGACTGGTGAGCGGCACGCACCTTGCAGACCCGAAGGTGCGCGAGACTCTCTGGCGCAGCGGCGAGGCAGCGATCGAGGCCTCCGCTGACCCGCTAATCCGCTTTGTGCGCGCCACCGACCCCGACGCACGGGCGCTGCGCCTGCGCTACGAGCAGGAAGTCGAAGGACCCATCACGCGTGCGCAGGAGAAGCTCGCGCGGGCGCGGTTCAAGGTCTATGGCGATGCGGCCTATCCCGATGCGACATTCACGCTGCGCCTGTCATACGGAAGCGTTCAGGGCTGGACCTACCACGGCGAGACCGTCACGCCGTTCACGAACTTCGGCGGCCTCTATGCTCGGGCAACCGGCAGCGAGCCCTTCCGTCTGCCGCAGCGCTGGCGCGATGCGCAAGGACGCCTCGACCCGAAGGGTCCTCTCGACGTCACAACCAACAACGACATCATCGGGGGCAACTCCGGCTCTCCGCTCATCGATTCCCAGGGACGGGTCGTCGGGGCGATCTTCGACGGCAACATCCACTCGCTCGGCGGCGACTTCGGCTTTGACCCACGCCTGAATCGCGCGATCGCGGTACTGACTGCAGCGGTCGGGCCCGCGCTGCGCAATGTCTATCAGCTGCCGGGGCTGGCGGATGAGTTGGAGAGCGACTGAGCGGCGATCAGTCGTACGATCGAGTCCAGGTCGGTGTCCATGGCGGCGACCGCGCGCGCCAGTGGAAACTCTGACCTGACCAGATTGCTGAGCGCCCGGCCGGGCGGCAGCTCGACGAAGAGCCGGGCACCGAGCTCGTAGAGGAGCACCACCGACTCGTGCCATCTCACCGTGCGCGAGACGTTGAGGATCAGATCCTCCGCGATCCCGGCCCCCTCGCGGACCGCGCGGGCACGATGATTCGAGACGTACGCGACACGCGGCCGGTTCACACGCACACCGGCCAGTGCCTCGCGCAGGCGTTGCGAGACCCCCTCGAGCAGCGCGCCGTGCGAGGGGACGCTCATATGGAGCCGCCGGACCCGTGCGCCGCTGCGCTCGGCCTCGAGAGTCGCCGCGCTCAGGGCGTCATCGCTACCCGCGATCACGATCTCGGTCGACGAGTTGACGCTCGCCAGGTTAAGCGGGGCGCCCTCACGCGCGAGGCGTTCCACTATTCTTTGCACCGCCGTCTCGCTCGATCCGAGTAGCGCGGCCATGCCATAACCGGCCTTGCCGAACTCGCGCTCCATCGTCTCAGCGCGCAGTCTCACGAGCCGCAACGCCTGCGCGAACGGCAACGCGCCGCTTGCGACGGCGGCGGTGAAGGCGCCTACGGAGAGACCCGCCACCGCATCGGGTCGTGCACCCTCCTGCTCGAGAAGCCGGGTGTAAGCGACGCCTGCGATCAGGGTCGAAAGCTGCACCGCAGTGGTCGATTGCAGCGCCGTATCGCTGTCGATCTCTTCCAGGGGGAAACCGAGCACACCTTGCGCCTCGAGCAGTGTTTCCTCAACCGCCTCGCGCGGCCCGTTGCGCTCGCGCAGTGTTCTGAGCAGTCCCGGAGCTTGTGAGCCCTGACCGGGGAACAGAAAAGCAGTGTGCAGGGGACTCGAGGCTGCAGAGAACGTACGGTCAGGCGCCATACGCTCAGGCCGCGACGGTCTTGCCGCGCACGAAGCCCTCATCGTCACGATCGACGAGAAGAGGACCGGACGCTGTGCGCAAAAGCACCCGGCGATCCCCGTATGCATACTCCGCGAGAGCGAGCGCCCCGCGCGGTGTCTCGAGCAGCACGTCGCCGCGCACGGGGAGGGATTCGAGAGCCGCGAGGAGCGAGCGTGCCAGGTCGATGCCGGGAAGCTGGGCGGTCCACAGAGCGAGATCGAGATCGCTGGCGACGGTCGCGGTGGCACAACCCGAGGCAAGCTCGAAGCCGACACTGCCGGTTGGCCCCCAGGCATCGGCGAATCCGCGACAGCTCATGATGTCATGGACGGCATCGAGCGCGCTCAGCGCCGGGACTACGTGCTGCCGCGACGAGCTCTGCCAGGTGCGCCGGCGCGTCAGTTCGCACGGCGTCACGGTCTCCAGAATCGTAGCGCCGTCGACCCATGCCGCGAGACGCTCGCCGCGACTCTCTCCGCGCACGCCGACAGGCATGAGCCCAGATCGGACCTCGGCGCGTCGCATCACCACCCAGGGCGCGCGCCGTATCGACGCGCCGACCCAGAGAGGCGGTTCTTGCGGCGCGATCAGCGCATGTGCTCCCGCGATCCGCAGCAGTGTGTGCGGTGCGCACTCAAGAGGCATCTCAGGAGGCATTCCATTGCTCCGCGAGGCGCTGTCGAACAGCGATGGAGGCTGCGCGTGCGTGAAGCGCAGCCGCATTGGACCAGCGCAGCGACAGGTCGCGCGGGGACTGGCGGATGTCGCTCACGGACTCGATGAGCTCACCGCGCACGCGCTCGAGGTCGGCAGGCGTCGGACTCGCGGCGTCCACACCGGCAATCAAACGATGGAGCAGGCCGAGCTGCGCGAAGGAGCGCACCTGGTAGCTCATCGGCGGGATCCGCTCACCGAGCTGCTCGAGCTCCTCGACGGAGCGGCGCGTCACGCGCGCGGCGGCCTGCCTGCCCATCGCATGGATGGATACGTCCGTGGAATCGAGCGCCAGAATGCGATTCGCCTGATAGCCGTGAGCGAGAAACGCGCCCGACATGGCCTTGCCCACCAGCAAGGCCAGCACGGGGTGACCCGCGAGGCGGGCGGCAGCGTACGCATCGGCTGCCGCGGCGCAGGCGAGATGGATGCCGAGCAGCTCTTCACTGCGCCCGTAGGCCTGACTGCTGACGTCGACGATAGCCACGATAGGCCGGCGAGAGTCGTCGTGGTCGGCTTCCATGACGTCGCGCACCGCGCGCGCCAGCGCCCATCCTTCCTCCACGCCCACTTCGCCATCTCTTGCGCGCACGAAGCGATTGCCCGCATCGGGCACGACCGCGATGTAGCGCGCGCGCTCCTCGCCGAGCGCCGCATCGATCGACACGACCGTGGCCGGCGCTCGCCGGGCCCCGGCGCTGACGCCGGTCAGCGCCTCGAGCCATACCCGTCCGTTGGAGGCGCTCGCGCTCATGCGGTGCTCCGCGACCACGCGAGTCGCAGCGCGCGCGGCTCGGGCGGATGGGCGGGGTCGATGAGCGCCAGTCGCGACTGGAAACGCTCGACTTCGGTGCTGCGCGCTGCGGCGGGCATCGCGAGAGCGCGCCGCACCGCCTCGCGCATGGCATCGACGTCGTCCTCGACGAGCGCATCGGCGAGCCCCGTCGCGTAGCGCTGCTCGCCGCCGATCAACTGCCAGACAGCGGCCCGATCCGAAGCGTCCATTTCCGCAATGCCCGCGTCCTGCTCGATGACCTCGGGGCCGTTCATGGCGAGGCGCGCCTGCCGCGTCACGATGAGCTGGCTGCAGAGCGCCGCCGCCAGTGACATTCCGCCGAAACAGCCGACCATTCCGGCGATGACGCCGACGACCGGCACATGCGGCCGCAGCGCCACGATGGCGGCGTGAATCTCCGCGATTCCCGCGAGGCCGAGATTTGCCTCCTGCAGCCGCACACCGCCCGACTCGAGCACCAGAACAGCCAGCACCGGCCTGCCGCGCAGGCAATCCTCCAGTGCGAGCTCCAGGGCTCCGGCGATCTTGGCGCTCGACACCTCACCCACGCTGCCGCCCTGAAAGGCGCCCTCGATAGCGGCGACGACGGCGTCACGCGCAGCAATCCGGCCGCGCGCTATCACGACACCGTCATCGGATTGCGGCACGACGCCCTGCTCGAGGAGCCAGGGAGACTTCATGCGGTCGAACGGCCCGAGCAGCTCGCGAAACGTGCCGGCATCGAGAAGCGCTGCGGCGCGCTGACGCGCGGACAGCTCGATGAAGCTGCGACGTGCGAGAAAGTCCTCAGCCACCGCTTCCGGGCGCACTGCCGTCACGGCTGCAAGGCCTCGACCGCCTGCTCCAGGCGCAGCATGACGAGGCCCGGCGTCGCCCCGAAATCGTTGATCTCCACCTCCGTTGCTGCCGTGAAGCGCGCAAAGAAACGATCGAGCACGCTCTTCCACGCGACGCCGAAACCATCGACGCTGGTGGTTACCGTGACCCGCGACTCGCGACCGTCGGCAGGCTCGAGCAATACCTCGAGATCGCCCGAGGCCACCACACCGACGTGCGCCCTTGATGCGAGCACTGTTCGGGCTGGATAGACGAATGTCAGCTTCTCCATCACACCTCCGGGTTTTCGGCATCGAGCAACAGGCACGCCGCGAGAAGGTCAGCCGACCCGCCGGGCGATGCCCAGAGCGCCAAGAGTTCCGCATCCAGCTCGAGGAGCCTGCTCTGCCCCGCCGCCGCCGTGCTGCCACCGCGACGCAACACTTCGCGCGCGCCGCGCTGGGCGGCCTGCAATGCGGCACGGCCGCCGCGGTGCAGGAGACAGGTATCGTCGAGACGCGCCATGATCGCGAGCAGGGCATCGAGCCGCGCACCGCTCTCGTCGATACCGCGGCGTCGCGCGCGCCGCAAAGCGGGCAAGCCGACGTCGATCACGTGAGGAAATCCGCCGCGGGCTTCGCCGCCCGCACCCTTCACCGCGTAGCGCGCACAGACGCGCGAGCCATGGGTCGCAACAGCGCAGGCGTGAGCGGCGTGACGATCAGGCAGCCGCGCGAGAGCCGCGGCCCGAGCAATAATCTCCGCCTCCGGCGCCTTCTCTTCGCTCATGGCAAACCCGGCGACCAGCAATCCGAGCGTCCAGATGGCGCCGCGATGGGCATTGCTGCCACCGGTCGCGGCGAGCATGTCGCGTTCGGCGTCGCGGCCGATCTCGCCGAGCTCTGCGCGCAGTTCGAGGCTCGGCTCCCGCCGCCAGGAGCTC
>Ga0307476_10001400_pt1 | contig 14738 bp, 11 predicted proteins | sample atmos_gasesECM2C_2_FD_203314 | JGI IMG/M metagenome (GOLD analysis project Ga0307476, IMG submission 203314) | Hardwood forest soil microbial communities from Morgan-Monroe State Forest, Indiana, United States - atmos_gasesECM2C_05 | ecosystem: Environmental > Terrestrial > Soil > Temperate... | reverse complement strand
GCTCGCGGTCGACGCGTTCGTGTGGACCGGCGAGGGCAGCTCGACGCTGGCCGAGCGGCGCAAGCGCCTGGCCCAGTTCCGCGCCAGCAACCGCCGGCCGATCGACCGCGACTTCATCCGCAGCATCTTCACGCGCGATCATCCCGGCACCTCGGACCAGACCATCGTCGAGGCGTTCGCCGACGCCGCGCTCGCGCTCGACACCAGCGTGCCGACCGGCACCTACGTCGACATGTGCGCCAACCTGCCGCTGGTCGACCCCGAGAAGCTGACCGTGCCGGTGCTGATCCTGCGCGGCCAGTTCGACGGCATCGCCGCGTTCGACGACGTCGTGCGGTTCTTCGCCAAGCTGCCCGGCCCCGACAAGCAGTTCGTGATGATGCCCGGCATCGCGCACTCCAGCATGCGCGCGAAGAACTTCCAGATCATCTACCACGCGCTCGACGCGTACTTCGGCCAGCCGGCGCCGGTCTACGTCGGGTAGGACCGCGGGCGGAGGACGAGCGCGATGGCGCCGAGGATGAACGCGCCGGCCGCGATCTCCTGCCAGGTGAGCGGCTCGTGGAGCAGCCACACGCCGCACAGGATGCCGACCACGGGCGTCGCGAGCGCAGAGATCGACGAGACGGCCACCGGCACCATGAGGACGAGCCGGTTCCACGCCCAGTAGCAGAACATGAAGCTGATGAACACGCAGTAGACCAGGCCGAGCGCCGGGATGGTGGTGATCGGCCGCCAGCGGTCGTGCTCGAGGACCGCGGCGCCTGCGGCGATCGGCACGCTGCCGGTGAGCATCATCCAGCCGGTCAGGCACAGCGTCGGGATCGGCAGCTCGAAGCGCTTGAGGAGCACCGTGCCCAGCGCCCACGACACCGCGGCGCCGAGCATGAGCGCGATGCCGCGGGTCGCGCCCGCCATCCCGGCGAGGTCGCCGCCGAGGAGGATCGCGATGCCGCTCATCGCGAGCAGCAGCGAGAGGCCGCGCCGCGCCGTGAGCCGCTCGCCGAGCAGCCAGACCGACAGGATCATGCTCCACAGCGGCATCGAGTAGCCCAGGAGCGCGGCCCGCCCCGACGGCAACAGGGTGACGCCGTAGATCACCAGGACGTTCCAGCCCACGATGTTGCAGGCCGCCAGCGCGAGCAGGCGCCTCCAGTGGCGCGCCGGGACGTGCAGCGACTGCCCGCCCGCGCGCGCCAGCAACAGCATGCCGGTGCCGGCGCCGATCAGGCAGACGGCGCGAAACGTGAGCGGCGGGATCTCGACGAGGACGAGCTTGACGACGGTCCAGTTGAAGCCCCAGCCGAGCGTGATCAGCGCGAGCAGGACGAGGCCGAACCCGGACAGCCTCGAGCGTTCCACCACCGGGAGCGTACCGCCGGGAGCTGCCATCACCGGCCGTTCGCCGCCGCGGCCCGGATCGTCCGGCGATGCGACGATCGCAGCCTCGCGTGGGGCGCGAGATCCACGCTAGTGCTTGCTGCGCGGCCGGGCGTAGCCGCGCTTGGTGAGCTCGATCCGCGCGATCACGCCCTTGTGGACCTCGTCCGGGCCGTCGGCGAGCCGCAGCGTGCGGGCCTGGGCGAAGAAGCTGGTCAGCGGGGTGTCCTCGGACACCCCGGCGCCGCCGTGGATCTGGATCGCGTTGTCGACGATCTTCTGCAGCATGTTGGGGGCGACGACCTTGATCGCCGAGATCTCGGTCATCGCGCCGAGCGCGCCGACCTGGTCGAGCTTCCACGCCGCGTACAGAGTGAGCAGCCGCGCCTGGTCGATCGCGAGCCGGGCCTCGGCGACCCGCTCGCGGTTGCCGCCGAGGTCGATCAGCGGCTTGCCGAACGCGGTGCGCGACATCCCGCGGTGGATCATCAGGTCGAGCGCCTGCTCGGCGGCGCCGATGCAGCGCATGCAGTGGTGGATCCGGCCCGGGCCGAGCCGGCCCTGCGCGATCTCGAAGCCCATGCCCGGGCCGGCGATGAGGTTCGCGCGCGGGACGCGGACGTTGTCGAAGTGGACCTCGCCGTGGCCGTGGGGCGCGTCGTACGAGCCAAACACCGGCAGCATGCGCTGAACGTTCACGCCCTTGGTGTCGAGCGGCACCAGCACCTGCGAGTGCTGGTGGTGGCGGTCGGCGGCCTCCGACGGCGTGTGGGCCATGAAGATCGCGACCTTGCAGCGCGGGTCGCCGATGCCGCTCGACCACCACTTCTTGCCGTTGAGCACGACCTCGTCGCCCTGGACGATCGCGGTCGCTCGCATGTTGGTCGCGTCCGACGACGCGACGTCGGGCTCGGTCATGCAGAACACCGAGCGGATCTCGCCGGCGAGCAGCGGCTCGAGCCAGCGCTGCTTCTGCTCGGCGGAGCCGTAGCGCCACAGCACCTCCATGTTGCCGGTGTCGGGCGCGGCGCAGTTGAACACCTCGGGGGCGAGGAAGCTGCGGCCCATCTCCTCGGCGACCGGCGCGTAGTCCAGCACCGACAGGCCGCCCGGCGCCCCGGGCAGGAACAGGTTCCACAGCCCGGCCTGGCGCGCCTTGACCTTGAGCTCCTCGACCAGCGGGTGGATCTTCCAGGTCCGCCAGTCGCCGGTCGGGTTCATCGCGGCGACCTCGTCCCAGTAGCGGTGCTCGATCGGGGCGATGTGGTCCTGGATGAAGCGGCGCACGCGCTGGATGTGGTCGGTGCTCTTGGCGCTCGGGGCGAAGTCCATGGCGGCGCAGCGTACGGCTGCCCCTTGCATGAAGGAACTGAATCTTCCGAAGATCGCATCATGAACCGCGCGAATCGCGGCCCCGTGCTGGAGCAGCTCGACCTCAACCTGCTGGTCACGTTCGAGGCGGTGTACCGGGAGCGCAACCTGACCCGCGCCGCGAAGCGCCGGTTCGTGACGCAGTCCGCCGTCAGCCACGCGCTGGCGCGGCTGCGCGAGCAGCTCGGCGATCCGCTGTTCGTGCGCCGGGCCAGCGGCGTCGAGCCGACGCCGGCCGCCGTCCGGCTCGCGCCGCAGATCGGCGAGGCGCTGCGCCTGCTCCGCCGCGCGCTGGAGACCGACGAGTTCGACCCCGCGCGCGACCTCGGCCGGGTCCGGATCGCGATCCACGAGGAGCTCGAGCCCGCGGTGCTGCCCGGGTTCGAGCGCCGGCTGCGCGCCGCCGCGGCCGGCGTCGAGCTCGACTGCGTCCGGGTCGATCGGGCCAGCCTGGAGCGCGATCTCGGCTCGAGCCGGCTCGACCTCGCCGTCGACGCCGCCCAGGTCGCCGGCACCGACCTCCGCCACACCTCGCTCGCCCACGATCAGTTCTGCGTGGTCAGCCGGCGCGGCACCCGGATCGACGTCCGCCGCTACCTCGCCGCCCGCCACGTCATGGTGTCGTCGCGCCGCACCGGCCCCGCCCTCGAGGACATGCTGCTCGGCCAGCTCGGGGTCCAGCGCACCGTCGTGCTGCGCTGCCAGCGCTACGAGGCCGCGTGCCGGATCGTGGCCGACTCCGACCTGCTGCTCACCGCGCCGCGGCTGCGCGCCCGCGCGATCGCCGCCCACATGCGCCTCGCGCTGCTGGCGGTACCGTTCGCGTTGCCGCCGTTCGACATGCGGCTGTACTGGCACCGCCAGCTCGACACCGATCTGCGCAACCAGTGGCTGCGCGCCCAGCTCGCCGCCGTCGCCGCCGCCGAGCTCGGCCTGGGCCGGCCGGGACGGGCGGCGTGAGCGAGCACACGATGCGCGCATCGTCATCGATCCCCGTGTCGAGCCGCACCGGGCTATCCCACGTCGTCGCACCAGACGGAATGCCGCTGTCCCACATGTGCACCGGCGAATCGAGATGGCCTCGACGCGTGGCTGACGTCGACCCGATTGCACCTGGTATGCTCAGCAGTCGGTATGCGTACGACGCTTGGCTTGCTCGTGCTCGGCTTGCTTGCGGCCCCCGCCCGGGCTCAACCAGGACAGACGCCGGTGATGCCACCGGAGCCGCCGCAGTACCAGCCGCCGCCGCCACCGCCAGATCCACAGGCCATGCAGGCGGCGCCACTACCGCCCGGCGCGACGCGCGCGACGTTCGTATCGACCGGCGAAACGCGGTGGGATGTGCGGATCGACAACAACGCGGTTTGCACCACACCATGTGCGGTGGTCGTCGGTCCGCTGCGCTATATCACGCTGCATTCGCAGGACCGCGCGCCGACCCACCTCACAGTCGGATACCTCGCGGCGGGTGACGTCCTGGTCCAGGCGCAGCCGCGCGCGGAAGGCGCGTTCGCCGCCGGTGTGACGTTCACGACGCTGACCGGCATGGGCCTCGCGACCGGGATCACCCTGACGGCGGTCGGCTGCTCCACGGATCGTTCGACGATGTGCAATGCAGGGCTCATCACCGGAGCCGCGAGCGCCGTCGGGCTCTATCTCTCGATCGATCTGCTTCGCAGCGCCTTGCCGCGCGTGCACATCGGCCCAGCACAGGCCTTGCCGTATGCGGCCGGTAACACCGTCGGGCTCGCCGGGCGGTTCTGAAGCCGGTGCACGCGCAGGAGATCGCGCACAGACACAGCAGCGACGGCGATCCGGCTCGCGCATGGGGCCACGGCCGAGCATGATCGGGACTCCGCGGGTGGTCGCAGGGGTAGACCTTCCGCGTGGGTACCACCGGACGCCTGACGTACCGTGATCGGGCAACGGCGCTATGCTCGCAGCGTCCGGCGATCGTCTACGTCAGGCAGTCATCGCAGCGTCAGCTTCTGCACATACCGAGAGCGCCCGAACCGCCTTGTCGGCCTTGTCGACGAGCTTTGTGTCGGCCTCCCCTCGAGCAGCTTGGTCACCGCACCGAGTTGAAATCGTCCCAGATCCCGCCGATATCACCTTCGGTGATCCTTGCTTCCCTCCTGTTTTCCTTGTACCCCGACGGGGCGCACCACCGTGCTGTCGCGCTGGGGGGACACTGGATAGGAATTCGAGACGTGCACGTCCATTCGCAAGACCTGCCACTGCTGCACGATGCTGCGGTCGTTCCCCCTCATCAACTTGAAGTGGTCCACGAGGGCCCAGTACACATAGGCCATCGGCTGAGCGAACGTGTACTGCTCCGTCACCGTCCTGCTCCCCATCCACGTTACTGATTGGTACTGGGTCAGGTGCAGCGCTCCGGCGACCTGAGTTCCAATCGTCACGGCGCCCTTCCTGAACCCGACTTCCATCGAGCTTGACAGGACCATTCCTACCATCTGCTCCATGGTCTGCGACTCGGTCTCCGAAAGGCCGACGGTAATCTCGAACGTCTTCGTGACCGAATTTACGCTATTGTGCGAATAGTAGAATCCCGCCGGTTCGGTTCGCTTCCAGTACTGCTCCCTCGATAGAATGTAGTAAGGGCACCCATCCATCTGGGCAATCTTCGATGGATATGACTGGCTATCATCCACGATCGTGCAGGGCAAGGCGGTCTCGCCTATCAGGCACGGGTCCGTCGTTTGTACTGGCACATCGGTGACCGAGGTCAGCTGTGGTGGAAAGGGAATCTGGTCAGGTGCATATTTTCCTGTATTCAAGTCAGGTTTGGACGGTGCATCGAGCGCCACGAGCTGGTACTTCTGGTTAGCTCCGCCGTTCAGCTCCCACCGCTTGAGATCGCCGTTGTTGGGCACGTCAACACATTCATTGCGGGTGAACTCTCTAAAAACATACCAGAGGTTCTCGGGGGTTTCAGGCATGAAGATCTGCGAATTGCGATCGTCCGAGTACTCCCACCGCACAACGTAACCTTCAGGTTTGACGGACATGTATTCGCCATTCTGCTTGGTCATGATCGTGTAACGGGGTTGACCGCCGTAAAGATCGTACGGCAGGAGCAGCCAGATTTGTTGCGGCTCGTCTTTGTATTCCCAACGCACGAGTCGACCGGTGCTACCCACTGCCACATACTCCTGCCGAGTGCCCTCCCTGAGCCGATAATAGCAAGCACGGGCTGGATCCGTGGGTACATTCTCCATCGCCATAGAGAGTCTCCTTTCTCGAACACGTACTCCAAGTGAGTTGCTGTCTCGGCTCATACAAGCTGAAAACTGATAGAGTGTCAAGAATTCGCGCCGAGTCCGCTACATTCGAATTTATCCATGATGGCTTCATGCTGGCGAAACTTTAGCGGTTTCGTCACAGTCACTCCCGCCCTGGACGGTGAGCGCCGGTGGTATCACCGGCGATGGGATGCACTCTTTCTTGGTGTTGTGCGAGCTTCACGATGGCCTCTCGAGTGACCAACCCGTCCAACCCGACCCGGTCGCTGCGCCGCAGCAGCGATACCAGTCTCGGGAGTGAGTCCGACCAGGATCCGAGCGTCACTCGCGGGCTACGTAAACAGCTACCAAGGGGGATGTCGATCGATTGTCCGGACATTCACATTACGCAAAACGCTGCACGGGAGTGAGCTCTGGGCGTCGATCTTCGTGATCATGTGCAACCTGTCCTGCCGTACGTCCTACAGTGCACACGCTGGCCTACCACTACTGCTGCTGAGCGGTACAACCGGTGTGGTTCGAGCGCCTCGGCCGCGCTCGCCATCGCCGCGAACTCCAGGTCCGCGCCTGCTGCCGCCGTCGCCGCCGCGATCGGTGACCGCTGCTCTACTCGGAACCGCCGTGCCGCGGCTCGTCGGAGGCGCTGATCGTGCGGGTGGTCATGACCGAGCGCTCATCCTGGCAGCGGCAAGGACATTCAAGCGGGGTCTGGGTGGCCCCAAGCTGCTCCGAGGTGGCTTGAGGTGGAACCCGGCGAGGCCGCCGTATCCTCCACCGGATGCCGGCCGCGTAAGCGGGCGCACGCTGGGTCGACGTCGGCGCAGACTGGTTCCTGCCGAGCGCGTTGGCGGTCTGCGGGCGGCACCGGGAGCGGCTGGTCGCCGCGCGTAGATCGCCAGGAGTTCGGGGCGAGGGCACCTGACGCAGGCGAGTCATGAGGATTCAATTCACAACACGCACCGTGGCAGGATCATCGTCTGAAATCGCTTGGATATACTGGCAAAATCCTGCCCGCGCTTAGCGACGCTTAGCGACGCTTAGCGAGGGCCGTAGATCCGGGCGTCGAGGGCCTCGCGCAGCCGGGCGGTGAGCGGGCCGGGGGCGCCGGTGCCGACCGGGCGGCCGTCGAGGCTGACGATCGGGGTGATGTTGTTGGCGGTGCCGCACAGGAACAGCTCGTCGGCGCGGCGCAGCTCGGCCTCGGTGATCGCGCGCTCCTCGACCGGCAGGCGGTGCTCGGCGATCAGCGCCATGACGACCTTGCGGGTGACGCTGGGCAGGATGCGGTGGCCGAGCGGGTGGGTGCGCAGCACGCCGTCGACCACGCCGAAGATCGTCGACGATGCGCCCTCGGTGACGACCCCGTCGCGCAGCATGACTGCCTCGAAGGCGCCGGCGTCGATCGCGGCCTGGCGGGCGAGCACCGAGCCGAGCAGGTTGATCGTCTTCCAGTCGCAGCGCGCCCAGCGCAGGTCGGGATAGGTGACGGCCTTGACGCCGGACTGCTGCTGATCGACGCGCCGCCCCAGGCGGGTCGCGCTGACGTAGACGTTGGGCGGCGTGCCCGGCGGCGGGAAGCCGTGGGCGCGGGGGGCGCTGCCGCGCGTGACCTGGAGGTACAGGAAGGCGTCGCCGGTGGTGAGCTGGTTGTCGCGCAGCAGGCGCTCGCACACGCCGTGCAGCGCGGCGACGCGGTCGGCGCCGAACTCGATGCGGATGCCGGTCAGGCCGTCGACCATGCGGTCGGCGTGGGCCTGCCACTCGAAGATCCGGCCCTCGATCGCGCGGATGCCCTCGTAGATGCCGTCGCCGAACACGAAGCCGCGGTCGTCGACCGAGATCACGGCGCGATCGTGCGGGAGGTACTCGCCATTCAGGTACACGGTGGTCATGACCGCAGGGAATCACGGTCGGCGGGAATGTCCAGCGGAAGGTGCACGGTTGTTAAGGTGCACGGTTGTTGTCGTGGAGCGGTCTGCGCCGAGGGCGCGGCGCTGGCCGCAGGTGTGGACCGTCGATGGACGGTGCGGCGCACACCCGCGGACGGGCGGGTTGGGGCACGTGGTGGTTGTCGCGGGCTGTCGCGGGCGGCGCCGGCCCGCGAGTCGGCGAGCGGGGATGCGCGGGACCATCCGGCGTGGTCAAATCCCGGCCATGCGAACCACGATGCTGCTCGCGTTTGTTGTGCTCGCCGCCGCCGGATCGGCGAGCCGCGCCGAGTCGTCCGGTGCGACGTCGCCGGTGATCGGGAAGCCGGCGCCGGACTTTGCGCTGACCGACCTCGACGGCAAGGAGGTCAAGCTGGCCTCGTTCAAGGGCAAGGTCGTCGTGCTGGAGTGGTTCAACCCGGGGTGCCCGTTCGTCAGGGCGTCGCACACGGCCGGCTCGCTGGTCGGTACCGCGCAGCGCCACATGAAGGACGGCGTGGTGTGGCTCGGGGTCAACAGCGGCGCGGCGGGCAAGCAGGGCGCCGACGCGAAGCTGAACGCGGAGGCGGTGAAGACCTGGTCGATCCCCAATCCGATCCTGCGCGACACGACGGGCAAGGTCGGCAAGGCGTACGGCGCGACCAACACGCCGAACATGTTCGTGATCGACAAGACCGGCACGGTGGTCTACGCCGGGGCGATCGACAACTCGCCCGACGGCGAGGGCAAGTCGCCGCAGGGCGGCAAGCTGATCAACTACGTCGACGCGGCGCTCGATGACGTCGCGGCGGGGCGGCCGGTGAAGGCCCCGGTGACCCGGCCGTACGGCTGCACGGTCAAGTATGGCTCGTGACCGGATCGCGCTCGCGCTCTGCCTCGCGGTAGCGGCGGGTGCGGCCGGCGGATGCCGCAAGGCCGGTGGCGGCGAGCCGGTCGCGGGCAAGCCGCTCGCGGGCAAGCCGTTCTACCGGGTCGACGCCGGTCCGCCGGTGGCGTGCGCGCAGGGGGCGACCTGCGAGGCCCGCCTGGTGCTGACCGCGCTCGGCGACTACCACGTCAACCAGGACTACCCGTTCAAGTTCATCGGCGAGCCCGCCGCCGTGCCGGTCGACGGCGAGGGCGCGTTCGCGATCGACGACGCCAGGCACCTCACGATGACGGTGAAGTTCCGGCCCGCGGCCCCTGGGACCGCGGTGCTGGTCGGCACGTTCAAGCTGAGCGTGTGCTCCGACGATACCTGCGAGATCGAGAAGCCGACCATCGAGCTCGCGGTGCCGGTCAGCTGACCGGCGGCTCCGGCGCCGCGGACCGCGCGAAACGAGTATAACCGCGGCATGGCCGTGGACCGCGCTCCGCTTCTCGACCGCAGGTTCCTCGATGCACTCGACGCGCTCGCCGCGCAGGGCGACCGGCCGCCGCTCGAGCTCGACGCGCCGATCCGCCCGGGCTCGCGGCTGACCGCGCGGCTGGCGATCGAGCTGTTCGACGCCCAGGCGGCGAGCCGCCACCTCGACTACGCGGCCCGCGCGCTGCGCGCCCGCAACGAGGGGTTCTACACGATCGGCTCGTCGGGCCACGAGGGGAACGCCGCGGTGGCGGCGGCGCTGCGGCCGACCGATCCGGGGTTCTTGCACTACCGCTCGGGCGCGTTCTTCGTGGCCCGGGCGCGCCAGGTGCCGGGGCAGACGCCGCTGCTCGACGTGCTGCTCAGCCTGTGCGCGAGCAGCGACGAGCCGATCGCGGGCGGCAGGCACAAGGTGTTCGGCAGCCGCGCGCTGGCGATCCCGCCGCAGACCTCGACGATCGCGTCGCACCTGCCCAAGGCGGTGGGCGCGGCGGTGTCGCTCGATCGCGCGGCGCGGCTCGGCGTCGGCGGCGAGGTGCCCGACGACGCGATCATCGTGTGCACGTTCGGCGACGCGTCCGCCAACCACTCGACGGCGACCGGCGCGATCAACACCGCGGCGTGGACCGCGTTCCAGCACCTGCCGGTGCCGATCCTGTTCGTGTGCGAGGACAACGGGATCGGGATCAGCGTGCGCACGCCGGCGGGCTGGATCGCCGCCAGCCACGCCAGCCGGCCCGGGATCCACTACGTGTGGGCCGACGGCCTCGACCTGCCGCACGCCTACGACGCGGCGTGCGCGGCGGTGGAGCACGTGCGGACCACGCGGCGGCCGGCGTTCCTCCACCTGCGCACGGTGCGGCTGCTCGGCCACGCCGGGTCGGACGTCGAGCAGGGCTATCGCGCGCTGGCCGAGATCGAGGCCGACGAGGCCGCCGATCCGCTGATCGCGACGGCGCGCCTGCTGGTCGAGTCCGGCGCGCGGACGGCCGACCAGGTGCGCTGGCAGTACGAGGACCTCCGCGCGCGGGTCGCGGCGCTGGCCGACGAGGCGGCGCGGCGGCCGCGCCTCCAGTCGGCGGCCGAGGTCACCGCGCCGCTGGCCCCGCGCGATCCGGCGGCGATCGCCGAGGAGGCGGCGCGCCCCGCGGCGCCCGGCGCGCGCACGGACCTGTGGGACGGCAAGCTGCCCGAGCACGAGCGGCCGGGCCACCTCGCGGTCCACATCAACCGCGCGCTCGGCGATCTGCTCGCCAGGTACCCCGAGCTGATCGTGTTCGGCGAGGACGTCGCGAGGAAGGGCGGGGTCTACAACGTCACCGCCGAGCTGTCGCGGCGCGCCGGGGTCGGCCGGGTGTTCAACACGGTGCTCGACGAGCAGAGCATCCTCGGCCTGGCGATCGGCGCCGGCCACCTCGGCCTGCTGCCGATCCCCGAGATCCAGTACCTGGCGTACCTGCACAACGCCGAGGATCAGCTGCGCGGCGAGGCGGCGTCGCTGCGGTTCTTCTCGAACGGCCAGTACCAGAACCCGATGGTGGTGCGGATCGCGGGCTACGCCTACCAGAAGGGGTTCGGCGGCCACTTCCACAACGACAACTCGGTCGCGGTGCTGCGCGACATCCCGGGGATCGTGATCGCGTCGCCGGCGCGCGGCGACGACGCGGCCGCGATGCTGCGGACCTGCGTCGCGGCGGCGCGCCGGTGCGGCTCGGTGTGCGTGTTCCTCGAGCCGATCGCGCTGTACATGACGCGCGACCTGCACGAGCCCGGCGATGGGCTATGGACGTCGACCTACGACCCCGACGCTGCGCCGGTGCCGATCGGCGCGGCGCGCGGCCACGGCACCGGCCGCGATCTGCTGATCGTGAGCTTTGCCAACGGGCTGTGGATGAGCCTGCGGGTCGCGCGGCGGCTGGAGCGCGATCACGGCGTGGCGTGCCGCGTGCTCGACCTGCGCTGGCTGTCGCCGCTGCCGGTCGACGACCTGGTGCGCGAGGCCGAGGACGTCGGCCGGGTGCTGATCGTCGACGAGACCCGGCGGTCCGGCGGGGTGTCCGAGGGCGTGATCGCGGCGCTGATCGACCGCGGGTTCGGCGGGCCGATCGCGCGGGTCGCCGCGGTCGACAGCTTCGTCCCGCTCGGCGCCGCCGCCAACCACGTGCTGGTGTCGGAGGCCGAGATCGAGCGCGCGGCGCTGGCGCTGGTCAGCCGGCGCGCCGGCGTCGCCGCGAGCGCGGTCAGCGCGGCCAGCGCGAGCGCGGCCGGCGCGACCGCGGCCGCCTCGGCGTCGAGCGTGGCGCGATGACCCGGCTGCGCGCGCTGATCGTCTGCCCGGGCCGCGGCTCGTACGGCCGCGCGCAGCTCGGCAGCCTGCCGCCCGGCGATCCGACCGTCGCCGCGCTCGATCGGTTCCGCGCCCGGCTCGGCCGCCCGGCGCTCTCCGGCCTCGACCGCGCGCCCGAGTACGCGCCGCGGCTGCACGTCGCCGGCGAGCACGCGTCGCTGCTGACGTTCGCGTGCAGCGCGGTCGACCTCGCCGCGATCGGCATCGAGCGTAGCGAGACCGGGGGTGGGGACCCCGACGGCTTTGCCGGCGGGGCGGGGGGCAGAGCCCCCCGTGGGATCGACCGGCTCGACGTCGTCGGCGCGACCGGCAACTCGCTCGGGTTCTACACCGCGCTGTACGCCGCCGGGGCGCTCGACCTCGGCGGCGCGGCGCGGCTGATCGAGACGCTCGGCCACTACCAGACCGACCACGTGATCGGCGGCCAGCTGATGTACCCGCTGGTCGGCGACGACTGGCGGCCGTCCGCCGCGAACGAGGCCGCGGTCGCCGCCGCGCTCGACCATCCCGGCGTGCACGTGTCGATCCGGCTCGTCGGCACGATCGTGCTCGGCGCCGACGCCGATGGCCTCGCCCACGCGCGCCGCGTGCTGCCGGCGATCGAGCGCGGCGGCATGCGCTACCCGGCGCAGCTGCCGCTGCACTCGGCATTCCACACGCCGGTGATGGCGGCGACCGGCGAGCGCGCCCGCGCCGAGCTCGCCGACCTGGCGTTCCGCTCGCCGGCGATCACGCTGATCGGCGGCGACGGCGCCGTGCACCGGCCGTGGGCGAGCCCGGCGGCGCTGTGGTCGTACACGCTCGGCCCGCAGCTGGTCGAGCCGTTCGACTTCAGCCGCGCGATCGCCACCGCGCTCGGCGAGCTCGGTCCCGACGTGATCGTCCTGCCCGGCCCGGGCGATTCGCTCGGCGGCCCGATCGGCCAGATCCTGGTCGCCGAGCGCTGGCGCGGGCTGCGCGATCGCGCCGGCTTCCTGGCGATCCAGGCCGGCGAGCAGCCGATCGTGCTGGCGATGCACCGCCCCGAGCAGCGCGCCCGCGTCGTGCGCGGCTGATCCGCCGCCGGTGTCGGTGCACGGCCCACGTTCGCCGACTGCGATCTCGCGCCTCGGTGTTGTGACGCGAAGTTCACGATTCGCTCGTGCAGGGATCCACCGGATTGGCGATATCGCTGGCCATGTCCCACCAGCGTGCCATTCCGATCATCTTGTCATTCGCAATGCTCGGCCAGCTCGCGGCCTGCGTCGACGAGCCGCCTGCGCTCGACGAGACCACCGCCGCGCTCGCCGCGAGCAACGCCGCCGACCGCGCCCAGCTCGCGCTGCGCTGGGCGCCGGTCCACTTCCAGGACGTCGACCAGACCGGCAGTCATGCGCTCGGCGGCCAGGCCGATTACATCGCCGCCTATGACTTCGACGGCAACCTCGACGGGCGCGACAACTGGGATCACGCCGGCAACGCGGCGTTCCCGCTGCGCGCCACCGGGTACTACTCGGTCGTCGAGACCAGCACGCACTGGTTCCTGGTCTACCTGTTCTTCCATCCCCGCGACTGGACCGACTCGTTCTTCGACACCGAGCACGAGAACGACGCCGAGGGCGTGATGTTCGCGGTCCGCCGCGACGGCTCGACCTTCGGCCAGCTCCAGGCCGCGGTGACCGTCGCCCACACCGACTTCTTCTCGTTCGTTCCGTCGGGCGGGGCCTGGACCTCGGGCGGCGAGTCGGTCGACGGGGCGCTGCAGATGCAGACGCTCGCCGACGGCGCGCACCCGGTCACCGCGCAGCAGGCCAAGGGCCACGGGCTCAAGGCGCGGCCGTTCTACGACATCGTCGGCGACGGCGTCGTCTACTTCCCGTCGCTGACCACCGCCGGCGTCCCGACCAACCCCGACGATCGCAACGTGTCGTACCGGCTGGTCGACATCCTCGCGCCCGGCGGGATGTGGGATCAGCGCGCCAACACCTCGCTGTTCGCCAGCTTCGGCAGCTTCGCGGGCGATAGCACCGGCGGCTGCGGCAGCGGCGCGATCGGCTGCTCGGCCAACTCCGCCAACGCGCCGTGGGGCTGGGACGACCACGACGACGGCCCGGCGCGCGGCGCGCTGGCCAGCGATCCGGCGGGCCTGGTCCGTGCGTACTTCACGACGCCCGAGACCGTCAGCACGACCTACACGTTCAACCCGTTCCGCTAGATCACACCGTCGCGACCGCGGCCGCCGGCGAGCCGACCGCGCCGGGCAGCCGGAGCGGCGGCGCGGTGAGCAGGAACCGGCTGCGGCCGTGCGCGCGCAGCCAGCGCGCCAGCTCGCCGAGGTGCCACAGCTCGCCGAGGTGGATGCCGTGCTTGAACAGGCAGTGCTCGTGGAGCGGCAGGTACGAGTGCGGCGTCGGCTGGTACGGCGTCACCGGCAACAGCTCCACCGCGTAGTTGTCCGCGATCAGCGCCGCGCAGCGGCTCGCCGAGATCCAGTCGAGCAGCCGGGCATCGCGGCCGTCGAGCCCGGTGCAGCTGTGATGGACCACCGCGGGATCGGGCCGGCGGTCCTGCTCGAGCAGCAGGTCGGCAAACCCGGTGTGCAGGCACACCAGGTCGCCCTGCTCGACGACGACGCCGTCGGCGGCCATCACGCGCATCAGGTCGTCGTACCCGATCGGCTTGCGGTCGCGGCCGAAGTGGGCGTGCAGGTCGATCATCACGCCGCGGCCCTGCGCGCCGTGCTCGGCGAGGTTCGCGATGCCCAGCGCGTCGGCGCGCGAGCCCTCGAACCGCGCCCACGGCTCGGCGCCCGGGTGGTCCGGCCCGGGCCGGATGTCCTCCCCGGCGCGGAACCCGTTGTAGAACACCGGCTCGGCCACCCCGTCGCCGTCGGCGTCGAACCGGCTGCCGACGTGGGCGAGCGAGTCCCACTGCGTCGAGTACTGCAGCGTCAGCAGCACGACGTCGTCGCACACCACGTCGGTCAGCAGCGGGTCCTCGTCGGCGACCGCGAAGCAGAAGTTCGGCTTGCCGCCGCGCAGCGTGGGCGCGAGCCGCGGCGGGCCGCGCCGCGGGTTCAGCACGCTGCCGCCCGGGACATCCAGCGGCAGCGACAGGCAGAACGT
>Ga0307476_10001399_pt1 | contig 14738 bp, 15 predicted proteins | sample atmos_gasesECM2C_2_FD_203314 | JGI IMG/M metagenome (GOLD analysis project Ga0307476, IMG submission 203314) | Hardwood forest soil microbial communities from Morgan-Monroe State Forest, Indiana, United States - atmos_gasesECM2C_05 | ecosystem: Environmental > Terrestrial > Soil > Temperate... | reverse complement strand
TTCGCACCCCGACCGCCGAACAAGCGGCCAGTATCGGCGTAGCCACGGCCAAAAACCACGCGACCTGCCGCTTTTTTGACAACCCACCCGATGAGGGCATAGAACACAAACGGAAGTACCGGCATCGAAAGGCGGATAAAACGGCCACGCGCCCATATCAGATAGTCGTAGCAAAATATCGCGACGAGATAAAGGGCGCGAAATATGCCTCCTGCGGGTAAGTTTTCAGCTATGTGCGAAACCGTGCAGAAAACATCATTCCTCCACCTGCCAACCCCGCAAACACCCGGAAAAACTGAAGACCCACTCAGTCCATGGCGCGGGGTAAATCATCGGTCCCACCACAATACCGTGGAAGGGCCATCCAAAATAAATGACCATGGGGACCGGTCGCTTGGGCTGCCCCATAGTCGCGTGATATGTAACGGCGCACAGGTCAGCAGCACATCGCCAAAGTAAATTGCCAACGGCAGAACATATTAAGATGCCGATACCGACGAGCACGAAGATTATCAATGACCGTCACCACTAACGATTCCAACCAGACGGCAACAAAAATCCTTCGGCGGCGGAACCTCCAAAAAGCGCCCAAGGCAAGGGCCAAAGCCAGCGGTTCAGAACCTCCCAGGAACGACCGCGGAACCAGGCAAAGCTCCTAAGCGCGAAATACGCTGCGGTCCATGTTCGGAAAAGACGGGCGACCAGAAACACCGCCATAACCCATGAAATGCTGGATGCCCAAGTTGGCGAAGTTCCAGTGGTGGATGCAACGCCCGAATAGGCCGCGTTATCACCGAAGGCGCCCATTACCATAGCCCGCCAACTGCCAAGATAGCTTGTAAAGGCGATCGAGATTCCTGCGCGGATGGCGACAAGAAAGAACAGTTCACCGCCACCCAGTGGACCGACGCTACGCCCTGGCACCCGGTACTCTTCGTCGAAGCCCCCGGCTCGCACCTTAAGCATGCCGATGGGCAGAAATCGTACAGCACGAAGACACGCCTGGATTTGGCCTGATAGAGCAGCCTCAGAGCAGCGCCCTTTCTTGACACTGCCGCGCCTTCCGCTTTATCCTAAGTCTTGCTCCTTGCGGTACTTACGCCACTTGGCGTGCTTCCGCGGAATGGGTTGGCAAGATTGACGCGGAGGTTTCGCAATGTTCCTGGACATCAATGAATTGGGACGTCATCCTCTGGATTTTGAGGAGGAGTTTCAGCCCGATGTCATCGACTTGGGAGGCGAGGCCAAACAGCGCACGCCGCTGAAGGCATCCGGTCACGCCGAGGTGGTTGAAGAGCATCATGGCAAGCATCAGATCATTAAGGACATACGCCTGCGTGGTCGTCTTACGGCAGGACTCGAATTGGAATGTGCCCGCTGCGTCGAGCCGGTGGCCCAGGAGATCACGCGGGAGTTCGAACTACTCTACCGCCCGCTCGGTGCCGATGCCGGACGCGATGAGCTTTCGGTGACCGACGCGGAAGCCGAGATCGGCTATTATCAAGGCGACGGGATACTGCTCGAAGACGTTTTACGCGAGCAAGTGCTGCTCGCATTGCCCTTGAAAGTCACGTGCCGCGAAGACTGCAAGGGTTTGTGCGTGCATTGCGGCAAGAATTTGAACGAAGAAAAGTGCTCCTGCACCACTGTGATTGAAGATCCGAGGTGGACAGCGCTGCGCGAGATTCGCGGCAAGTTGGAGCACTGAAGAAGCTGTCAGCTGTCAGCCATCAGCTTTCAGCCACGGACGCTCCCAAAACAAATGCGGGTGTCTGATTCAGTTAGGTTTTTACTACGAAGTAATCGGCGATTAGAGTCAGGTTCATGAGCTATTGGCTGAAAACTAATAGCGAGAGCTGACAGCCTTGAGAGGAATTCAATACCATGCCTAATCCAAAACGGCGACACTCCCAGAAACGCACGTCAACCCGTCGCGCACACGACGCCCTGAAAAAGCACAGCCTTTCTGAGTGCCCCAACTGTCACGAAAAGAAGATGCCGCATCACGCCTGCGCCAAGTGCGGATACTATAAGGGACGCGAAGTCCTGGACATCAAAGAAGCCAGCTAGCTCAAAAACACCATGCCTAGCGTGATCGCGCTGGATGCGATGGGTTCGGACCGCGCTCCCAAGCCTGAGATTGAAGGCGCCATACAAGCGGCGCGTCAATACGGCCTGCGGGTGCTGTTGGTCGGCCCGGAAACCGTAGTCAAGGCGGAATTGGATCGCCACTCGGCGGCCGCGCGCTTGCCCATTGAAGTCGTCCATGCCAGCGAATTCATCACCATGGAAGACAAAGTGGAGGCAATTCGCGCCAAGCGCGATTCCTCCATGCGGGTGGGCTTGCGGATGGTGCGTGAAGGTCAGGCGGCGGGCTTTGTCACCGCCGGCAACACCGGAGCCGCCATGGCCACAGCCAGAGTCGTGCTGGGCGCGGTGCCTGGCGTCGACCGTCCCGCGCTGGCGGCTGTTTTTCCGACCGCCCCAGGGAATCCAGCAATGCTGCTCGACGTCGGCGCCAATGTCGACTGCACCCCCCAGAATCTCGAACAGTTTGCGGTGATGGGCGACATTTATTTCCGCGCGATGTTCGGGAAGAAAGCGGGTTCTGCCGGCCCGCGTGTCGGGTTGCTTTCCATTGGAGAAGAGGAAAGCAAGGGGAATGAACTTACGCGCCAATCCTTCCAGCTGCTCAAGCAGCTTCCACTGAATTTTGTGGGCAATGTGGAAGGCCGCGATTTGTACAACGGGGAGGTCGACGTCATCGTGGCCGACGGATTCGTGGGCAACGTCGCACTGAAGATTTCCGAGGGAGTAGCGAACCTGGTGCGAACGGCACTGAAGGAATCACTGAAGGCGACCATCACGAGGCAAGTGGGAGCGTTACTATCGCGCAGCGCCTTCACTGATTTCAAGAAGCGGCTCGATCACACAGAATATGGCGGGGCGCCGTTGCTGGGCGTGAGGGGCGCGTGCATCATCACGCATGGCTCGTCGAATGCGAACGCCATCAAGAATGCGCTACGCGTAGCGGCGGAGTTTTCAGAGCGCGGCATCAACGGATCGATCGAACGCGGTCTGGCAGCAGTGCGCCCAGCCTCAGAGGAGACCGCGGTGCCACAGCCAAGCTAGCAAAATAGCGCCGGCATCCTGCCGACTGTCCCGAGGGCGTCCCGCCCTCGGTGCACGGCGGCCGGAGAGTCCCGCGGTACTGGCCCGGACGGCAGCGCTACTATTCGAGAGTTTGCCTTTAACATTCATGACTGACTCCAATCACACCATTGCATTGTTGTTCCCCGGCCAAGGCTCCCAGGCAGTCGGCATGGGCAAAGATCTGGCCGAGAAGTATCCCGTCGCCCGGCAAACGTTCGCCGAAGCCGATGAAGCTCTGGGCTACAAGCTCTCCACCGTCTGCTTTGAGGGACCGGAGGACCAGCTTCGTCTGACCGAGATCACGCAGCCGGCGATTCTCGCGGCTTCGATCGCGATCCTCCGCATATTGGAGACGCGCATTCCCAAACCCGGCTACGTGGCGGGACACAGCCTCGGCGAATACTCGGCGCACGTGGCTGCGGGGACATTCAGCTTTGCCGAAGCGGTTCGCACGGTACGCAACCGCGGCAAATACATGCAGGAAGCGGTGCCGGTGGGCGTGGGCACGATGGCTGCGATCCTTGGCATGGACCCCGCGAAAGTCGCCGCAGTCTGCCACGACGCGGCTCAGGGCGAGGTGTGTGAACCGGCCAATATAAATTCGCCGGAGCAGATCGTCATCTCCGGTAATACTGCGGCGGTGGAGCGCGCTACGCAATTGGCGGACGAGCGCGGCGCCAAGCGCGCCAAGCTATTGCCGGTCAGCGCGCCCTTCCATTGTTCACTCATGAAGCCGGCGCAAGATCGATTAGCAGGCGACCTTAACGCTCTCCGGTTGCGCAAGCCCGTCTATCCCGTCGCCTGCAACGTAGATGCCGAAATGGTAGCCGACGACCTGCGCGCCCGCGACACCCTTCTGAGGCAGGTCACTGGCTCGGTGAAGTGGGACGCCTGCGTGCGCCTTCTGATTGCGCAGGGCGTTCAGACTTTCATTGAAGTCGGCCCCGGCAAAGTTCTGTGCGGACTGATGCGGCAGATCGACCGCGCGAAGACCAGCCTGAATGTCAGCGATGAAGCCAGCCTGAATAAGACACTGGAATCGCTGGCCAAGGCGCCGGTTTAACGTTCGCAGGATTGTGCGTCTGTGCAGGCTAATGAAACAGCAATTCGCAGGGCGGGTAGCTGAGCGTGTGGTCCGATTTCTCCACCCAGACCTGAGCGTGCTCTGAACGGTCGTTCACGATTACATCGACGACCACGCCACTTCCCGGCCCCGGGCACGTGCTCGCCCCGTAAACTTTGTAGGTCTTGATCAATCCCCACTGGCCGCCCGGCCCCCAGTCCTGATGAAACTCGTTGAAGGGATACTTCGGATGCTGCTCGGGATGCTGCGCCCATTGCGGATCGTTCATCCAGATGCCGTAGGCCGTTTTGTAATCCTGCTTCTGCAACCCCTCGAAGAACTTGCCGACGACGTGCTCTTGCGGCCAATATCGGAACCACCAGCCTAAAGCAAGCACGATCACCAGAATGGTGATCCCCAAAACAATTCTCTGCGTGCGTTTCCGCGACTTTGCCGGATCGTATTCTTTGGCATCCAACAGTGTCATACCTCTCTAGCATAACGGACACGCTGGCCAAGTTAAAAGTTCCAGAGAAACTATTCACCGCCGGGCAGGGGAGCGCATCGAGAAGCCCCACCCGAACTTCAAGCAGTTTGGTTTTTCTCGGGCGTGCTCGGCGGGAGATTGCCCTAGAGGGTTCGTTTGAATAGAGGGATCGCGAGTCCCAGCGTAACCGCGGCAAAGATGGACAGGAAAAGCATGTCTCCCCAGACAGCGGAGAGTGTCGTTTCCTTCAGCAGCAGGCATTTGAAGCCGTCCACCGCATAAGTGAACGGATCGCATTTCGCAATTGCGCGCAGCCACGGAGGGAATGCCTGAATGGGATAGACCGAGCCGCTTGGGAAGAACAGGAGCGTGTTGAGAATGCCGAACATGGCGCGCGGTACCAGTGGATCTTCGATGCGCACCATCAGCAGAAACATCATCGTATTGAAGGCCAGCGACGTCAGCACGATCATCACCAGCAGCCCAAGCATCGTGATCGGGTTGAAAATCGTCCCGATTCCCGCCATCAGCGAACCGATGATGACGATGATCACGCCCGTCATCACCGCCTTGATTGCGCCTGCGAGGTTCAGCCCAAGCACAAGTTCGAGTTTCGTGATCGGCGTAACCAGGTAGCCTTCGTGCACGCCGCGCGCCTTGTCGTCGATGTAGAGCATGCCTCCGCCGATCATGACCGACACAAACATCGCCAGCGCCAGCGATCCGGGCAGCAGATACTTCATGTATTCGATGTACGGATAAAGCTCCACGACATCCAGCGCCGTTTGCTGCAGAATGCGGGGCGAGACAGTCGGCTGGTTGAGCGCGTCGGTCAGCTCCGTCAGTTCTGATTCGACGGCGGAGCTCATGAAGTTGTCGCTGTTGTCAACCACTAGCGCGATCCGCGGATGGTTCTCTTCGTACACCCGCCTCGAAAACTGCGGCGGGATAATGACCGCGCCTTCCAGCTTCCCGTTGCGCACATCGTCCATCGCCTGTTTGTCGCTGTCGTAATAGACCGGGACGAAGGTACGAATATTCGCGCGCACCGAATCGAATGCTTCGCGGACTCGCAATGCCTGCGGGCCGCCATCCTGATCGACAATGGCAACTCGGGCATCGTGAATTTTTCCGCCGAAGGCGTTGCCCAGAATAATCAGCTGCACGAGCGGAAAAATCATGGACGCCAGCATCAGCGCCGGAGAGCGAAAGAACTTGCGCATTTCGCGTTCGACAATCGCCATCATTCTGTTCATGGCTGTAACCCCGGACGCTGCGGCATAACGAAGGCATACGCTTTTTGCAGTTCGTCGCGAAGCTGCCTGCCGGTGTAATGCACGAAGACATCGTCGAGCGTCGTGTTTTGCACCGAAAGCGACTTCACCGCCACTCCAGCCTTAACCGCCATTTCCACCAGCTCGGTCGTGGTGCGCGAACCGTTGCTGGTCAGCACGCGGTACATACCCGCGCCCTCATGCTGCACTGATGTGACCCCATCGAGCGCGTGCAGGCGCTGCTCCCAATCGGGGGGAGCATTTTCGAACTGCGCTTCGATCACGTTGGATCCCGGCACACTCGCTTTGAGCGCCATGGGTGTGTCGAGCGCCACCAGCTTGCCGTGGTCCACAATGGCAATGCGGTCGCACAAGCGATCGGCTTCGTCCATGTAATGCGTGGTGATGAGAATCGTGAGATTTCGATGTTCTTTGATGTTTCCCAACATCTCCCAAACTGCGACGCGGGAAACTGGATCCAATCCAGTCGTAGGCTCGTCGAGAAAGAAGATTTTCGGATGATGCACCAGTCCGCGAGCAATTTCGAGCCGCCGTCGCATGCCGCCCGAGAGCGTTTTGGTGGCCGCATCGCGCCACTTTGTCAGGTCCACCAGCTCCAGCAGTTCGTCGATCGATTTCTTGCGCTCTTTCGCCGGAACGTCGTAGAGCTTGGCGTAAATATTCATGTTCTCTTCGACCGTCAGGTCGAGATCGCTGGTCAACGCTTGCGGAATCACGCCAATCATTCTTCGCGCTGCGTTCGGTTCTTTGGCGACATCGTGACCACCGATGCGCGCCTTGCCCGAAGTGATCGGGATGAGCGTAGTCATCATGCGAATCAGCGTCGACTTCCCTGCTCCGTTGGGGCCCAGCAATCCGAAGATTTCGCCTTCCTTCACGCTGAAGGAAACGGCGTCGACCGCGGTGAAAACTCCGTATTTCTTGACGATGTGCTCGACCTCGATGGCAGACGGAGCAGTGGGATCGTAAACGGGCTTCTCCAGCCCTGAGCCCGGCACATGCTCGGGAGCATTGGTTTGGGAATTTAATTCCGCCATCATCGTTGCTCCGCGTTAGCACTCTGCGCATTGTTGGCCTGCAGTTGCTCGGGCGAAACCAGCACTTCGGCAGTCATTCCAGGCACGAATGCGCCCTTGGGATTGTCCAGACGGATTTTCAGCACGATGGTTTTGATATCGCGCTTGCGACGGCTTACATCGCGCTGCGTCGCGAAGTCGCCCTCCACGCCTTTGAAAAAGACTTTTCCGCTCGTGATGGTCCCACCCGGCAAACGGACGCGAAGCACATCCCCATACCCGATATGGTCGGCATAGGTTTCGGGAATTGCGGCTCGCGCCCAGGCGTCACTGAGATCGACGATGGTAACGATCGGAGCCCCGATGTTCACCACTTCTCCCTGGCGCGCCGCCCGCACGGAAACTGTTCCGCTCACCGGCGCATAGACGTTGGTATAGCCCAGCCGGACGGCGGCCTGATTTTTCAGCGCCACCGCATTTTTCAGATCAGCCTGTGTCGAGGCCACTGTGCTCTTTGCTGCATTCGCTTGATGGGTCCGGGCCACTGCGGCACGCAGATCCGCCTGGGCCGCTTTGACCAACTCCTGCTGCGCCTCAACCGTCGCCTGGGCGGCCTGTAAATTGGTCTCGGCCTGGACGCGCTCCTGATCTGACGTGATGCCTGCTTTGGCCAGTTCGATGGCGCGGCGACTGTCGCTTGCGGTCCGGTCCAACGCGGCTTTCGCTTGCATGAGTTGGGCCTTCGCCGACGAAAGTTTGGCCTGCGCATTCTCCACGTCGCTCGAAGTGGAACCGGTGGTCGATCGTTCGGTGTCTCGCATTTCGGCCACCTTATGTTGCAAGCTGTCAATCGTCGCCGTGGACGCGGCCTCTTGTGCCGCTAACTCCGACGGGTCCAGCACGGCGATCAAATCTCCAGCTTTCACCGGAGTGCCTTCATCGACCAGCAACTTCTGGATACGGCCTTCGACTTGTGCACTCACGATCACCTGGTTGGCATCGACGGTCCCGATCAGGACCAGGTCGCGCGAGTGATCGGTGGAAAAGAAGTAATAGGCCGCGGCGATCGCGAAGATGATTCCGAGCAGAATAAAAAAGCGGTTACGCGCACTCATGAGCGTCCTCTTTCAGTAGCATGCTTCGGACGGAACAGCGCGGCCGAAACGAAATCCAGCACAGCCGCTCGCCGCTCGGCGATCCGCTCCGCGGTCAAGGGATTGAAGCCGACGATCTTCTGCATCATGGGGGCAGTGCTGAAGTAGAAAACGATCATGGCGACCATCGAAGGCACAAAATGCACAGGGTCAACCTTCCGAAACTCGCCGCCGGCGATTCCCTTTCGCATCAATTCGCCGACTCGGAGGAAAATCGGCTGGATATAGTTCTTGATCACTTTGTCGATGTGCTGCGACTGGCCTTCGCGGGCCCGCATCATCTCGCGCTGCATCAGCCTCGGATACATCTGGTTCGAAGCAATGAAATCGAAATAAGCGCCAACATAGGCCATCATCTTTTCCCGTGGAGGCAGATCGCCGTCGAGAACGCGGAAGACGGTCGCCTTCAGGCCAGAAAATGCTTCTTCGAGGACGGCTGCGTAAAGAGTTTCTTTGTCCCGAAAGTAGTAGTACAGCAGAGCCTTATTGACCTTCGCCTCTTTGGCGATGGCGTCAGTACGAGCTCCCGCAATGCCATGCTCGGCGAACTCATGCGCCGCGGCCTGCAGAATGGCCGCCCGGCTTTCCACGGGCTGGCCCCGAGTGCCCATGCGGGAGGAAGCAGCGCTGCGAGAATGAGTCCATCTTACCATTAATTAACCAGTTAGTTAGATTATCACCTTCGCGCTGAACCCGCAATCTTTTCCTCGAAGACCGTCGAAGACCGTCCGGACCCGAAATATTCGCCTGGCCGTGTTCTAATACCTGTTCATTCTTGTGCCACGAGGATCTTGTTGATAAAACCACGGCTAGTCTCAATCATTGCTCTCGGTTTGGTCTGCATTCTTTTCACCTCCGCAAAAGCTCAAGCACCGCAGCAGCGCGACCGGCAGGTCGCCGTCACGATTGACGATCTTCCTGCCGGCATGGCCGACCGCTTACCGGCATCGGAAATCACTGCCCTGACGACGAAACTGCTCGGCACGCTGCGCGATCAGAAGATCCCGGTGGTCGGCTTCGTCAACGAGAAGAAGCTCTACAAGCCCGGGGAGGTCGACGAGCGCATCAAGGTTCTTCAGATGTGGCTCGACTATGGTTTTGAACTGGGAAACCACACCTTCAGCCACGCTTCGCTGAATCAGGTCGGATTGAAGGCCTGGGAAGACGACGTGATCCAGGGCGAGAGCGTGACACGCATGCTGCTCGCGCAGCACAAGATGAAGCTGCGGTATTTTCGCCACCCCTATTTGGACACAGGACGCGACTTGCTAACCCGGCGGCAGGCGGAAGCGTTCCTGGTGGATCGCGGATACCGCATCGCTCCCATTACGCTGGATGGTTGGGACTGGATGTTTGCCGGACTCTACGAAGACGCCAAGAAGCGCAACGACACGACGCTCGAGGCGCAGATTGTGAAAGAGTATCTTGCTCACCACGACTCAGCGTTTGCCTACGCAGAGCAACTTTCCGCAAAGGTCGTCGGCTACGAACCAAAACAGATTCTGCTGCTGCACGCGAGCAACCTCGAAGCAGATCACATCGGAGAGTTGCTCGAAGTCCTGCGTAAGCGGGGATACCGCTTCATCACGTTGGAGGATGCGCTCGGCGATCAGGCTTACAGCCTGCCAGACACCTTCGTCGGAGAAGAGGGTAGTGGCTGGATTGAACACTGGGCAATCACGCAAGGCAAGATTCCGCAAGGCAGTCCTGCCTTTCCGCAATGGGTGATCGACCGGACAAAACAACTGCATCTGTCAACGGGACAGGTGACCGCACCAGCTCCGGACTGAAAGCCAGTTTCTCTCCGGGTTAGTGTGGAATAGCTCGCACCATCTCAAGTTCCTTGCGGGCCGCATCCGCGTGGGGGCCGATAGGCTCTTCTTCGAGGAACTGTTCCAGTTCTTCGCTGGCTTGAGCGGGCTGATTCTTTTGCTCATATGCGCGCGCCGCCACGCGGTGCACAAAGGCGTCATGCTGTTCGAACGTGTGAGCCTTCCGGCTGGTCGCAACGGCCTCATCCCAACGTCGGTCCTTGAATTCGACGTACGCCAGCAACAGATAGGTCACAGGATCGGTCCGATCAAAGACAGACGCTCTGCTCAATGCATTCTCGGCGCTTGAGAAATCGCCGGCCGCGATATCTATTCTTCCCAGGTTAAGGTATGCCAAGGCTAAGTGATCGTTGAAGCTGATCGCTCTTTGCAATGCTTCCCGGGCCCGCTCGGCATTGCCAAGACGAGCATAGATCACTCCCAGATTGTTGTAGGCCAACGCATAAGTTGGATGGATCGCTATCGCCTTGTTCAGGTTCCTAAGGGCCTGCTCGAAGTCCTGTTTGGCGAGCCGGGCGTTTGCTTTATCGAATTCCTTTCGCGCTCGCGCCGGAATTCCAAGGTCGACGGCTGAGACCGTTGCGATGTCAGGCGCAGCATAATTATGCTTTCGATCACTCGTGCCCTTGACTTGCACTTCGAGTTGCGAGGACTGGGCAGAAGTGATGCCAACGGCACCCGAATCAGTGTCGGTGCAAACCTGAGCCGATAGTGCCGGCCCCATGAGGAAAACAAAGACTACTTGCACTCGATTCGTGATGGCAACCTCCTGATCCGCTGTCAGGATCCTGCTCGTCGCCTTTCACCGGAAAGCACCGAACACTCGTGGTGACAACTTGGAACGTAAGACGTGCCTGCAGAAAGACTGGTAGCAACGAATCGCGCGCCGCTATTGAATTTTTTCTTGCCCTTACTCAACACCATGCACGACGAATAACAAACCGCGTTGTGCACGCGAGTGTTGAAAGCGTATGTTCGAGAACCACGATGAAGTGACCGCTTAGAAAAATGCAGATCAACAGAAAACGCGGAAGACTGCCCAGCAGAACAACATTGAAAAAAGCTGCTTAGAAAATCACGGAGTCAACAGTTATCTTGTGCCGCCCGCGATCGACGGCACCAGCAGAACTTCGTCGCCCTCCTGGAAAGCGTAGGTTGGACCGCCCAGAAAGCGGATGTCTTCTTCGTTCACGTAAATGTTGAGAAAGCGGCGGATCTGGCCTTTATCATCCCGCAGGTGCGGCTTCAGATCAGGAAATTTCTGGTCGAGCACAGAAAACAAATCTCCCAGATTCGAAGCGGCACAGGTGATCGAACCGACTCCTGCAGTGTGGCGGCGCAACGCGGTTGGAATCTGTACGGTGATCGGCATGTCTATGCTCCTACCGCGATTTCTGCGGCGATGACACCGGGCACTTCGTCCAGTCTCAGCGTCTGCTGCAGATAGTTTTCGAACTCCGTCAACTTCGGGGCGATCGGGCGTTCGGCCTGGTAGACGCCAGCCAGCACGTCGGTGGTCTTCAAGCCATTGCCAGTGATGCAGAGCACGGTCGTTTCTTCGGGCAGGATACGGTCCTGACGATAGAGTTTGCCGGCGGTGCCGACAGTCACGCCGCCAGCCGTCTCGGTGAAGACGCCTTCCGTCTCGGCAAGCAGTTGGATGGAGTTGATCACTTCCGGATCGCTGACATCTTCGCTCCATCCGCCGCTGCCCTTGATGACTTTGATCGCATAGTGTCCGTCGGCAGGATTACCGATGGCGAGCGAGCGAGCGATGGTTGTTGGCTTCTGCGGCTCGATTTCAGAACTGCCGGTCTTGACCGCAGTCGAGATCGGCGAACATCCGGTCGCCTGCGCGCCGAAGAACTTCACTTCCTTGCCTTCGACGAGGCCGAGTTTGACGAGTTCGTCGAATGCCTTTTTGATTTTGACAATGAGCGAACCGCCCGCCATGGGGCACACCACGTTATCGGGCAGACGCCAGCCGAGTTGTTCGGCGATTTCGAAGCCGACCGTTTTCGATCCCTCAGCATAGTAGGGCCGCAGGTTTACGTTGACGAAGCCCCAACGATGCTCGTCGGCGATCTGCGAGCACAGCCTGTTGACCTGATCGTAATTGCCGGCGATGCGCACGACTTTCGCGCCAAACACGTTCGTGCCCAGAATCTTTGCGGGCTCAAGGTCCGACGGAATGAAGATCCAGGCCTTGAGTCCTTCGCGGGCGGCATGTGCAGCGACCGCGTTGGCAAGATTCCCGGTCGATGAACACGACACGGTGTCGAACCCGAAGGCTTTCGCTTGCGATAAAGCGACCGCGACCACGCGATCCTTGAAGCTCAACGTAGGCAGACAGACCGCATCGTTCTTGATGTAGAAATTGGCCGCGGCAGCGGTCGTTCCACTCAACTGTTCCGCAAGGCGTGGGGCCTGGAGCAGTGGAGTGAAGCCGACCGGGAGCCGCGGTTCAAAGTCCTGGGGGAGGGGCAAAAGCTCGGAGTAACGCCACATGTTCGGCGGCCGCTGGGCAATGCTCTCGCGAGTAAGCGCGCCCCGGCTAACCTGCGCGCGCAGCGCGTCGTAGTCGTAGGCAACTTCCAGAGGAGAGAAACAATCGTCGCAGATGGAGCGGGGCTGGTTCCCCCAAGTGCGTCCGCATTCCCGGCACCGCAGTTCGTAGTGAGACATGTGCTACTCGCTTTCTTGCTTCTTTAAAGCAGCGAGTAACTGAGGACGAGCCTGAAAAAGCGGCTTAAAAAGCAAAGGCCTCTTTTTCCAGGAAAAGGAAAAGAGGCGATCGGAAAGCAAATACAGCGCGCTTGCCGAATCCCATGTTCCCTGTTTCCAGGAGAGAGTTGGCACCAAGCACCCGGGATATATGATCCCGGATCGGTTGCCGTGGCGTCGTAGGGCTCGTCCCTCAGCCACTCTGCATGAAATTCAGGTTCACTCCCAATTAAGAAGAGCGAACTTGTTCTGACGATGCTACAAAATGCTGACGCCGCCGTCAAGCCCTATCTGTTAGCCGTTGTTAGCCGTGTCTGTTAGCCGTATGTTAGCCCTTGTCAGCCCTGTTAGCCCTATCTGCTCCGCGATGTTCGCGAGCGGTTTTCAATTAGCGACACTCCCTGGCGTGTGCCCTTACTCGTAGTACCACCTGCGACGACAACCCGGTGTTCTGGTTGGATCTCTTGACTGCATGAGGGCAAATCAACCCTGTCCCACGCAGGTTCACCACCCCTCCCTCGTCCTCGGGATTGTTTTCAAAGAATTGCCCGACTAAGCCGGAAGTTCCGTTTCCGTTCCCAGCCGTACAAGAGCGTTCGCTGTGGAAAACGGCAAGGTTCGGGTTCTTGTCGAATGGGGTCCTGTTGAAAATCTGAAACGCCTCCTGCCGCAGAACTCGGCGGTGTGGAACGGATGTCCCTTCTGGGGCTAGATCCTGATCGATATCCGAACTGAGCAGGCCGGTAAATCGGAGTGGCTTCCGCTCATAGCTGGTGAGTTCTCCGATCCGCTCACGACGCAATTCTCAATGGCTCATGACTTGAGGGACTCGGCACAACTCTGCGATCCAGCTGGTGTTCTGATCGAATGTTGAGATACCGCTCGCACACTCGGTTGGTGATTTCGACGATAGTTTCAGCCTGCAGTAAAGGCCCCGTACTCAGGGCCGCAAATGGGAACCACAACATGTCGGATGTTTCAGGATACAGGCTCGAATTCTTGAAGTGGGGGGAGGGCTTGAACGTCTGCATTGGTACTCCTTAAGGACGGCGTTCGTGAACTCATCTCACGTGATTTGATTCTCCAGCTAGGCCCGTGGTGGCTTCAATACGGCCAATTCCTAATTACGAAAGTACATTGTCCTGCTGGGCGCTACCTGCCGCTGCTGAAAAAGTCACGCTGGTGCGTGCTCAAGCGCAAACAGAATCTCACCCCCCAGCAGAAGTTCCGCCTGCGCGATCTGCTCCGCTACAACCTCGAGACCGTCCGGGCCTATCTCCTCAAAGAGGATTTTCAGCAGTTCTGGGAATACAACTCGCCCACTTGGGCCGCCATGTTCCTGGATTTCTGGTGCTATCAAACCATGCGCAGCCGTATCGAGCCGATGAAGAAGATGGCCCGCACCTTGCGCACCCACCGCGCTCTGCTGTCAACTACTTCAAGACCAGGAAACAGTTTTCCAGCGGTGTCATCGAGGGGCTGAACAACAAGGCCAAAGTAACCATGAGAAGATCGTACGGCTTTCGTACCTTCCGCATCCTGGAACTTGCGCACTATCCCTCACTTGGCAAACTGCCTGAGCCGGAACTTACCCATGAATTCTTCTGAGGAGTCTTTCGAAGGAAGGAGAACAAGAAGATGTTACCTTAGTTGTTGGGAACTACAATCCCCCGCTGCAATGCGGCGCCCACGGCCTCCGCACGGTCACTCACGTAGAGTTTGGCGAAGATGCTGATGGTGTGATTGCGAACGGTGTTTTCGCTGTTTCCGAGTACTGCCGCGATTTCGCGATTCGTGAGCCCGGCGACCAGAAGTTTTAGCACTTCCAATTCCCTTGGCGTCAACTCGGGACGGTTCGCTCGCTGCGATATCAGACCCTGAATCGAAGTCTGAATCCATTTCTTACCGGCATGCACCTGGTGTATCGCCGAGAGCAATTCTTCGCGGCCGGCGTCTTTGAGCAAATATCCGGCAGCTCCGGCGTGAAGCGCCTGATAGACCTCTTCTTCATTCC
>Ga0307476_10001398_pt1 | contig 14739 bp, 14 predicted proteins | sample atmos_gasesECM2C_2_FD_203314 | JGI IMG/M metagenome (GOLD analysis project Ga0307476, IMG submission 203314) | Hardwood forest soil microbial communities from Morgan-Monroe State Forest, Indiana, United States - atmos_gasesECM2C_05 | ecosystem: Environmental > Terrestrial > Soil > Temperate... | reverse complement strand
GGCACGGCCGCGCCCTCCGGCCAAATCACCGCCATGTTGGGTGCGCCGGGCCAATCCATCAGCGTCACCTTCACGACCGACGATGGGCGTCTCGCCACTGCCCTACAAGTGACGAGTGGCCTCAGCACACTGCCCGCGGGATGGAGCGCCGGCGCAGGCGCCTTCAGCTGCAGTGTCGTGAGCACCGGTACCGCCTGCCAGCTCATGCTCACCTATGCTCCGACGGGAGTCGATAACGGCACCCTGAATCTCGGCTATGCCTACGTGAATAACGCCGGCGAGTCGAAGAGCGGCTCGGTCGGCATCCCCTACCAAACGACGACGAATGACAATGTCGTGGGCACGGCCAACCCAACGACGTTGGCGGCGGTCACCGGCAGCAGCAATCCCGTCGCGGTCACCTTCACCACCGATGACGGCAATGTCGCCAGCGGATTGTCGGCGGATCTTTCGACCTTGCCGCTCGGCTGGAGCGCACCGGCGAGCAGCTTCGCCTGCGCCAGCGTGAGTGTCGGAACAACCTGTCAAGTCACGCTGACCTACGCGCCGACGGCCGCGGCCAGCGGCACGCTGGCGTTTGGCTTCAGCTACGTGAACAGCGCGGGCACCGCCAAAACCGGAACCGTCTCGATCCCTTACAGCTCCGCCCCTTAAGGCCTGCCCTTTACCTAAAGCGCGCCACCTAAGGGCCGCCGGGACCTATTTTCTGCGTTTTGCGCTGATGATGTTCGGCAGCTGCGCGATGCGCGACAGGACTTTGGATAGCTGCGGCAATCCCGAAATCGAAATGCCGATGCGCATCTGCGCCACGTTGTCGTGCTTGTCGGTGACCGTGGTCATGCCCTGGATGCTGATTTTCTCGTCCGCCAATGCGGCGCTGACGTCGCGCACCAGGCCGCGGCGGTCGAAGGCATGCACCTCGATATCGACGGGAAATTCACCGCTCCCCGTCTTCCCCCAATCGACGGCCAGCACGCGCGCCGGCGACTTTGCCCTAAGCCGCGCCAGATTGGCGCACGCCTGACTGTGGATGCTCACGCCGCGTCCCACCGTGATGTAGCCGACGATGGGTTCGGGCGGCACGGGCTTGCAGCAGCGCGCGTAGGTCGACAACAGATCGCCGATTCCTTGCACTGCGAGCTCGGGGGCGCGGCCCCCGCTGAGCGGCTGCCGCGCGCGTTCGATGGGGTTCTCGCGCGAATGCAGCAGGCGCTGCATCGCACCCGCGACCTGCGCGCCGCTGATCTCTCCCAATCCCAGGGCCTCATGCAGCGACTCGGCGCTGCTCAGTTCCAGTTCGCGCAGCAGTTCAGCCATGGGCGGACTCTTGACGCCGAGACGCTGCAACTCGCGCTCCAGCATGGCGCGGCCCTCGACGCGGTTCTGTGCTTCGTTCTGTTTGCGAAACCACGCGCGCACCTTGTTGCGATGGCGCGGGCTTGCCAAAAATCCCGATTGGGCGGAAAGCCAGTCGCGCGAGGGCTGCGCGGTTTTCGACGTAATGATCTCCACGGTTTCGCTGTTCTTCAAGCGATAGTCGAGCGGCACCATGCGGCCGTTGACCTTTGCACCGCGCGTGCGATGACCTAAATCCGTGTGTACCTGATAGGCAAAGTCGAGCGGCGTGCCGCCAACCGGCACATCCACGATTTCGCCCTTCGGCGATATTACGTAAATACGGTCTTGAAACAGATCGATGCGAACCCGGTCGAGAAAATCGCGGCTGCCGTCGGCGCTGTCGGCCGGCGCCAGCAGCGAGCGCAGCTCGTTGATTTTTCGCTCGTAGGCCTGATTGCCGCGGCCGCCCTCTTTGTAGCGCCAATGCGCGGCGACGCCGCGCTCGGAGTCGGCATGCATTTCGTGCGTGCGAATCTGGATCTCGACGGGCTCCTGGCCGGGACCGAGCACCGCCGTATGAATCGATCGGTACAGATTGTCCTTCGGCGTCGCGATGTAGTCGTCGAACTCGCCGGGAATGAATTGCCAAAGAGAGTGCACCACTCCCAGCGCCCCATAGCAATCGGCAATGCTGTTCACCAGCACGCGCGCCGCGCGGATGTCCATCAGCTGCTCGAAGGCCAGCTGTTTCACCTGCATTTTTTTCCAAATGCTGAAGATATGTTTGGGGCGCGCCTCGATGACCGCTTCGATGCCCGCGCCGCGCATCGCATGTTGCAGCAATGCTTTCAATTCATCGACATAGCGCTCGCGTTCGGAACGGCGCGTTTTCAACGCGGCGGCAATATGCTTGTACTGCACCGGCTCCAGATAGCGAAATGCCAGGTCTTCCAGTTCCCATTTGACCTGCCACACCCCGAGGCGATTGGCGAGCGGCGCATACACCTCGCGGGTTTCGACCGCGAGCTTGCGCTGGCGCGCCGCGCCCACGTCCTTGGCGGAGCGCATGCGCTGCAGCTGCTGTGCGAGGCGCACCACCACCAGACGCACATCGCCGATCACCGCCAGCAGCATCTTGCGCAAGGCTTCGGCCTGCGCCGCCTCGAGGCCGCGCTCCGGAGCCCAGTCGGCCGGCAGGCCGAACTCCCCGAGTTGGCTTAAAGCGCGGGCCAGGCGCAGCGGCTCCTCGCCGAAGCGCAGCGCTGCGCCCTCGCGCTCGATATAGCCGGCCTCGAGCAGGGGTTGGATCATCGCCGCGACCACCACATCGTCGTCGGCGTCCAGTAAACGCACGATGTCGGCCACCTCCAAAGCGGCGCTGCGCAGCGCCTCGGTTGCAGCAGGCAATTCGATCTCGCGCAAGGCCGCGACGGCGGCCTGCAAGCGGCCGCTCAGGGTCCTGCTGGGTGCGGTTGTTTCCATGCTGTGGGTGGGTTTAGGCGGCTATTGCCGGTATCATACTAGGGCCATGCCAGCCCCTACGACGAAACCAATTGCGCGAGCGTGAAGTTGCGATCATTCGCGTGCTCGGCATCGATCCGGGCTCGCAGCGCACGGGCTTCGGCGTACTCGATGCGGCCGGCTCGCGCTTGACGTACGTGGCGAGCGGCGTGATCCGCACCGGCCAGGGCGATTTTGCGGCGCGGCTGTGCGAAATCTTCCACTGCATGCAAACCATCGTTGCCCAATATCAACCGCAGGAAATTGCCATTGAGAAGGTGTTTGTAAACCGTAATCCCGACAGCGCCTTGAAGTTGGGCCAGGCGCGCGGCGCGGCCATTTGCGGTACGGCAATCGCCAAAGTGGGTGTGTTCGAATATGCGACGCGCCAGATCAAGCAGGCAGTCGTCGGTTCGGGCAATGCCGAAAAGGCGCAGGTGCAGCTGATGATGAGAAGCCTGCTCAAGCTCGACGGGCCTGTGCCCGCGGACGCGGCCGATGCCCTGGCCGCGGCGGTCTGCCACGCGCTGCGCGGACGGGCGATGCTGCTGCAGGCTGGTTTGGGCAGATGATCGGCTTCCTCAAGGGCCGGCTGGCGATGAAGCAGCCGCCAACACTGATGCTCGATGTCAACGGCGTCGGCTATGAGTTGGAAGCGCCCATGTCGACTTTTTACGGCCTCCCGTCCACCGGTGAACCGGTGGCGCTGTTCACGCACCTGGTGGTACGCGAGGATGCGCACATCCTGTTTGGATTCGGTACCGACGGCGAGCGGCGCTTGTTCCGCGGGCTGCTCAAAGTGTCGGGAGTGGGACCGAAGATCGCATTGGGTGTGCTGTCCGGCGCGAGCGTGGAGGATTTTCTGCGCATCGTCGAGGCCGAGGATGTCGCGATGCTGACGCGAATTCCCGGCATTGGCCGAAAAACGGCGGAGCGAATCATCATTGAAATGCGCGATAGCGTGCAGAAACTGTCGTTGCCCGCCCTCGCGGGCAATCCGCTCAACCCCGGTGCCGCGCAATCGGCGCAGAGCGAGGCGTTCAGCGCCTTGATCGCCTTAGGGTACAAGCCGCCGGAAGTAACGCGGCTGTTGAAGTCGGCCGATGAGCCGGGACTGTCGACCACCGAAATCATTCGGCGCGCCCTGAAATCCGCGGTGAAGGCTTAAAATCGCGTATGGGCATTCTGTATGGGCATTCGTGTATGAGCATTCGCGCATGAGCATTGGCGTATGAGCATCGAACAGGATCGAGTCATTGCCGGCACGAGCCGCCGCGACGATGAAGTCATCGATCGGGCAGTGCGGCCCAAGACCCTTGCCGACTACATCGGGCAGCCGAACGTCAAAACGCAGATGGACATTTTTATCCAGGCGGCGCGCATGCGCGGCGAGGCCCTGGATCACGTCTTGATATTCGGACCGCCCGGTCTGGGCAAGACCACGCTGGCGCACATCATCGCCAACGAACTGAAGGTGAATCTGCGGCAGACCTCGGGTCCGGTGCTCGAGCGCGCCGGTGACTTGGCGGCACTGCTCACCAATCTTGAGCCCCGGGATGTGCTGTTCGTCGACGAAATACACCGCTTAAGTCCGGTGGTCGAGGAGGTTTTGTACCCGGCCATGGAAGACTCGCAGCTCGATCTGATGATCGGCGAAGGTCCCGGCGCACGCTCAATCAAACTGGATTTGCCGCCCTTTACGCTGGTGGGCGCCACCACCCGCGCCGGCCTGTTGACCTCGCCGCTGCGCGATCGGTTCGGCATCGTGCAGCGGCTCGAATTCTACAGCACCGCGGATTTGACCCAGATCGTGACCCGCAGCGCGTCGATTCTGCAGTTGAACCTGCAGGCGGATGGCGCCGACCGGATCGCGGAGCGATCGCGCGGCACACCGCGCATCGCCAATCGGCTGCTGCGCCGGGTGCGCGATTTTGCCGAAGTCAAAGCACACGGGGTCATCAGCGGCGAGGTCGCGCTGGCGGCGCTCACCATGCTGGAGGTGGACCCGGAAGGCTTCGACATGCTCGACCGCAAGCTGCTGTTGACGATCATCGAGAAATTCGACGGCGGACCGGTGGGAGTGGACAGCTTGGCCGCGGCGATGAGCGAGGAGCGCGGCACCATCGAAGATGTCGTCGAACCGTTTCTCATTCAGCAGGGTTTTTTGATGCGTACCGCACGCGGTCGTGTGGCGACGCGCGCCGCGTACGCGCATTTTCGCCTGACGCCTCCCGAACGGGATATGAACCTGCCGCTGTTCCGGGACAGCCAGTAAATGCACTCTGCGCCGAGCTTCGCCGCATCGTTCAACATTTACTGGGAAGACACCGATGCGGGCGGCGTCGTGTATTACGCGAACTACCTGAAGTTTCTGGAGCGCGGCCGCACGGATTGGCTGCGCGCTTTGGGTATAGATCAGCAGCAATTGCGGGCGCAGCGCTGCCTGCAGTTTGTCGTGGTAAATATTACCGTGGATTTTTTGCGGCCCGCGGTGCTGCATGATGAAATTCTCGTCACGGCGACTCTCGAGCGGCTGGCGGGTGCCACAATACATTTCAAGCAAACCATAGAGCGGGGCGGCGAGCAATTGATCGATGCCACGGTGCGAGTTGCCTGCCTCGATTCCGGTACGCTGAAGCCGCGTGCCATCCCCAAGGATCTTTTCACGGAGTGGCGCAATGCCCAATGACTTGTCGGTTTGGAGCATGGTGCTGGATGCGAGCCCCATCGTGCAGGTGGTGGTGGGGCTGCTGCTGGTCGCTTCGGTGACCTCCTGGGCGGTCATCTTTCGCAAGAGCCAGGTGATCGGACGCTCGCGCCGCCAGGCTGCAAAGTTCGAAACTGCGTTTTGGTCCGGCGGCGATCTCGCCACCTTGTACCGCAATATTGAAACCAAGGGACGTGCGGGCACCGGTCTGCAGAGTATTTTCGAGTCGGGGTTCGGCGAGTTCAGCCGGCTGCGCCAGCAGGGCGTACCGGCGGAGCAGCTCTTGGACGGTGCGCGGCGCGCGATGCGCGTGGCGCAACTGCGCGAGCTGGACCGCTTGGAGAACCACCTGGCGATATTGGCCACGGTTGGCTCGATCAGCCCTTACGTGGGATTGTTCGGCACGGTGTGGGGCATCATGACTGCGTTCCACAATCTCGGCAATGTGCAGCAGGCGACGCTCGCGGCGGTCGCGCCCGGTATTGCCGAAGCGCTGATCACGACGGCCGTGGGGTTGTTTGCCGCCATCCCCGCCGTGATTGCCTACAATCGGCTCGCCGATCAGGTCAGCCGCCTGGAGCTGCGCTTCGATACATTCGTCGAAGAGTTCTCCACCATCCTGCAGCGCCACGGTTCGACCCGGGCGCAGGCGTAATCGATGCCGACGCCGCAACGCCGCCGACGGTTGATGGGTGAAATCAACGTCGTGCCGTACATCGACGTCATGCTGGTGCTGCTGATCATATTCATGATCACCGCGCCCTTGCTCAAAGAAGGGGTCAAGGTCGACTTGCCTGATGCCGGCGCGAAGCCGATCGACGCGGACTTTCTGGCGAAACACGAGCCGTTGATCCTGACCATCGATTCCAGTGGGCGCTTGTATATCAACTTCGGTCAAAACCAAGATCAACCGGTGCCCGAGTCGACCGTCAGCTCGCGCACGGCGGCGCTGCTGCGCCGTGATCCGCAGACCCCGGTTCTGGTCAAGGCCGACACCACCGTACCCTATGGCACGGTGGTGCGCGCCATGGTGCTGCTGCAGAAGGCGGGTGCCTCGAAGGTGGGATTTCTGACTGATCCGGTGCGCAATGTGCCCGGCCCGCGGCCTGCCAATGGAGCCGCCAGCGGGGCGCGCTGATGCCGGGTTTCGTTCGCGAACACTCGTGGCCGATCGTATTTTCCGTGGCTCTGCATGGATTGCTGGCGGCCGCGCTGCTGGCGGCGACCCTGGTTTCTATCAACCACTCGCTGCCGAAGCTGCAGCCGATACCCGTCGATGCCGTCGTCGTCGATTCGCAAGTCCTGCACGCCGCGCAGCGTGCGCTGACCGAGCGCGCCGAACAGGAGGCAGCGCGGGTGCGCGCGGCCGCGGACGCAAAGGCGGCCGCGGATGCTGCCGCCGCGCAGGCCGTCGCCGACGCGCAAATGGCCGCGGAAAAGCAGCGGGCGGAGGAGGAGGCCAAGAGCGCCGCAGCCCAAGTTGAGCGCACCAAACAAGCGGAGGCGGCACGGGCGACCGAGGCGCAGAAACTCGCCGCTGCGAAGCACGCCGAGGAACTCAAACGCGCCGAGGACGCGAAGCGCGCCGAGGATGCCAAACGTGCCGATGAAGCCAAGCGTGCGGCGGAGGCCAAGCAGGCCGATGATGCGAAGCATGCCGCGGACGCGAAAGCGAAGGCCGAACGCGAGTCGGAGCTGCGGCGTCAGCTTGCCGAGGAAGAACATGTGAGCGCGGTGGAGGCCAGTCCGGCGCGCGCACAATATATTGCGCGGCTGGCCGCCAGAATTCAGAATGCCTGGATCAAGCCGCCATCGGCGCATGCCGGGCTCGATTGCATTGTAAACATTACACAGATTCCGGGCGGCGAGGTGACGAGCGCTCACGTCAGCCAATGCAATGGCGATGCCGCGGCGCGCCAGTCGATCGAGAATGCGGTATACCGGGCTTCGCCCTTGCCGGCGCCGCCGGACCCGGCATTATTCGAGCGCAACCTTGTGATCCACTTTCATCCTGAAGAATAGAGTTGAGCCTATGACTAAGTTGTTTCCGTGTCTGGCTGTGCTGCTGACCCTGGCGTGCTCTATGGCGCGTGCCGAGTTCGTCGTCGAGGTCACGAAGGGCCAGACGGAAGCCATACCGATTGCCGTCGTGCCGTTCGCGCCGCCCGAACTCACCGCGGCTTCCTTCGACGTGGCGCAGCTGGTGAGCGATGATCTGGCGCGCAGCGGCCGCTTCAGAACCATGGACCGCAAGGACATGATCGATCAGCCGCACAGCGGCGCCAATATTGGATTCGATGATTGGCGCAGGCTTAACAACGACTACATGGTCGTCGGGACCATGAAAGCGGACGGCACGGATCATTACAGCATCACCTACGAGCTGTACAACGTACTCACCAAGCAGCGGCTGCTGGGCTTTCAGATCAGCTCGAACCGGCCGGGTTTGCGATCCGCGGGCCATCAAATCGCCGACGCGGTATTTGAGAAAATCCTAGGGATTCGCGGCGCATTCTCCACGCGCATTGCCTACATCTCGGTGCTGGGGCACCTGCCCGACAAGACCTTTCAGCTCATCGTGGCGGACGCCGACGGCGAGAACCCGCGTGTCGTCATGCAATCCCGCGAGCCGCTGATGTCGCCCTCATGGTCGCCGGACGGCTCGAGTCTGGCCTACGTGTCTTTCGAGCAGCGCTTGCCGACGGTGTATGTGCAAACGTTGAAGACCGGCGATCGGCGCGTCATATCGGCCCATGCCGGCGTGAATCAGGCGCCGGCGTGGTCGCCGGACGGCAAGAAGCTGGCGCTGGTGCTGTCCACTCGCGACGGCAACTTGGACGTCTACGTTTTGGACCTCGCCAGCCAGGTGTTGACCCGCATCACGGATGATCCGGGGATCGATACCGAACCGCAGTGGTCCAAGGATGGGCAAAGCATTTATTTCACCTCCGATCGGGCGGGGGGGCCGCAGATTTATAAGGTCGGAATCAAACCGGGCGACAAGCCGCGGCGCCTCACTTTTCAAGGCAGCTACAATGCGCGGCCGCGTATCTCCCCGGATGAATCGCAGTTGGCATTTGTGACCCAGGAGAACGGGGACTATAGAATCGCGACCCTGGATCTTCGCGGGCGCGGCGATGTCCAAGTGCTGACGAAGGGCCATTTTGACGTCTCGCCCAGCTACGCGCCCAACGGCGCGGTGCTGATCTACGCCAGCCGCGACAAGGGAAGAGGTGTGCTGGCCCTGGTCAGCGCCGACGGCAGAGTGCAGCAGCGGCTGGTCTCGAGCGAAGGAGAACTGCAGGAGCCGGCTTGGGCGCCATTCTGACTGCAAACTAATACACAAATGAGCCCATCGTCGGTACCCTTACAACCCACTGGATCCCCTTAAGGTAAGGACGGAGAATTAAATGAAACGCATCCTATCGATCGCTGTGCTCATCGCAGGCGCTGCACTGCTGGCCGGCTGTCCCAAGAAGCACAACGTGAATGACGCCCCCGTCGCCGGTACCCAGGTTCCAGATTCGAGCGCGAACGCGGAAGGCGCGTCGACCTCGACCTCGCCGCTGGACGGCGATGCCAATAGCACTGCGCGCGGCCTGAACGGCGAAGGCACCGGGCCACTCGCACGCAAGATCATTTATTTCGATTTCGACAAGTCGGAGATCAAGCCCGAGTTCGCGGACATCGTGACTGCCGCGGCCCACACTCTGAGCGGCAATCCCAGGCTGAAGATGAAACTCGAGGGCAACACCGACGAGCGGGGGACCCGCGAATACAACATCGGCCTGGGCGAGCGCCGCGCGCAGGCCGTGCGCAGGGCCTTGATGCTGCAAGGCGTGGCGGAATCGCAGGTCTCGACGGTCAGTTTCGGCGCCGAGCGGCCCGCGGTCGAAGGCGATGATGAGGCGGCATGGGCGAAGAACCGCCGCGTGGAACTGGTCTATCTGCCGTGAAGACGCGCGCGCGATTGGTTTTGAGCGCGGCTTGCCTTGGCTGGGCGTTGAGCGGCTGCGCATCGACCCCGCCGGACGAAGATCCGGTGCAAATCAAATTGAAGGACTTGGATACGCGTCTCGCGCGCATCGAGCGGGTGATGGCCAATAAGAGCCTGCTCGACGTGTCGAATCAGCTGGAGGCCTTAAGCAGCGACGTGCGCGCCATGCACAACGATGTGGATCAGTTGAGCAATTCCCTGGAATCGAGCCGCAAACAGCAGAGAGACATGTATGCGGACCTGGATCAGCGCCTGAAAAATCTCGAGGCGCGCGGCAGCGCTGCTGCTGCGGCTGCGAGCGCCGCACCCGCGGCAGGCGCCGCCACCGCCGCAGGCGCCCCCGCCGCCGCTGCGGGTGGGGCAACGGACTCTGGCGAGGACAAGTCCAGTTACCAGGCGGCATTCAACCTGTTGAAAGATGGCCAATATGACCGCGCCATTGTGGCGTTCCAGAAATTTCTGGCGACCTATCCCGATAGCTCGCTCGCCGACAATGCACAGTACTGGCTGGGCGAGGCCTACTATGTGAATAGAGCCTATCCGGATGCCGAGGCGGCATTCCAGCGCGTCGTCGACAAGTACCCGCAGTCGCGCAAGCTCGGCGATGCGCTGCTCAAGATCGGCTTCTGCCGCTATGAGACGAAGCAATGGCAGTCTGCGCGTGAAGTGCTCGGCCAGGTGGTCGCGCGATTTACGGATACACCCGCGGCTCGTTTGGCGCAACAACGACTGGATAAGATGTCGGCCGAGAAACATTGAGTGAACAGGCTGTCAAATCAGAGCGATTGCGCATCAATGAAATCTTTCATTCGTTGCAAGGCGAGGCTGACTGCGTAGGATTCCCTACGGTGTTCGTGCGGCTGACGGGTTGCCCTTTACGCTGCCAATATTGCGATACCGAATATGCGTTTCACTCCGGGGATTGGCTCGATCTCGACGCCATCCTGCAGAAGGTGCGCGAGTTCAATGCCAAGTACGTCTGCGTGACCGGCGGCGAACCTTTGGCGCAGCCGAATTGCCTCAAATTGCTCGAGCGCCTGTGCGACGCCGGATATGAGGTGTCGCTGGAGACCAGCGGCGCGCTCGACGTCGCGGCGGTGGATGCGCGCGTTTCACGCGTGATCGATGTCAAGACGCCGGCCTCCAATGAGGCTGCGCGCAATCGTATTGAGAACTTCGGGCATCTTTCGCCGCGCGACCAACTCAAATTCGTGATCTGCTCGCGCGCGGACTATGACTGGAGCAAAGAGTTCATGCGCACGCATGGCTTGACGGAACGCTGCCGCATTCTTTTTTCGCCCAGCTACACGGAGCTTTCGCCGACCGTGTTGGCGGATTGGATTCTGGCGGATCGCCTACCCGTACGTTTTCAGATGCAGCTTCACAAAGTTTTGTGGGGCGATGTGCCGGGCAAGTGACGTGACTGCAAGGGCGCGCGCCATTGTGCTGCTATCGGGCGGTCTCGATTCGGCGACCGTGCTCGCCATCGCGCGCTCAAGGAATTACGAGTGTTACGCGCTCAGCGTGGAGTACGGTCAACGCCACCGCGCCGAACTCGACGCAGCCCGGCGAGTCGCGGCCGCACTCGGTGCCCATGAACATCGAATTATGCGGGTGGATTTGGCGGGGATCGGCGGTTCGGCGCTGACCGACGAGCGCGTCGCGGTGCCCGAGACCCCGCAGTCGGGGATTCCGATCACCTATGTTCCGGCCCGCAATACTTTGTTTCTGTCTCTGGCGCTGGGGTGGGCCGAGGTGATGGGCGCCAACGACATTTTTATGGGCGTCAACGCCGTGGACTATTCCGGCTATCCGGATTGCCGACCCGCCTTCATACAAGAGTTTGAAAAATTGGCGCAAATAGCCACCAAGGCCGGCCTCGAGGGCGCGCGCTTCAAGATCCACGCGCCGCTGATCCAGATGAGCAAGGCGGAGATTATCCATGCGGGCGTGAGCTTGGGCGTGGATTTCAGCGCGACGGTTTCCTGCTACCAGGCCGACGCCGAAGGCAGGGCCTGCTCCAAGTGCGATTCCTGCCGGCTGCGCGCGGCGGGCTTCGCCGCGGCGAATACCCCCGATCCCACGCGTTACCGCTAAGGAAGGACCCGCGGCCGCGCGGAATACGTAACATCGGTACTCGGGCGTTTGGCGGTGATCTGCCGTCGAAGTTCGGCTATGATGCGCGCCTGCAAATGGGACGGTAGCTCAGTTGGTAGAGCAAGGCCCTTTTAAGGCTTTGGTCCTGGGTTCGAGTCCCAGCCGTCCCACTTATAAATCAAGTACTTAGCTCCATCTGGAGCCTCGCTGTACTAAAACTGTACTAAAACAAAACCAGCCGCGCTGTCGCCCTCCTAGGGGCGGGGTCTGTGGGTCTGGGGTGGGGTCAGCGGCGTTGTAGCCGCTATTGACAGTTATTACAGCGCATCGATTTGAACGCCCCCACTTCACATGCTGCCAGCCAACGTCCTACAGTGCATCCGAGAAACGATCGAAGCTGATCTGCGGCCGCGTAACAGAACAGTTCGCGACAGGGTTCTGGGGTCGGACAGAACAATCGCCTCAAGACAGGGAGCGCTTTCCGGCGCTGCGGTCGCAGCGCGCGCCCAAATTGGCTGCGATGAATTGACTGTGCGTGCCGAAATTATCTGGTCGATAATTCAACGCTGCCACAAATCGTTCGGGTTCGAGCCGCGAGGAGTCGTGATCATTCGCTCGTTGAGATACGCCGCGATCTTCACCTTTGACGGAGGCGATTGCCGCCACGCGCTGGCTCGCTCAGGCGCGATACCATCTTCCGCTCGTTGAGTTTTGGCTGTCGATCGTTTTCTCAAAGCACCAAAAGTCTGGTCGCATCGGCGCCTTTTGCGCTTCGTTCAGCCATCGTGATAGGTTCTGTTGACTGATGCCGGTCTCACGGGAGAGCTGAGAGGCGCTCACCGCATTGACACTGGTCAGTCGGGCAACCATCTGCTGCTTGAGCGCAGTTGAAAACCGCCTTTTCATCGCCGACTCGTCAGTCTCTTTAAGCTCCGCATCAGCACGTATTTCGGTCTCGCGGCTGATCAAACGCCCACGTCACGGTGCGTGTTCTCAAGACGCCCGCGCTGCTGTTTCCCCGAAGATGCGGGACACGCCAAAACAGTTCGTTGCGCCGCCGAACCAGGTGGCCGCGCACGTGATGCAGCCGCGGTCGCCGACGCCCGGATGATCCTGAATCGTCTCTGGTTGAAAGGTACCCGGAAGGAAAGGGCGCGAGCACTTCCGTATGCTCAAGTAACGGGGTCTTTCCGTCGCGGATTCTCGATTTATTAAGACGTTCGAGCTGCGACTTCTGTTGCGGCAAGCCCTGGCGGGTATTGAGCAGGAGAAAAAATGCCAAAAGCACCGGGACGTCGAGTGCAATGGTGCCAAGCGAATGATGCTCAATCTCTTGACGATGAGCGGCGGATAGTTGCGCACGATCATAGTATTCAGCCCAAGTCGGCTCGAAATCGAATGAAAAGCACATCTTGATCGTGGAGTTCGAATCGGAGGGACCATTCACTACTCTCAGCGCTTGCGATTGAGCGGTCTGGCCGTTGTCTCGCTCGGAGGCGTCGAAGTCAAAGTCGGCGTACATCGAGCTCGCCGCGACATCAACGGCCGCGTCGCCTGTACACCAAAACGTTTTCACGTGGCCACGTCGTCCGTCACGCGATGCCGTGAGCAAGGCGCCTCGACGCCCGTAGTTACCGAATTGGTCACTCGAGGGGGGGAAGCCATATCGGTCGAGCTCATTGCGCCACGGCGCGTAGGCCCATTCAACCCACAATCGTTCAGCGGGAATTCGTACAAGATCCGTGCAAGCAAGGCTTTGAGCGCCCTTCGAGTACGCCAGCGCGGCACATAGGCGCGTCAGTTCATCGCTTAAGACATATCGGATTGGACAATTTGCGGCGTCCGCCGCGAAGTCCATGGCTCCTGACAAGCGGGTCTGCAAGCCCGTTGAGCGACATACCGCAATGTAGGGCGTACGAGATTGTGCCACGCGATCCACCAGTCTCATGGAACGACTGTAGTTGCGCTAAACGCTTCCGATGAGAGATTGTGACGAGGGGCTTTTTTTTGGTTTAGGAGTCTCCTTATCTGGGACCAATTAGCCCAGGGCGCGCTCGTCGTAGATTCCTGCCTAAGGTCAAGCAATCCGCACTACATAATATATGTGGCCTGCATGCCATCGGAAGATCAAACGTCTTCTGAGCGCTCCCATTCGACGCAGCGCGCGGCTCAATACTTCTCGCCGCACAGAAACCACAACTACATATTGCGGATTGGTCCCAGCTTTCGCGCTGTTCATCACCGGATACGCACGTTCATCACATACATCGGGAAAGCATATTGATCTCGCCTAAGCTCTCGGGTAGCCGACAACGATTACACAGGATGAGGCGAGGGGATTGCTGCCGTTGCGCGTACGCAACGTCAGGATCCGCGTAGGGAGTGATGAACAGGGGAAATTACTGCAGGAGCGGAATAAAGCGACTCGTGTGGTTTCTTTGCGGGTTTCCCGTTGCCATTGAAGGCCAGGCTGGGCATCGCGAGCATTCGTGACGCTCATAACATGGGTGATTGGTAGAGACTTAAGGAGCACCAAAGGTATGTCGAGTAATTTCAATGTTAGGCAAGCCGTCGGCGCCGCTGGCGCCGCGTCGCTTGCGTGGATGACTCCGGCAATGGCAGCGGAAACCGCCGCCGGCCCGACAGCCGATGCCGCCACCAACACAAGCGATACGCTACAAGAGATCATCGTGACCGGCAGCCGGGTGCGGCGCGTCGATGTGGAAACAGCGGACCCGGTGTTGGTACTCGACCAATCGACCATCGCTCAATCCGGCGCGGTCACGGTGGGAGACTTGGTCAATCGGATTCCTTCGATCGCCGGTGCGGCGACGAACCCCTCGGTCAACAATGGCGGTGGCTTCGGTGAAGCCGGTATCGAACTGCGCGGCTTGGACGCAAGGCGCACCCTGATCTTGATCGATGGTCGCCGCGTCAACGTCGTGGGACAAACCGGGGCCGTCGATATAAACCAAATTCCGCTCAATTTGATTGACCACGTCGATGTGCTCAAGGAAGGGGCCGGTGCGATTTACGGCTCGGACGCCATTGCCGGCGTGGTCAACTTTGTGACCCGCAGGAACCTCGATGGTTTCGAACT